>Ga0209503_10001853_pt1 | contig 10594 bp, 7 predicted proteins | sample SouAtlMetagenome_2_FD_187448 | JGI IMG/M metagenome (GOLD analysis project Ga0209503, IMG submission 187448) | Marine eukaryotic phytoplankton communities from Atlantic Ocean - South Atlantic ANT15 Metagenome (SPAdes) (version 2) | ecosystem: Environmental > Aquatic > Marine > Oceanic | place...
CGAATTTCTGAGAATGCTCTAGGGCATTGGTTTTAAAACGGGCCAAAGCATCTTTGTCTTTAAGGATAGTCAATACACTAGCTATCATACCCTCTATATCTCCTACTTCATTTAAAAAACCCGTTATACCATCTATGTTGACCTCTGGCAAACCACCGACATTGGAAGATACTACCGCTACTCCTGATGCCATAGCCTCAAGAGCTACCAAACCAAAACTTTCTGTTTCAGAAGGTAAAAGGAAAACATCCGATATGCTTGTAATCTGTTCTATACGCTTGGATTTACCCAAAAAGAAAACCTTATCGGAAATACCTAGCTCTCTAGCTAAATTTTTAACTTGATGCAACTCAGGACCATCGCCAACCATCAGTAGCTTGGCAGACAATTGCTGTTGTACGCCTTCAAAAATACGAATGACATCGTCCACCCGTTTGACTTTTCTGAAGTTAGAAATATGAGTGATAATCACTTCGTCCTTTTCAGCAAATTGAGCTCTCAATTCAATATCCTCAGCAAAACGGTATAAACTAGGGTCTATGAAATTAGGAATGACTTCTATATCCTTCTTGATGTCAAAAAATTGATAGGTATCCTCTTTTAAACTTTCCGAAACAGCCGTAACAGCATCAGATTGGTTTATGGTAAATTCTATGACTGGCTGAAAAGATTTATCCTTGCCTAATAAAGTAATGTCCGTACCGTGTAAAGTGGTAATAAAAGGTAAATCTATATTTCTAGTCTTCAATATTTGTTGGGCAGAAAAAGCTGCCGAAGCGTGTGGTATGGCATAATGCACATGCAAAATATCTAACTTTTGATTGATAGCAACATCTACCAATTTACTAGAGAGCAACAATTCGTAAGGAGCGTATTCAAATAATGGATAGTCAGATACAGATACTTCGTGATAATACATATTTTTAGTAAACCAATCCATACGAACAGGCTTACTGTATGTAATGAAGTGTATTTCATGCCCTTTTTCAGCCAAGGCCTTACCTAGTTCAGTAGCGACAATACCACTACCACCAAAGGTAGGATAACAAACTAAACCTATTTTTAACGATTTGTGCATCAATAAACGGTTCTTATAGCATCATAAAACACTTGCATAATTTTAGTCCTCACGTCCATTTCCAACAATTTTTTGTTTTCTGAAGTTGGATGTATTCTATTGGACAAAAATACATAAACAAATTGTTCGTCAGGGTCAGCCCATACTAAAGTACCCGTAAAGCCACTGTGCCCAAAGGCTTTTGAAGAAGGAGAACAATCACAGGCTGGGCCACCTTCTTGCCCTTCTAAAACGGCTTTATCAAAACCAGCACCTCTCCTATTTTCGTCCTTACAAAACTGACATTTAGTAAATTGATTGACGGTATAGTTATGGAAATAGCGTTCTCCACCATAGTATCCTTTTTGAAGTAGCATTTGCATAAAAATTCCTAAATCGTTGGCATTTGAAAAAAGCCCGGCATGACCACCCACGCCACCAAGCATAGCAGCTCCCATATCATGCACATCACCTTGCAAAAGCTGACTCCTAAAGTAATAGTCAAATTCGGTCGGAACTATACGACTGCTGTCGAATCGATTTTTAGGCAAAAACCCCATGGTACTTAAACCCAATGGGCTGTAGAATTGTTGGCTTATAAAATCTTGAAAGGCTAAGTTGGTTTTATGCTCAATAATATCTTTAAAAATATAAAAGCCCATATCGCTGTATTTGTATGTTTTGGGCTTGAGTTTCGTGCCTAATATTCGAGCCATAATACTGTCTGGATAGCTTGTATGTAAGAAAATGCCATCAGCTACTTTTACAGAAAATGTATCCGAATAAATTGTGCTATACAATGTGTCACGTAAAGAACCGTCCTCCTCTAGTGTTTCCTTGTAAAATGGTATCCAAGATGCTAGTCCAGATTGATGGGCTAGAATTTCTCTGATAGTTAGGTTTTTCTTGTTGGAGGTATCAGCTAGACTAATAAAATGTTGTAAATAACTATCCAAATGTATTTGTCCATTTTCTTCCAAATGCATCAATGCAGGAACAGAAGCAATTATTTTGGTTAATGAGGCTAAATCATAAATATCCGAATTCTCTACAGCCTTATTTTTCTTGTAGGTATGGTGTCCATAACTTTTATTGTAAAATACTACACCGTCTTTGATAGCTAAAATCTGACAACCTGGTGTAGCTTCTTTTTCAATAGCATCTAAAGCTATACTATCTATCTTAAGTAGTAATTTACTATCCATACCCAAACTTTCAGGAAAATCGTATTTAAGACGTGAGGCTTTAGTTGTTAATCCAAAACCTTCGTCAAAATATTTGTTGGAAACGGGTAAAGTGGCATCTGCTCCTATTCCTCCAAATATAAGCTGAGCCGCATAAAATTGAGACTCATTCGAATTTTGATAAGCCATAAGTAAGCCGTCAAAAGAATAAGTCATCAGTAAATCACTAATAGAATATGGGTTAGCAAAAACGCTTAAAACTACTTTAGACTGTAAGGCTAAAGTTTGTAAAAATAAATCTGTATTCTGATGAATACGGTAGGATTTCCAAGCGTGTTTATTGGATTTATGAACACTAGCAATTACTAGATTATATTGAGCCAATGAATCCAACATCTTTTTTCTTTCTCTATCGCTGTGTTGCTCACTAAGATGAAAGGTCTTTATAGGGGCGTAATTGGACAACGTTTGTTGGAATTGATTGGACTGTTCACCAATAAAAACAAGGGCGATATTTAGAGTGTCTAATCGTTTTAAAGGCAATAGATCATCACTATTTTGTAAAACAGTCATAGACTTTTCTACTAACTTTCGATTCAATACCTCATACCTTTTAATATTCAAATCTTGTATTAAATTACTGGAGTTAAGGTGTGCCCTTTCATCTAATCCAAACCATTTTTTTGCCATTAAAATTTTTCTACAACGGCTATTAATTTCCTCCTCACTTATGGCTTTATTGATAATAGCTTCTTTAATTTTTTCAATAGCTTTGGGTACATCTTCGGCAAAAAGTAAGACATCGTTTCCAGCTAAAAGAGCTTTCAAATCCACCTCACCGGGTTCATAAAATTGACTGACTCCTTTCATATTTAATGCATCAGTAAATACTAAACCTTTAAATCCTAAAGTATCTTTCAATAAGTCCTTAACTATATTAGAAGATAAGGTGGAAGCTAAAAAGTCGGTATCATCTAGAGCGGGAATGTGTAAATGTGCTACCATAACACTCCCAAGCCCTTTGTTAAACAAAGTTTTAAATGGTATTAAATCAACCGTATCTAATCTTTTGTAAGAATGATTAATAGTAGGTAGTGTTTTATGAGAATCTGAATCGGTATCTCCATGACCGGGAAAATGTTTGGCACATGCCATTACACCACCATCTTGTAAGCCTTGCATATAGGCCAAAGACTGTTGAGCAACACGAAATGGATTTTCTCCAAAAGAACGGTTATTTATTATGGGGTTCTTAGGATTAGAATTGACATCAACAACAGGCGCAAAATTGATATGAACGCCTAACCTTCGGCACTGTTCAGCAACATCTAATCCCATTTGATAAATTAAACTATCATTTTGAATAGCACCCAAGGTCATTTGCCAAGGAAAACGAATAGTACTATCAATACGCATAGACAATCCCCATTCAGCATCTTGAGCTATCATCAATGGCACTTTGCTTAGAGATTGATAGGTATTTGTTAAATGCAATTGTCGTGTAGGCCCACCTTGCATAAACATTAGACCTCCGATGTGGTATTTACTGATTAGGTTTTCAATCTCTTGCTGATGTGACACGCCCTTATTGGAATAGGCAGCCACCATAAATAATTGAGCAATGCGTTGTTCTAAAGTTAATGACGACATGACTTGATTTACCCAAGTAGTATCTGTATCATAAAATGGAGGATTTTGAACAGGGGCATTATCTTGGAAATTAAAAGCCAAGAAAGAAAAAATAAGAATTAATAGTGAGCTTAGAAGTTTCATAAATTAGTGAACGAACAAAATTAACAAATGCGTATTGCTAATATTCAAAATTTCAAAAAGTTTATGAACAAAAAAATTATTGAATGGTAAAAGAAGACGTGTCTTTTTTAGCAGCAGGTCTTATACTCATTACTGGAATGTCTGATTTATTAATTAATTTTCTAGCGTTAGAGCCTAGAAAGTTTAAATCTAAATTTTCTTCTCCTTTAGTCATTATCATAATCAAATCAGCATTAATATCTTCAGAGTACTTAACTGTAGAACCTGAAAAACTAGCAGAAGACGATATTTCAACAAGTTCAGTACTACATTTAACTCCTTTTGAAGTGATGAATTCGCTAACCTGAGAAAGAGTTCTGTTTAGCTTATTTTTTGTGGAATCGTCATCATTAGTAAAAGATACGGAAAACGCACGAATCTCAGAGTTAAAAAATCTAGCGAATTGAATAGCATTGGTTACCTTTTCACGAGTTTCTTTATTCAAATCTAAAGGAAGTGCAATCATATCACAAGCATTACTTATTGACTTACCTTTAATAGTAATGACTGGGCAAGGTGCTGACCTAACCACCTTATTGGCGTTAGAACCAATAAACTTTTTCTTGATGTCTTTTGGTGTTCCATCAGTACCCATAACAATAAGACTAGCACCAACTGATTCTGCAACATCAGTAATCTCTTCATATATCTTACCAGAAGATACTAAACACTTCACGTTAGATACATCCCCGCAATATTTATTACTCAATTCAACGAGGTTTTCTCTTAGCTTATCCTTGAATTGTTTCTGTTTTTCTTCATAATCTGAAAAAATCTTTTGTAATGCTGTTGGCATTTCAACTACCGATAGAAGAAACAATTCAGAATTTGTATGTTTGGCAACGATAACTGCTTGTTGTAAAGCAACTAAGGATTGATCAGTAAAACCAATGGGGACAAGAATAATATCTTTAGAAGTCATAATTATTATAGCTTTGTTAGTGCAAAAGTAAACAAAAAGAAGATGAAATCGAATGCTAAGGATACAAAAGGAGTTTATCACCTCAATTTACTACCAGAACATATTTCTAAGAATATATTCTTAGTTGGTGATCAAGGTAGAGTTAGTGAAATTTCAAAACACTTTGATAGTATAGAATATCAAATCACTAACCGTGAATTTGTTACTCATACTGGATATATTGGAGAAAAAAGAATAAGTGCTATATCTTCTGGTATAGGCACAGACAATATAGATATAGTACTCAACGAATTAGATGCCCTAGTAAATACGGATTTAGAAAGTGGTAAGGAACTAAAAGAAAAGACTAGCCTTAATCTAGTTAGACTAGGGACCTCTGGCACTATACAAAAAGAGATAAACATAAATTCCATTGTCGTTTCATCTTATGGACTAGGCATTGATAATTTGATGCATTTTTATGCTAACAACCAATTCGACCACGAAATACAAAATGCTATTGACCAAAAATTACAGTGGCCTACTTCCCTATCTAAACCCTATGTTTATGCTGCAAACAAAGATTTGCTAAACAAATTTGAAGATTTTACACAAGGAATAACAATAACAGCACCAGGCTTCTATGCACCCCAAGGCCGTCAAATACGAATACCTTTCGCCATTAAAGATTTACACCAAAGAATGCTTAATTTCAATCATAATGGCATAAAAATCACTAACTTTGAGATGGAGACTTCGGCTTTGTATGGCTTAGGTAAATTGATGGGGCATAATTGCCTTACACTTTGTACAATTTTAGCTAACAGAGCAACAAACCAACACTCCACTAACTACAAAAGTGCTATTGATAATTTAATTGTTCAAGCGCTAGACAAATTAGTTTAAAATGAATGACAAAGAGTTAAATGCTTTAATTAGTCTTTTAGAAGATCCTGACAAGGAGGTATTTGATTCCGTCAAATCAAGACTTATTGAGTTAGGTATCGAGGTGTTGCCAGAACTCGAAAATGCTTGGGAAAGTAACTTTGATAGCTTAGTTCAAGATAGAGCCGAAAAAATCATTCACGAAATACATTTTAGAGATATTGTTAAATCCTTAAAGAAATGGATTCAAAAAAAAGAAAAAAATCTTCTTGAGGCCTGGTTCATCATAAGCAAGTACCAATATCCCGATATTGACGAACAATTGTACAGAACAAAGATTTATAATTTAGTATCTCAAATCAATTTAGAGGTAGAGAAAAATTATTCTGTAGTAAAAAAAATATCTGCTTTTAATAAGGTCTTTTTTACCCAAAATGGATTTAGAGGAAATACAAGAAACTTTCAATCTCCAGATAACTCTTTCATCAATACTGTCATTGATAAGCGCAAGGGTAATCCCTTATCGCTATCTATGCTTTACATTATTATTGCTGAACAAATAGGTTTGCCTATCTGTGGTATAAATATGCCAAAGCATTTTATCATAGGTTTTGAAGATGAAAATGAAATAAATGGAGACCCTATAAAATTTTATATCAATCCATTTAGCAAAGGTGCAATACTAAATCGACAAGACTTGGAGGTTTTTTTGAAAAGAGAAAAACTCAATGAAGAGTCTAAATACTTTACCCCTTGTGGCAATAACGCTATCATCAAACGATTATTGAATAACCTCCTACATTCGTTTAAAGTTCAGTCCAAAAAAGAAAAAGCTCAAGAGATAATTACACTCATCAGACTTTTTAAATCATCTTAAAATTATTTAGCAAAATTTACCGCTCTGGTTTCTCTGATAACAGTTACTTTAACTTGTCCTGGGTAAGTCATTTCTGTTTCTATCTTTTGAGATATTTCAAAGGATAGCTTTTCTGCGTCGGCATCCGATACTTTCTCACTCTCTACAACGACTCTTAGCTCACGACCAGCTTGAATAGCATAAGATTTCAAAACACCAGGATAAGTAAGAGCTGTGTCTTCTAACTCTTTAATACGCTTGATATAAGATTCTACAATTTCACGTCTAGCACCTGGTCTTGATCCTGAAATAGCGTCACAAACTTGTACAATTGGCGAAATCATAGAAGTCATCTCTATTTCATCATGGTGAGCGCCAATAGCGTTACATATATGCTCTTTTTCACCATATTTTTGAGCTAATTTCATACCAAATATAGCGTGTGGCAATTCTGGCTCATCATCAGGAACCTTTCCAATATCGTGTAACAAACCAGCTCGTTTGGCAGCTTTAGGATTTAAACCTAACTCTGAAGCCATAGTAGCACACATATTAGCGACTTCTCTAGAGTGTTGCAATAAGTTTTGACCATAAGAAGAACGGTATTTCATACGCCCTACCATTCTTATCATTTCGGGGTGTAAACCGTGAATTCCTAAATCTATAGATGTTCGTTTACCGATGTCAATAATTTCTTCTTCAATTTGTTTTCTGGTCTTTTTAACAACCTCCTCTATTCTTGCAGGATGTATTCTGCCATCTGTAACTAATTTATGAAGAGCCAATCTAGCGACCTCTCTTCTAACAGGATCAAAGCATGATAATAATATAGCATCAGGAGTGTCATCAACAATAATTTCTATTCCAGTAGCAGCCTCTAGAGAACGAATATTTCTTCCCTCTCTTCCGATAATTCTACCTTTGACATCATCACTATCTATGTTAAAGACTGATACTGAATTTTCGATAGCTTGTTCTGTCGCTACTCTTTGTATGGTTTGGATTACAATTTTTTTAGCGTCTTTACTTGCCGTCAGTTTAGCTTCTTCGACTATTTCTTGGGCATACGCCAAGGATTTTGTTTTTGCTTCGTCTTTCAAGGCTTGTACTAATTCTTCTTTTGCTTCAGACACTGATAAACCAGAAATAGCCTCTAGTGCCTCTAGTTGTTTTTCAAGCATTTTATTAGATTTATCTTCTTTTTGCTTGAGTACATCTAACTGTCTTGAGATAGAATTTCTGATTTCATCTAATTTCTTCTCCTTATTACTGACATGGTTTAGCTTTTGAGAAAGCTTACTTTCCTTTTCTTTCACTCTTGATTCAGAATGAGCTAACTTTTGATTACGCTGATTGATAACCTTCTCATGTTCAGATTTTAGTTCGATAAATTTTTCTTTAGCTTGAAAAATTTTATCTTTTTTAATCTGTTCAGCTTCTTTTTTGGCCTCAGATATGATAGAATTTGATTGCTTTTTTGAGTTGTAACTAATAAATAAGTATGCTAATACACCACCAACTAAAACTCCTGTGAGCGCCATCAAAATTAAAATTGAGTTCATTGTTTTAAGTTTAAAATTAAATACCCACATCAAACGATGAGCTAATAAACTCCTTAAAATAATGAATGAGGTAGCTACACAATCGCAAAAGTCCACTGTTCTGTTAAGAAACCATAAAGGTTGAGGCCGGTTTTTGAAGCATAAGTCAGTCCTCGAATATAAATGTGTTGAGTTTAAAAACTAGATTGAATGACGCGGGTATTATGTAAAGAACATTTTATAAATGACTATCGATTATAGATTCTATTGCTAATAACTGATCTTCAAGGCTACTATCAACTTTAACCTTTTGCTCATCTCCAAGTATTTTTACAGCCATTTCAAGTAAACACATACTCAGTAAATCTTGAGTGTCTCGAGCTTCAAATTTAGCTTGATAAAGCTTCAGTCTATCTTCGATAGTTTTAACTGCCTTCCGAACACCTTCCTCATCTTTCCTATTTATGGTAAGGGGATATACTCTGTTGGCTACTGTTACTTTAATTTTAAGTTGTTGCATAAAGCGAATTCAATCATTTATTTAACAAGGCAATACATTTATCTATTTCTCGCACTAGCTCATTTATTTTTTGTTTAGCCGCTTTGTTATCTCCTTGTTCACGATGAATAGAAGATGAAAGCTTTAAAACTTTATTTTTTTCATTCAATTGTTGGATAGTTTGGTTATACTCATCTAATTGTTTTGACAAAACATCAACCTTCTGATTTGAGGCTTTTAACTCCTCTTTAAGTTGCTGATAGTTAGCGAGTAATGACTCTAACTTGTTATGTAATCTCTCAATGGTAGCTTTCATATACAGCAAAAAATATCCTAAATTGATATTAATAACAAAGGTAACATTGCAATACTTAAATACAAAGTATTACGTTAATTTTTATAGTATTATTTTTGTAAATATTTGTTGACCTAGTAAAGATTATAATTAATGTATAAAATTTGTTTTGTTGTTATATTGGTGTTGTTTAATTTAGTTAGTTCTGGACAAGAACATCCTCAAGACTTTCATCCTCCTCTAGATATTCCACTTGTATTGTCAGGCACATTTGGGGAATTACGAAGTAATCATTTTCATGCAGGCATAGACATCAAAACCCAAGGGCAATCAGGCTTAAGAGTTTATGCCATTGCTAACGGCTTTATTTCTAGGATAAAAGTTTCTCCTTGGGGCTATGGCAAAGCCATTTACATTACACACGACAATGGCTACAGTTCGGTTTATGCCCATTTGATGCGTTATACTGGTGCCATTCAAGATTATGTTATAAGCAACCAATACAAAAACCAAAGCTATGACATAGAATTATTTCCAACCAAAGATGAGTTAAGAGTAAAGAAAGGCGAAATTATTGGACTTTCTGGAAACACTGGTAGTTCAGCAGCCCCTCATCTCCATTTTGAAATTAGAAATAGTCAAAATCAATACCCTCAGAATGTTTTACAATTTGGTTTTGATATTACTGACAACATTCCCCCAGTCATAAAAGAATTAAAAGTTTATTCTAAGGCAAAAAATACAGTTATTGATGGTGATAATGAAGATAAGCTTTATACAGTAAAAGGGTCCGCTAAGAATTGTTACATCGACAAAACCATCGAGGTCATCGGGCCATATGCTTTGGGTATAAATACTTACGACCTATTGAATAAAGCCAATAATAAAAACGGGGTGTATTCCATAGAGGTCTTGGTAGATAGTCAGTTGATATATTCCCACACCATGAAGGAATTTGGTTTTCATGAAACACGTTACATCAACTCTCATTTGGATTATTCTGAAAAAGTCACAAACAAAAGAAAATTACACAAGTGTTTTCTTGAGCCAAACAACAAATTATCCATTTACGATTATGTTGCCAACAAAGGAATTATTAAGCCTAAAAATGGTACGCAAAAAGTAGTGATTAGAGTAAAAGATGTATATGAAAATGTTTCTGAATTGAATTTTAAGGTCAAGAAATCTGAGCAGATTTTATCCGATAACACTTCCAAAGACAACGTTAAATTCACTTCTGTTTTTCCTTATGAAGAACACAATACTTTTGGCAATGAACTACTTTCCATAGAAATACCTAAATACTCCTTATACGATACCTTATTTTTCACATATAAAGTCTTTGAAGACTCAAGTGATATTTTTCATTCTCCTATACATTGTGTACATAATGAAGAATCTACTGTTCATAGTCCCTACGCCCTATCTGTAAGAACTACTGTGCCAGATAGTTTAGCCTCGAAATCATACATTTGCAAACTCAATAAAAAAGGTAAACCGAACTATGTTGGCGGCAAGTACAAAGACGGAAAAATTTCTGTAAAAACTCGCTTATTCGGTAATT
>Ga0209503_10001859_pt1 | contig 10582 bp, 5 predicted proteins | sample SouAtlMetagenome_2_FD_187448 | JGI IMG/M metagenome (GOLD analysis project Ga0209503, IMG submission 187448) | Marine eukaryotic phytoplankton communities from Atlantic Ocean - South Atlantic ANT15 Metagenome (SPAdes) (version 2) | ecosystem: Environmental > Aquatic > Marine > Oceanic | place...
TTTTTATGTTCCTGAAATGACAAAGTGTTTAGCAGGCTAAACACTTTGTCATTTCAGGAAGACACTTTTTTTTTTCAATTTTTTTTTTCTCTATTTATACTTATATAGGAATTATTAGACTATGGAATATTAACATGGATTTAGTATTATGGTATAAATAATTTTTATGGATTAATAACACTGGTATATATTAACCAACCTAATGCCGTTTTTGAGGCGATGGATAATACACAATAGGATAATTCGGATTCTTTGCCAATAGCACTAAGGAACCCCCATTTATTCCCGAAGATCTGTACCATTTGAATGAATCCAAATAGATTGAACAATACAAATTGGCTTATAACAATCAAAGTTGTGTCTGATGGTATATCATCATCTGAATGGGCTACAGATAGTCCATAATACCATAGAATGATAAAGTAAGCTGATAATATGCAGAGCCACGATAAGAAAAATCCTCCTCTTCTAATATCAGGTCTTGCTGTTGTCTCATTATTTGCTCCTATGACTTGTGTACTGATATTCAATATGCATATGACTAGCAATGTTATAAAATCTTTTATACCAACAGTCAGAGCAATGGAAACCAACATAAGTGATGCGGATGCGCTGTACTCAACAAACCGTAGCCAATTTCGTCCTTCTTTTTCAACTTTGTTTTGATAATTGTATCCCGGGAATAATACAAGCATTTGAAACACAAATGACAATAGATGAAACGTAAAGACGGTCCAATGCAAAGAGAAATCTTCCCATATGGTCATGGTTTCTTTACTAATACCACCGTCAACAGTACTATTGTAATTATCATATACAGTGGTGATGTCATATAGTTTATCTTGTTTTTTGTCATCCCAATAATAAAAAATCAACATTAAACTTGCATTTGCTAGATGTAGAATAGCTGCAAAGATATTGACTATCCAATATGCTTGAACTTCTACCACGGATTTGCCACAAAAGCATTTTGGACAAGATGCTAATCTTCCTTCTGGTTTCATAGGATATTTTTTTAAAGTTTGGTAGCTCGTCATGTCTAATTTAAAGAATACTTTTTAAGTATATATACACAATAAGAAATAAATAAATGACTACAGCGTACATAAATTACCATCGTAAACCATTCCGACAATTCTTAAGTGTTGCTGAATATAACGAACTTCATGGAACGAAAATAGAAGCATCCGAAGAATTTGAAAATCAATTTTATGCAGCTCTGATGCAAGCTAAGCGAGTTACGGACCCAAATGATTATGTTCAACATAATTTCGATAATATGGGAATTGTGTGGGATGTTGCTAAAGCTATAGTGGGATTTAACGCTCACGGAAAAGCAGCAAATCATTTTGTTCAAAAGAAAGTTGATAAAATTGAAAAAGTAAAACAATCAGTAGTAGATGCGGTGGAAACAGCCAAAGACAAAATTACAGGTGGTGAAGAAATACAATTAGAAGATTTCTTAGATGATTACGAAGAGGTTCCTGTAAAAGCGACTCCTGTAGAGACAAAGGAAGAGATAACGGAGCCGGCAGTAGCAAAAGAAGAAGTAGCTGATGAGTATGTGGAGGAAGAAGAAACGGTATCATTATCCGATGAGATTGATTCATTTTTGCACTCTATAGCTAAGGATAGTCAGCAGTTTACACGTGATCGTTCTCATGTGGTGCATTTTAGTGTGGATTCAGATAACCTATCAAGTCGTTTGATGAAGGGAAGAGATCGTTACATGAAACGTTTACAACAATATTTGAATGGAGATAATTCGGTGAAGGTGCGTATGATGGATAATAAAGAAATTTTAGTATCTGCCCTTAAACCAAATCCAGCATCTCTGAGAGATTTATTACAAACTCCACATGGAGAACCACGTTATTGTAATTGTGATTGTTAAAACCTTTAATATAAATTATGATATAAATATATAATATATTTTATGAAATGAATAAATTATTATTGATTCTTCATACAGGAGTCTATTTACCGTGGTGTATGATGATATTTATCTATTTATTACATTATGAATGGTTTCATTTTTTATCTGCTTTCCTCTATATTACGTTTGCAGGTCTCAAATGGAGTCATATGGAACACTTTCATCGACCGGTGATGTTTTGGGATAGGATGTTCCGATTAATGGAAATCTGTTTAATCATTCGGTTATGTGTAGTGAATATTTTCCATATTGGTTGGTTCGGATTTGCTACCATGATGCTTACATGGACAGGAGTATCAAAGTTATCAGTACCTTTAAAGAAAATTGCACTTGAATCGCCAATCTATTGTGTTTGTTTATTATTTTTCATGTCATCTACAACATCTACTACACATCATGTGGCATCTATTCTATTGATTGGAATATCAATAGCATATTGGAAGAATAAGAATACATTAGAGGACGAAAAAAAGATGATTTCAAAGTTATGGGTATATTACATAATGAAGATTATTGAAATATATTTAGTCTTTTTGTTGGAATGGACATCTTCTCCACTGAAATCATCCTCAATAGTAATTTTTATTCTATTTCCTGCAATTTATTCCGCTTGGGCATATTATTCGTTAAATATAGAGGATGAAAATATAAAGGATTATTTGTTTAATATGGAAAAGTTGCCTGAAGGATATCCTTTGCCGTTGAATTTTAAGCATGCGGTGGACAATTGCAATGTAGCAAAAAAAGTATTTAAATCCCATTCTTTATGATAAATGGGAAATTATATCTATTCGTCAGAGTTTGCAATATACGGACGTAGAAAAGATTCAAATCGTTATGAAATGATTGAAGAGATAAATGAAGGCAATCCAATGTCTCGATTTAAACATGAAACCTATGCATATGGATTGGATAAAAAACACAAAGAGATGAAGGCTCTGTATTTGTATTGTGGATACAATCGGATATGTAAAACAGAGAAATCAATTGATCAAGAAGTTCTGTATATACTTATTAACTTCTCGACAGCTACAACAGCAGATGACTGGGATTCATGTCAAGAACAGATACCAAAAGTATATGTAGATTTGGCATGGTTAGAAAGGTCATTTTCAGCACAATTTGTCGAGATGAACGACAATGATTCATTTAGGAGGAGATATCAAAATTATAAATTATCTATGAAAAAATAATATATAAGATTATCAGACGTTTATCAAATGGATTTATGGATTCCATCCTCTGTGAAACCCGAAATGGTTCAAACATCTATTCAACAATGGTTAGATGATACCACGAAACATGCATATCAAGGAATTATTCAAGATCGAGTCAATTCCATATATCCATGTTTAGCTCAACCTAGAACTCTGTACATATTAAATGTTTCATCTGAAAGGATTGTATCCCTAAAGATATCACCTCTGGCACCACCAGAAGCAATTATTCCTGCTAAAATGTGTCCCATTTGTCATGAGACAGACACAGTGGTTAGACACACATTGAAATGCAATCATACTTTCCATCTACATTGTATAGATAGATGGCTATTAAAAAATAGGACTTGTCCTTTATGTAGGTATATCGTATATTAAAATTATTAATCTTCATATTCACTTTGTATACTCTCTCTATCACTTTCATAGTTATTATCATCTTTTCCAGTTTCTACCTTTATCCAATCACTTTTATTGGAATCAGGTTTTCTACTTCCTTTGTATATGACATCGATAGCGGAATCTATCTTATCAAATTCATAAGATGTTTTGTTTTGTATCCGCTGATAATATCTCAAATTCCCATCATCGCAACTGATTTCCACTTCCATATCCTTTCTCATTTTACCAGAATGTTCAATCGATTGCATGGACAAATCCAAATTTGTTTGGTTCAAAACCATTCTATTGTGAGTGAACACTCGTTTTCTCCTCTCATCTGTATTTCTATTCTGTTTAGTAATTTGTAGAGTCCTATCTAAATAAAACGGCTCCATTTTATAATATTCATCTAATCTTGTGGCACCACATTTAACACATGTCGTGTCAGGTGATTCAAAATTACAGACGTAACATGCCCACTTCATATCCAATTGACATCCTCCTTGATCCAATTCATCATGTGCTTTTGATGCCTCCCATAAACGTGGTCCATATTCATATTTCATTCCCGATTCCAATAAATCAAAAGCCGAATAAAATGCATGATTCTTATAAACAGGCACCACGGTTATATTGTAATATACATGGCGTTTCCCTCTAAATTTGTGTCGAATCATGTCTTGAATATTATCTATAATTACTTTCGCACTTGCGTCTACCATTTGTGTGTTTCCACCTATGTTCGTTGGGATTTGTTGTAACATTTTAAATCGATTTCTTCGTATATTGTAATCTGATAATATTTTTTGACGTATTTTTTCATCAGTAATGCTTTGATCGGTTGAAGATTTATCATATAGCGATCTCACAGCTTGTTTCAATTTTATATATTTATCCAACACATCATCAGGTATTAAATCCTTTTCATCTTGCATATGATGTTTTTGAAAATACTGTACATGATGCCATGGAAATGGACTCCATCCTAAACGCATCACAATCGAATTCACAAGCCTTTCAAAATCTCCTTTCTTAATATCCTGACGATTTTTCAAAACATCTCTTAAATCATCTGGTTTTTCTACCTCCCCATCGCTTTCATCGGAAGAGCTACTATCCGATCCAGAAGGTGTCCATGCTTCATCTTTTGGTCTTCTTTTTCTTCTTTTTTTAACAGATGACATACCCAATGAATGCACCACACCCCTTCGCATACTCATACTACTACTACTACTACGCAAACTACGTACAGAATCTTCTTTACGCCTCATCTGAGTCTGCACCGTATCCTTCATATTAAATAATCCACCTTCAGATTCGCTAGGTACCAAATGGTATTTTTCCACTTTATATCGATCATCGTTTTCATTGATAGTCTCTTCAAACGTTTGAAACGATACACGTCTGAATTCCTTTGGACAATGCTCATGTGAATTCCTACGAATCAACCGTCCCACAAATTGATCCTGTGTACCCGGTAACCTTTCACAAGTGGCAACGATACATTCAGATTCTCTTGTGGAATCGAAATCAATACCAGTAATACATGCTTGATTCATCAAGAGACAATCAATCATACCGCATTCAAATGCCAATTTATATAGTTGACGATCGTCATCTCTTCTTGTATGTTGACCAGTTAAGAAAGAGAAGGTGACTTTGTTTTTCTGTTGAGATTTAATTCGATTGATTACCTTTGGACAGGTGATTGAATTGATGGTCTGCCGTAAACAGGAAAACAATCGTTCCGTCACATTGATATCTATTTTTGTTTCATCGTATTTATATGCGGCTCTCCTTGCTTCTGTACTGTTTAATGGATGTGGTCTTAAGAATTCATTCATAAGATCCTCCCATTTAGGTGATTTTCGTAGACGACCGGGTACATTGTTTCGTTTGTTTATGGGGGTATTTTCTGGTACTTTTTCTTCCACTTGCACTTCATCTGTTTTCGTTTCTTCAATATCATTATCATCCGCAATATATTTATTAATGATTTCATTCCATTTTGCAAGATCTTTTTCATATTTTGCTTTAAGTTTTTCATATTTCTTCTCATATGGAACTTTGTCTTGATCATTCGTTTCTCCCCATGCTTTTGAAATTTCATCTAATTTGACTCTCTTTGGCTTTCTTTTTTTCCTGTATTCATCAGCAAATACCAAATATGCTGATGTTTGCTTTAGTTTAGGTTTTCTATATTCATTATCTTCCTCTACATCTGACTTCTTATTACTATAATATCTCGCCAAATGAGTGCATGTATTCAGGAATTTCCATCCATTTATTTCAATAGGATGATTCGTTTTCTCGATGTTATCTCGTAACTCTGTCAAGAAATCAATTATTTCCTTGTGATTCGTGAATTTAAAATCATTTTTCTTTGATAACTTGATCAATCGCTCGTATTTCCTTATGAACAAATTAATTAATCTAGGTTCATATTGGTCAATAAGGTATTTATAAATAGGAGGATCTTTCATCATATCGTACATTTGTTTTAATATCCTACCATTTGGTTGCATTTTATCTGTTGGTTTTGGAGTTGATTTCGCTTTTTTTGTTTTCTTTTTATTCTCTTTATCTGCCTCTTTCGCTTTCTCTGCTTTCGCTTTCTCCGCTCTCGCTTTAAGGTCATCAAATACAGTATTGTATAATTTCTTTTTGTCAGCTGGAGATAAATATAAAAATTTATACCATTGTTGTTTATTCGGCGGAAATTGCATCCATCCTATAGCCCATTTGATTTCTTGTATCTTTTCCACATTATGTATATTATATAAATATGTTGCTAAATCTATCATTTCATTCTTTGATAATTTTTGAGGTATATCTAATTTGGGATCTACTTCAAAAGCTACTTCTTTGAATTCTTTCCTATCGTTTTTAGATACTATTTCAGAATCTTTAATATCATAATATGATTTTTGCGTTTTCAGAGATTTTTTCAATTTGTTCCAATCTTGTTTTTCTGGTATTGAAACATCCTCCATTCTTTTGAGATCAATCTTCAATCTACCTCTCAATCGCTCCGACCACGCTGTTACAATAGCAGGATCTTTCATTTTTGTATAAAATACATACTCAACAAATGATTTAAAATCCACCAATGCGTCTTTTATTAATGGTTCACTAATTGAATCCATCTGTGTTATTTTCTTTTGCAATGCGGTTACATCTGACACCAATTTATCTTCGCTTATTGTACCGCGTATAGTTTTCTTAATATTATTCTCTATGAAAATGCTTGTTATGTCAATTAATACGGTCAAATCTTTATTAACATAAGTCTGGATACTTTGAAAATAAAAACGGTATCCTTTCATCAGTTGCATCTCTGTTATTTCTGTATCGGTTCCACTTAAAATTTTTGTCACATCTGACACTATTTTTTTCATTTGTGCCGATCTCCTATTTTTATTTTTATATTCAACTAATTTGAAAGAAATATATTCGTTTTTGGTTTTTGGTACGGCTGATCCTTCTTTTGTGCCAGCTTTGTATCTAGTTCCATCGTCAGTCTCCCAGTAACCATCGTTACTCCTATAAGATGGTGTTTTTAATTTATACATTACCTCTGCACGACTGGATTCATTTATGATAGCAATATATTCAAACTTTTCTTTTAATGGGATATCCTGTGTGAGGATATCTGTTAAGTTTTGTTCCATAAGCTTTTTGAATGTATAACGATTCATGCTAGGTGGAACCCTATCAGATGAAGAATTAATAAATCTAGGTTCATTCTCTTCATAGTCTTCTTTCTCTTCATCCGTTATTTGACATTTGTTATCTAAATGCTTCTTTTCTCTTTTACGGAATTCAGGGCTCCATTGCTCCCATTTTTTATATATTTTTTCCTTTTGTCCATTTATCCAATTTTTTACTTCACATTCACCTTTCTGCCTATATAAATTCTGTAAATGAATTCGTCTATTGTTACGTGCTTTTAATCCAAATTCAATAGCTTTTAATATTTCTATACTGTTATTGAATACAAGGACATTTTTATTATTGGCAACACATTCTTCGATTCTCAATACAATACGTTCAATTCTAGACGATAATATCCCCGGTATGGATATTATTTTATCCATGAAATCTTTATTCTGTTCTCCTCTTTCACGTAACCGTTTCCATTTGACAATAGGTCGTCCTCTGTCTGTATCTAAATATCTCGCTAATTTACTTGATTGGCTACGGTATTTATCTAGAGAGAATATCCATCTATTCTTTTCCATATATTGATCGTATGTCTGATAAGTCATTTGTATGTCTCCTCTTGTGGGATATTTTGCATTATATCGTCCTAAATACACTTGCTTTAAAGCGGATTCGACATATTGAGAAGCTTCATATTGTTTTAAGTTGGATGGTATTACTAATATAACAATCCATTTATCGGTTACACTAAATGCCATGCGTTGAAGCAATTCTAGTGTTTTGGACGATGATGATTCTTCAGGGGATTTATCTCGATGGGTGTCATTCAAAATGGTTACAATAACCGGATAGAACCCTTTTACATGACTGTAATTATTTTGAAGTTCCATAGATAAGGCTTTGTGAAAGACGAACTCGCACTCTTTTGCAGTTGTTTCAATTGTCAACATATCAGGGATAATTCTTCTATCTAGATCATCAATATGTCCGCGCTGTTCTGTTAAATATTTTCTTACAATATCCCTCTCAAATGTAGTGTATCCATTGTCACCTATGGCTAATTTGGTTGGGAATGGATTTTCAAACGCACTGCTTCTGAAAATATATAAAGATCGTAATGCTTGTTTGGCTATCTTTATTCGATCTGCTTGAAGTAATCCATTTTTAGATTCACTCCAAAATTCTTTACCGATGTAAGATAAATTATTGTACAAATATTGAGACATGATACGCTCTATTAACGATATCTTTTTGTCATGTTTCTTATATTTTTTGTCAGCATTATCGTAACGATATATAGTATATAGACTGTCTCCTATATACGATTTCTTCTCAGGAATCAATTTACAATTCCTTTGACCTTCTTTATCTATTCGATACGTTACAATGCCTTGTTCTTCCATGTCCTTATTGAAATCTTCTTCGTTCGTATACGACACTTTTGTGATTTTTCCTCTGAAAGCATCAATCACTTCACTATATTTTACTTGTTGTCTCGCAATTTGTTCCTCGAATATTGTATTTCCTAATGGATCATTTGATCGATTGGGACATTCGTTTTCTAATTCATAGGGTTCAAATTCACCATCTTGATTGATTTTACCTTTTGAAACACCTAAACCGTAGAATTTAGTTTCTCTTTTTAAAAATTTTGCGATGGTACGAAGTTGATTAAATGGATTCTGTGATAACATAGGAGTGGCAGATACTAAGATATTAGCAATTGTGGTCGCCCCATATTTAAAAAAGGCAGCGGTCCGCGGTTGAAACGTGAATTTTCCATCTGTATCTCTTTTTTTACGATAAGATAACGATTGATGGCACTCGTCTATAATCAAAATAGTTTTAGGTTCCGCTTTATATCGATGTTGTACTAAGTGTTTTCCATGACTTAAAGTCATAAACTTATCTACCGCCGCATACCCAACATTATTTTTTGTTTCAGTTAATAGTGATATGATATCAATAATATACCTGCACTTATTCAATCGAGTCTGGATTATAGGACTCTTATAATTTGAAAGAAATAGACGATCGATGTTCTTTTCAATTGGGAATACACTATTCCCTCTCACACGAACCACATTTGTAATATAGAGAGATAATCGTGGATCGATTTCTCCATTCTCAGGATCTCCATGCAATATCATTAAAAATTCTTCAGGACCATCTTTTTTAGCGATACATAAAAAAGATTCCGCTCTCTTTTCACCACTTAAAAATTTATCTTTAAGGTCTCCCGCTTCCGAAAAGGGAGTAATCTTATAATCCCTCGATTTTGATTTCCATGTGATAAAGAACCGGTTTTTGTGATTATTGTATGGTTTATGATTCAAGTTAATGTATTTACCTGTGATCATGTTGCGTACATAAGATACTTTTCCTTTTTTTCTTATCCTATTTAAAACATCTTTCAAAGCAACAGGATTTTTTTGATTTTCTATCTCTATTTTGGCATCCTTTTTATATGCATTCAGAGCATCCTGCATTTTATTCAGAGGTTGTGGTTTGCTCATATCTACCCAAATGTCACGATATAGATTTTTCGTCTCTTGATCTATATCGTTCCAATTGACATATTGATTCAATGCCTGAGAATCATAAAAACAATTCTGTGTTTGGAAAATCCAATGCAATGGATCAAATCCCCATTTACACACTGTATTTTGCCATTGAATCAATATTTGTGATTTCGGTGCGGTTACTAAAATACGACAGAATTCCCATTTATTAGTCATTGCATTATAGGCTTCTAGATTGTTTTTGATATAATTATTACGCTTCATCTCTGCCAATAGGATAGCATTCACGGTTTTACCTTCACCGGGTTGATGCGCAATCAAAATATCTGCTTCACCATTCACATCTGGTTTATTACTAAGTGCTAATAATGATTTCATTTGAATATAAGCAGGATTCAATGGACAATCTTCTTCTCCTTTCATATTGTTTCTCCATTTCCATATTGTATATTCTTTCATTTTATCAACATCCCATCGATCTCCATCTGGACTAGGATAGGTGTTAACTGGACAATCTTTACCTTTATACGTTCTCCATTTGGAAGCTGATTTCATATACGTTTCAGTTGTACCCGGATAACAAATCGTATCTCCATAATCTAATTGATTATCGGCATCCGGTTGAAAGAAATCATCTATTAATGGAGCCGTTTTAACAGAAGCTAATCGTCGAAATTTTTTTCCTTTTAATAACATACCATCTATTGATGATTTCGTATGTTTGCCTTTATCTTCTTCGATACGTCTGACAACTGCTGCTTCAGGATGTTCTTTACCCAACATGAGACGTTCAGTTGTACCAGACTTATCCGTCTGAGCAAAATTCTCACCATAAGTGATTTTTCCATCGAAAGAGAATAGAT
>Ga0209503_10001863_pt1 | contig 10571 bp, 8 predicted proteins | sample SouAtlMetagenome_2_FD_187448 | JGI IMG/M metagenome (GOLD analysis project Ga0209503, IMG submission 187448) | Marine eukaryotic phytoplankton communities from Atlantic Ocean - South Atlantic ANT15 Metagenome (SPAdes) (version 2) | ecosystem: Environmental > Aquatic > Marine > Oceanic | place...
AGTGATAGTAATTTTTATCATAATAAAATAATTAATATTAATAAAATTGAGGGTGGAGAATATGTAACAGGTATGCCTGAAAGTCTTTTTGTAGAGGAAGCTATGCACGCAGGTTTAGATATGTTAGACCCTAAAGAAAAAACAAAACTTAGGAAAGATATATTACAGTGGTATGAAGAGCTAGTAAAAAATCATGCAGACACATCTCCAAAAACTCAAGAGGTTTTTAATAGATATGCAAACTCAGAAAATTATACTAGAGAACAAGCAGCTGAAGAAATAATGGCTCATCTATTACATCAGGATGGAGCACTAGCAAACGAATTAAATGAATTAGTTAGTCCTAATAAAAAAGGGATATTACAAAGTGTGTGGTCTAAATTTGTAGATATAATAGCAAAGTATTTAGGAATAGAAATAAAACAAGGATCAGAACTTGAACGATTATCTGAGATATTAACACCTTCTAATCAACTCTTTGAAGACGGCATAGATTATACTAGACCTGGGTACGATCCAAATCAGACAAAGATGTTTAACTTACCACCGGGAGAAAGTAGCATGTTTGAAGCTTCGAGAATTTATGTAAACAATGCAAATAACATTAGTAAACTACTGGTAGGAGAAGAAGTTAATCAAATAGTATTTGACGAATCATCTCTTCCTATTGTGGAGTCTATTGTAAATATATTTGAACATAAAAAAGATCATGGTAGAGCTGTTATTCTTGATAAACGATCATATGAAGATTTTAAAACTATGACAAAGTCAGAACAAAATGAACTGGCACAAAGTTTAGGATGGAAAAATGTAGAAGACTGGACAAAAAATGCAAATGGTTTAGAGAAAAGTTTTATTAATGGTACACGTGATACAGCTACTGTTCTTAGATTAAAAGTATACTCGCCTTCTAAAACTGAAGACTTAATACAAATGAACAGCGTAGATAAAGACAGAAACGTTACAAATAATGTATTACAGTTATTATATAAACAAGTAAGAGCTATAGAAAAAGGTAATATAAAAAATACAGAATTTGTAGAAAACAGAAAAGCTAGATTAAATAGAATAATAGCAGATGTTAAAGAAGCTCAAGATGTATTTAATAGTATTGATGATTTCTTTGATGATGTAAAAACACAACATGAATTATTAAATACATTTTTAGATAGAAAGAATAAAAAAACTATTGAGCAATTGATAGATGGTCTTACTAAATATAGAATATTAATGGAAGACATGTCATTTATTAATGAATTACCTCAAGCATTTAAAGATAAACTTAAAACGACAAAATACAAAAGCAGTGAGAAAATGCTTAAAAAGCTACAAGACGCTGTTAATATGATTGAGTCTATGAGATCTCAGTTAAAAAAAGAATACATACCAGTCTTAGCTAAAAAACTGTATCCAATGATTAAAAGATCTGGACCAGAAACAAAAAAATATGTAGACACTCTTCTAGAAGATATAAATCAAACAATATCTAAAGTGCAAAGTAAAGTAAACAATGGAAAGCTAAGTCAAGAAGACGGGAATAAAAAAATATCAAGGTTAAGAGGAAGATTAACTAAACTTAGAAAACTAGCAGAACAAGCACCACAATCAGAAGAAGAGTTTGCTAAATTTTTAATGTATACTACTCATGATATGGATTGGATGGGATTTATGCTTATGGCTCCTAGTAGTACATCAGATCCAGGATTAGCCGGACTTGTTCAGTATACATCAGCTTTAGCAGTAGAAGCTAGAAGACAAGCAATAAATGTTTCTAATCAATTAGAGACTGCAGGAAACTTGTTAGAAGAAGGTATGAAAGAAAAAGGACGTAAAATATCTAATAGTCCTATAAAATATTATGAAGATATTATAGAGTTAGTAAATAACAGAACTACTAAGAACAAAGATATTTGGGCTCTTGTAACTAAATATAATATTAAAATGTTTGAGGAAGCTTTAGAACAAGAAGAGCTTAGAATAGCATCAAGTCCAATTAAAATGAAAGAGTTAAGAGCTCAATATATAAAAGAAATTAAACAGAATATAAAAAAGAAATCAGAAGAACTAGCGGTTTTAATAGCCGAGCCTGACTTTGCAGTTGGTCAACAAAATGCACTAGAAGCACAAATTGATCGTTTAAAAACTACTTTAATTGTAGGTCCTACAGAAGAACAACTTTTAAGAAGAGGTACTAGAAAATGGAGAAACTTAAATACACAACCAAAATCAGCAGATGAAGTACGAGCTGTAATACTTAGACAGTCAGATGTAAAAGCTTGGGCTAGAACACAAATGAATGCAGCTGCTCAATTACAATATGGAATAATAACCCAAAAAGAATTTGATTTACTTAAAACTATTCATACAAGTGTTTATGGTGCTACTAGAGGAGATTTTGATAAAGTTAAATTATTTGGTTATCAGGTAACAAGACCAGATAATAAGTATATAAATAAGAAATGGGATGCTATGTATGATAAGAATAACAATCCTAAAAATAAAATAGGAGAATCTCACAAAATGTTTACAGATATATATAGAGAGTCATTATCAAAAGTTTATAAAAAACAAACGGTAGATATGGCGTTGCCATCTTTACGAAAAGGATTCTATGATAGAATACTAGAAAATCAAACTTTTGAAGGTGTAAAATCAGAAGCACGAAGGTTATTTGATATAGATGAAGATGATGCTTTTGTTTACGGTTATGCCGCTATGAAAGATCAAACAAGAAACTATGCTCCTGTTTATTTTATGGATGATATAGATGCTAATGAGGTAAATCTAGATGTAAAAATGGGATTAATGACTTTTGCAAATGCAGCATTAAGAACAGAACAAAACAATGAAGCTCTTAAGCTAGCTTATATGTTAAAAGATGTTTATGATGCAGATAGAGTATTAGATTCTGGATCTCCGGATTTAATAGGCTTACGTCAAATTGGTATAAAAACAGCAGGTTTAAAACCAGGACAAAGTTATGTATCTAAAAGACTTGAAAAATATATTGAGATGGTATTACTAGGTAAAACTAAAAACGTTACATACTTACCTGGTACAACTGTACAGATAGATAAAGTAATTGATAATATCTTGTCTTATACAGCGATAACAACTTTAGGATTAGACTTTTTAAAAGGAACCAGAAACTATATGACAGCTGTATGGCAACAAGGGATAGAAGCCGGAGCATCACGAGCAAACAAAGGAAAAATATCATTATCAGAATTTTTAGGGGGACACAAAGTTATGATGGATCCTTCTAATATAAAAGGATTAATGGAGGATAAGTATCAAAAACTAGGTAATAAAAGTTATCTAGGTCAATTACTATTATACTTTGATGCTGTACAAGGTAACTTTGATGACATGGCTGGAGGTAAACAAACTACTGGTAACACTATGTTAAGACAAACTATTATGAATCCAGATAGTTTATTAATTAACTATCATATGGGAGAGGTTGCAGCTCAGGGAGCAGCGGCTATTGCATTACTTACTAAAAAGAAAGTAATTGTAAATGGAGAAGAAACTAGTTTATATAGTGCATTCAGAGTAAATAAAAAAACAGGTAATTTTGAATTTGCGGGAACAGAAGCAGAAAAGAAAGCAGCACAGGAAACTATAAGAATTGCTACAGAAGAAATAAAAGAAATGAACATTCGATTAAACGGTAACTATACTTCAGTAGAGAAAAGTGTTTTATCCCAGACTGCAGGAGGTAGAATGTTAGAGTTATTTAGAAAGTTCCTTGTTCCTACTGTAATGAATAGATGGAGAGTTGATTATGTTAATCATCAAAAAGGTGAGCCCGATGGAGGATTTTATAGAAGAGCTATTGGTAATATGTGGAGTGCTTGGAAAACTAGTGCAGAAAGTGATTTAATAAAAAGAGCTAAGGATACTAAAAGAAGATCTACGCTTACACCACAAGATAAAGAAGCTCTGATGAAAGCAATAAATGAAGTTACATTATTAGCTATGTTATCCGCAGCTGTAACGTTAATGATGGGTATGCAAGATGATGATGATGAAGAATTAAGTGTAGCTGGATATTATTTACTATATTTATTAACTACAACTAGAGCAGAGATTATGGCATTTGCTCCTACGCCTACAGCAGCTGGAGAGTTTCTTAGAATATTAAGATCTCCAACAGCTATGACAACTAGTATAGAAAGAACTATGAAGTTGTTAAATCAATTAGGAGCTCCTTTAGAAGAATACCAAAGAGACTCTGGTCCTTGGGAAAAAGGAGAGAATAAACTCAAAGTACGTGCCTTGCAGTGGCTAGGAATAAGTGGATTACAGGGAGACCCAGAAACTGCGTTAAGAAACTTCTTAATGATAACTGAGAGGTAAGTATAACTTTTAAAACTTTAATTATGGATTGCGATTTTAACTGTCCTTTCTGTAATGCTTGCTAGTCATGTGGGCATTATTTAAAGACAAAAACGAAATTAACGAGAAGAATATTATAGGATTTGCATCATTTGTAGTAATGACTTTATTTGCTATTGCAGATCTTGTAACAAGTATTATATATGTAGATGGTGGATTAGCAATTAATGAAGTAATATACAATTCATTTGTATGGGTTACTTTAGGTTGCTTTGGTATATCTGCATTTGAGAAGAGAGGTAATAAAGGAGAGTAACTACCATTGTGTGCGACGACCTTTGTTTTAGTCCACAATGTTACAGTACGTAATTACCCTCCCATATATCACCAATTTATAGATAGGTTGTATTTTTCTAAAAATTTGTTACATTTTGTAAACGGTTTAGAACCGAAGAACCCCGCTTTGCCTCCTGAGTAAGCCTCAGCTGCAGGATGGGGAGCTTTTATTATATGTATAAGGTCTGAACTCTCTTCTTGTACAGAAGATTGAGCATCTTTACCCCATAATATAAATACTAAAGGCTCGTTTCTTTGCTTCTTAAACTCTACTAACATACGTATTACTATCTCTACAAAACCATCCCACTGTTTTTTATGTGAGTTAGGTTTACCGGCTTCTACCGTAAGAGTTTTGTTTAGTAATAACACGCCTTGTGTAGTCCATCTTGTAAGAGTAGGACTATGCGCAGATTTAAATGCAAAGTTGTTTGCATAAACGTCCTCTTGCACTTCCTTAAGTATATTCCTTAAAGAAGGTGGTATTTTACTTTGCCCTTCTCGTATAGAGAAAGCTAAACCATGCGCACTACCATCGTGATATGGATCTTGTCCTATTATAACCACTTTAGTATCTAACAAACTACAATGCTTAAATGCATTAAATATCTCGCCAACTGGCGGATACACTGTTGTTTGTTTGTACCTATCTTTTAAGAACATGCTAAGTTGTAACATCTTAGCTGTATTAAATATAGAGCGTAGTTCTGACCACCACTCGTATCCTAGTTTGTCACATAGTTTCTGATCTTTTGGGTCTTTAAACTCTATGTTCCAATACTTAATAGGAATATATACCTTTTTAGTATAACTTGCGTTTTTGTATATCATAAGACCGGATCTTGTTTTAGCATCTACAGTGTTTATAGTATATACAGCTCTGTTAGTTATATATTCTATACGTTGTGCAAAGTCTAAAATCCTAGCGTGTATACTCCAGGCTTTTGTTTTCCTGTATATATCTGCTTCTTTCTCATGTTTCTTATAAGTAAACGTTCCGTCTGGTTCAGGTTCTAAAAATCCTACCATACGGTCACGTTCTTCATCTGATTGTCTAATAAACACCTTGTAAGGTGATTCTTTTTCTATGACCAATACATTGCTGTACGGATCTACTATTTCTAAATTATTCATTTAATGCTATTATTTTATATTCTGTTATATATCTATTTCTTAAAAACTGATCGACGCTCCATTGAATGTCTTCAGTTTCTAGTATTACATAATCCTCTGACTCTGGTTCGTTAGGATTAAACTGTTCTTTATATATTAATTTATACTTCTTGCTCTTGCTCATAGTTCATATATTTAAGATCATGTACTTCTAATTCTAATCTTTGTACCTTTTCCAAAAGATATTCTACTTTTTCTAGTACGTTCATAGTATCTATTCCTGCCCTTTCACTTGGGTCTAAGTTTTTGTTATGTACTAACTCATTTAAATAAGCAGTAATATAATCATACCAGACTTGCATTTCTGGATCTTGTGGAATAGTATAAGGAGCATGTTTTAAATGGTGTATAACACTTGCGTGATTCATACCTATATGTCTCGCTATCTCTGAAATAGTACAAGATGTATATTTATAAGCTAGATAATAGAATAGAGCTCTTGCATTAACATGGGCTCTGCCTCTATTTCTTTCTTTCATATCTAAGCCTGTAATTCTTATTATACATGCTTCTATATCTTGTAATGTTACTAGATTTTTATTCGCTACTGCGATCTGTAGATTCACTTCTTTTACTTTCATCTGGATAATACTTTTTATATTTATTATAAACGTTAGGATAGTGCTTTCTTAGATATGCACCTTCAGTTCCTGCGTCTCCAGGCTGCACTGTATAATCGCCAAATTGTGGATCATGTGCTCTACCTATAAACTCTACTTTAACTTTACGTTCTTTCATTAACGCATAACCTAATTGTAAGTAGTTCATTGCGTCTGCATATCTACTCTCTATAGGCTCAGCTTGAGGCATGTCTGGGTTAGCAGCATGACTTTGTATAGCTTGTATGTGTTTATCAAAGAAAACCGACCAAACTGTCATAGGGTCTGTTCCTAGACGTTTTGCGGTACTTTTAAAGTTGTGTAGTACATCTATATTATTGTTAGTGTACTCTGGTTGTTTTGCGCTCATAATGCGGTAAGCATCTTTTTTAAGCTGTCTCGCATGTTTTTTGTATTCGTTACTGTTCATCTAATTTAAATTTACTTTTGACTTCTTCTAATCTGTTTTTACTACAATAAATAACACAGCCGTCCTTATAAAAAGGACCAGCTACGTTATCATTGCTTTTGTGTTTTTCGATACTAGCTTTTATCTTTCTCAATGCTTGATTAGATTTATTTTGGTATCGCTTTTTTTCCTCATTTGTTATCATAATTTATCAATTTAAGAGTGTTACACCTTTGGATTCAAAACTCTCACGAGATTCCGTCCATAGCTGTCGTTCTTGATGCCAATCAACACGTTCTAGTAGATCTTTATATTTCTTTCTACCTTCTTCTATTAGATTGTTTCCTATCTCGAACACTCTTACTTGATAATAACCGGTTGTTTCTACTGCAATTATATATACTTTGTCAACAAGCATGTAATTGTCTTCTAACGCATCCACATAGAATGCCATTTGCCTGTCATAATGATAATACTCAAAGGAATCTCTAAACATCTCCACACTTTTGGAGGTAGTCTTGAGATCTATAAGGTTGACTTTAGTACCAGTTGTAGCTTTAATGGTTCCATCTTTTTCAGCAGAAACTGATCCATTTGGAGACCAAGAGTTAACTCTTTGATACCTGTCGATTTTAGATTTATACGCTTGGTCTGGTCCCCAAAAATACTCTGACTCATTCTCACCTTCACCTGTAAATAACAGGTCAGATGCTGCTTTGTGTGTAGTTATAGAATCTTTAATAGCTGATAACATACCAGCCATCTTCTGATCTATACATACTTTACCGTCAGCACGTAGTAAGAAATCATAGTAGTCTTTACCTTGATCAATAACTTTCTTGATTAATGTATCAGGTTTCCAGGTTTGTCCATAATTTAGTTCTCTTGCAGAACCAAATATGTATTCATGGTACTTGTTTATATCTGTATCTATTTCTCCTTTTGTTATATTATGTACTTTCTCCATTATCTTAACGATAGTATCACTAGGTCTTTCCACATCCGCAACTGCAAATGTTTCAGGCTCTAATAAAAATTTATGGATCATTGTACCGTGATATAACGAGGGAGTTTCTAGATGTTCTAAATTGCCGTCTAGATAATCTTTAAATTTTCTAGGGCTTCCTCCTTGTTCTGGGTTAATATAACTTAAGGAAGAATTACTTACTCTTTTATCTTTAAAATACTCCATGTCTTTATACAATATACTAATTAATTATTAAATATAAAAAAGGAGAACCAACACAGAGTTTATATGAAAAATTTAACATAAACAAAATAAAATAAAACTAAATTCCGTGTGGTCCCCCTAGATTATAAACCATCTTATGCAACCATTACAAGTCTTTCTCTCATAATGTTTGCTTTCTCTGCAGATTCTTGACTTCTAGAACCTTGGAACTGTGCCAATTGTTCTTCTAATGTCTCTGTTTCCCACGTTTTATAGTCATACTCAAAGTATGGCGTAGTAATAGTTACATCATTAGTCAAGTCTACAATACCATATGCATAGTACTCACAGCATCTCATCTTCATATAAGAATAATCAGATGGTACTGCAACTACATTCATAGGATTTACTAGTGTAGCGAGGTAAACGTTACCTCCACCTCCACCAAATCCTTTTACATAGCCTGGTGCACCAACATGCAAACCGGTAGAACAGGTATTTCTAGGATCACTATCACATTGGGATCTATCCATTGTAACAGGAGAACCTAGTCTAATCTGTGTACTACCACCATGCCAATCAGTAAACTCTGGAGCTTCTACAGTTTCATCTGTAAGATTATTTATAGAATCAAACATCTCTTGTAGATTTCCTGCAACATGCTCAGGCGCAATAAAATTACCACTGCTGTCTGTAATAAGACTAGTCTCTACAATAGAGAAATCACCATTCTTATCTACAACTGTGTAATCTTTTGGATCCTGACCAGATGCTTTTAATTGTACATACTCCTTTGGTACCCACATATTCACTGCTTTGTATGTTTTCTCAGTCTTCTTTACAGACTTGTAGGCTATAAAATAACCAGAGTCTGTAATAGGAAACTCATACTGATCCATAAAACTATATAGATCTCTCTTTACATGATCTGCAGGGTTTAACATTAACAGCTTCCAAAAGTTTACAAGAGGAGTCAAAGGCAATCCTTTGTCTATAAACTCTTTCATTTTTGTAAGCAGTTTAGTTGGTAGGGGCTCAGTGAACCCCTTTAAATACCAATTACCTATCTCATCTTTAACTAGACTCTGTGCATCAAACACTTTTTGAGTCGGGTCAAAGTCTTCTACTAATTGCTTTACAAGGTCATTAGTAGGATTTAGTGCTACAGTTTTAATTTTCTCATATAGAGATTGCGCACTTGTTTTGTCAGCTTCATCTCTATAGTAGCTGACACCATTAACTAGCGCAGTAACTGCTTTGTCACTGCGAATTGCAAATACTTGATTTTTACTCATTGTTTAAATAATTATTGATTTTATATATTAATTTACGATAATTTCTGCTAGGTATTTCTTTTATAATACTTAGCGCTTTGTCATCAAAGACTACAGTTCTTTTATCTTCTTGTATAATGGAAAAATATTGATCAATCCATCCAAGCTCTTCTATAGCATCTCTAAGAATTTTATAGAAACTCTCTGTATGTAGTGCATACTTTCCAAAATGTAGTACATGATTTTCTGTGTTGTAAGGTATGTCAAACTCTTCACATAACTGTTTTAAAGTTTTTACATGCCTACCATCACCTTCTACAGCTCCTGTATCACTGTATCTTTCTTTTGACCAATTTTTCCATTTATCCCTGTGGGTTCTATATCTATCATCATATAGTTTCATATGCATCATCATAGATTGCATATCTTCAGGAAATACACCATAGATAGGATCAAAAAGCTTTGTGTGAGCATTGTACATATCACCTAACAAATCACACATTGAAATACCCATAAGTTGATTATAGTGTTTAACTATAAACTCTTTAGGAGTCAAAGCTCCTAGGGCTTTATAATGTTTCATATGACTGTTAGCAATTTTATGTACATGCATACGATCTTGAAGTATAGTATCATAAGTTTTATTCTTACGCCACTCTGGAATAGCACTCATAACAAATGCTATCTGTCTTAAAGTTTTTTCTTCTTCCATATTACCATATACAATGGTATGACCTTGACTAATCAAGTTTGCTATACCTTCATACATGTAATTTTCTTTAGAATAAACTATATCACTCCAATCGTGTCTATCATACTCTCCACGCCATCTAGGAAACCTAGCACAAACCTGTGTTCTAGGTACCTTAGCTTTAGCTGTAGCCTGTGTTACTGGTTTATAAGAATCAGGAACTTCTATATCATCATACTTGCCTGCGCATTTATCTATGATATATTTAAGAAGCAGAGGTTTTATTATAGTATACCTCTCCTTATCTTTCTCTGTCCACACATAACTATCCCAATCTGGTTCTGTTTGTAGTTCTACACAAACAAATAAATTAGTGTGAGCAAGCTCTGTATTCTCAGAAATCCACTCATCTTGTATGTATTGACTCTTTAACGTGTTTAATTTACCACGCTTTCTAAACCAACACTCTTCAGGAGAATAATGTTTTAGTAATCTACTAGCATAGTTATCATACTTCTTCATATCTCTCTTGCCGTCAGCTACTACATAGGTTTTTAAGATAGCATCTACCATCTTA
>Ga0209503_10001864_pt1 | contig 10567 bp, 12 predicted proteins | sample SouAtlMetagenome_2_FD_187448 | JGI IMG/M metagenome (GOLD analysis project Ga0209503, IMG submission 187448) | Marine eukaryotic phytoplankton communities from Atlantic Ocean - South Atlantic ANT15 Metagenome (SPAdes) (version 2) | ecosystem: Environmental > Aquatic > Marine > Oceanic | place...
CGATGCTCGGAGTCGCGACCTCGTTCTGGCCTGATGATCTTGCACTCACGCGTTCGGAGCGAACGCAACGCTCCCTTGCGGTGTGGATGAGACACTATTCGCACCAGGTGGCGCCAGCGCAGGCGTTTGCCTTCCTATTCTTTCGGGCATCAGGTGAACAAATGGCAGCGGCCGCGTGCTCACCGAGGGCTAATCAGTGCATGCTTCGCGCAGCTAATGAACGCATGCTTCACACAGCTGCAGGCCGGGGGAGATACTCGACAGACGTGGACATACTGTGGCGCTCTTCAAACATGGCAACTCGTAATCTGAGGAAGGTGCTTGTGCGCGACGATGCCCGTGGGCGTAAGAGGGACCGACCCCTTGGCATACAGGACGCCATGCACCAAGCACCATTGATATTGGCGTGGCTGCTGAGTCGCCACACGCATGCGCTCCTCGTCGATGCGGACGAGCTGCTGTTGTGGACGCAGGGCTCGCTCGAGGACTATGTGCGCACACGACTCGCCCCGTATTCGCGCTTCGTGGGCGCACGAGGATACGATGTTGTGCATAGGTCGTGGGAGCCACCATCCGACTGGGATAGCCTCGACTGGTACAGCCGGTCGCTGCTCTCCAACCGAAGCTGGTGGATTCCACACTGCGGCGAAAACAAGGTGCTGCTGACGACCGAGATGTTGCGGCACAGAGGCGGCTTTCACGAGCTCCTTGCCCCTCGCCGCGTGGCCCCTTGCGAATGTAATTCGCAGCAGCGCCACACTTGCATCGACGAAGAGCTCCTGCTCGTACATGTCAAGCTCGTGGACCGTTCGACCTGCGAGCGTGCTCAAGCCAACTCGAGCTGGTCCGAAGATCTAAGGAATGTCGATCGGCTTCGATGCTCCTCCCTCGGTCGCAGTCGTCTGATTCAGCAGGTTCATGAGGGAGTGCTGGGCCGGCTGAGCCCCCGCAACCTCTCTGCTAACGAGAGCGGCCGAGTGAGGGAGGGACATTGGGCGGGTGGACATAACCCTGAAGCGTGCGTCGACAGCGACCAACATGATGCCGGGCGGCCGGGCTCGTTCCAATTGATTCCGCGTTGGGTCCAGCAGTCGATCTAAGTGTCTCGTACTGCGATGGGGTTTATAACGTGAAATAGTGTAAAGTCCAACCGACCCTCGAGAAAAGCGCGTGGATAAAACCACAATCCTGGAGCGTTGAGCCATGTGCGCACATGCCCCCCCCACGAATCATGAAACATCGAGACTCTATGCTCAGCAGACTGCAGAGTCCCACCGCACTGACGGAGACTGAAAAGGTCCATAGGGTACTGTAGTGTATAGAGAGAGCACAAACTCCGCACACCACTACGCTGTATTCTAGTCAGACTCAGTATTCTCTCTCTCCAAAGAGAACAGCCGCACGAAACAGAAAAAGTTGTAGTCGAACCACTCGTCGCTGTTCATCGGCATGCGGGCGTCCCGGCGGAACATCTGGAATCGCTCGTGGTCGGACCGGCATTTTTGGGGCTGCCAGATCGGGCGCTGCCACTCGCCGGGATCAAACGCAGGGCGCCACGGCCGGCTGAAACCCCAGCGATGAAGCGCGTGGTCGCTGATGATGGGAAACTCAGTGTAGCTCTTGATGACGTTGCACGCATGCTGCGTGTGCTCATCATCCCGACGGAAGAGTTGCTTGAGTCCGAGGCCGAGGTCCGGCCGAGGCTTGAATCCAGTAGCTGGGTTGCCCTGGATGGTGCCGTCGGCATCAGGAGCAGCGTTCGTCGGATCGGAGCGCCGCTTAAGGTCGCCCATCCCAGGTAGGTAGTTGTCCTCGAAGAGTGCACTCAGGATGCCCACCTTCTGAAGCTGCGCCAGCCGGTCGAAGTGGGGTGTATGGTCGTCGAAGAAGGCGAGCGCGTTCGCCGCCCAACCCGGAGGCAGGGCGGGGGAGAGCTGGTCCCACGAGACGGAGCCAAAGTCGACAAAGTTGCCGCCAACCAAGTACGTCGTGTGCCCCGATCGATCCACCCAGCGCGTCTGGTTGAGGCATAGCGGCCGGTCCATTGGGTCGATGGCGATGATGCGCGCACCGGGCGCCGCTGCACGGATAAAGTAGGTGGTAGCCCCAGTGTTAACGCCGCTCTCCACAACCACCGACGGCTGCGGCGCACGCCACGTGGTGTCAGTGCGCTACACAGGCATTTGCATCCACACACTCCCACCTAGACACGCGCACCTGCAGCTCGCGAACGGATGCGTAAAGGGCGTAGGCGTGGTTGATCTTGACGCCGCACGCGTTGTTCACGACGGGACGATCCCGGTACACTGCTGCAAAGTCACGCAGGTGGCGGAGGTGCAGTTTGTGCGTGGAGCCAGGCAGCCCGCTGCCGAACTCGACGAGCTTCGCGTGCATCGCTGCCGAAGGCTGGCCAGGCCAGCTCGCGTTGCACTGCTTGCTCACCCTGGGGTCTCGCGCACCTGACGCGGTCCCTCGTTCAGAGGGTCCTTGCCTCGGGGCCTCGCGCATGGGCCCCTGTGCCACAGGCCCTGTGCAGGAGAGCAGCTTCATGGACTCCTCACGAGTGATTCCTATCGCACTCACGTGGCGCTTGGGCACCACCTCCACACCTGCCTCCACCGGGGCCGCCGGCCTGTGGGCTGCGATCTTCTCAAACACCACGAGGCCGTCGTGCCAATGGATGCCCCCAATGCTCCGCGTAAACTCGGTGGCATTCACGAGCGCTCCATGGCTTGCATCACAATCCTCCGGGGCGATGCGTGCACACGACCAGTACGCGTTGAGCTCATCGACCTTTGCCTTGGCAAACTCGACAAAGGAGTCGCTGCGCGCACCCACGCCGCCGAAGAAGGGCGGCTCGGGGTCGTACGAGCTCGTGATGTCCTCAACGATGTACACACCGCCGCTGCTCAGGCAGGGCCACAGCACTTCGAATGCGAGCATCTGGTGCCAATTGACGTGTGAGGCGTCGTCAATGATGAGGTCGTACTGACGCGGCGCGACCGCGGCGCAGAGGCGGCGCAGGAAGCGCGGGTCACCGATGTCGCCCACGAAGTTGCGCCGGTGCTCGTCATTGAAGCGGCGCACTTTGGGCTCCAGGTCGGCACCGATGGCGAGTGCGCCGTCACCAAAGTACTGGAGGAACAGTGACTGGCTGCCACCACCTGTGGGGCGGCATGTGACATCAGGCTGCGGGCAAGGAGGCTGCGTGGACAGGCCGGCACTGGCACATGGCAAGGCACCGGGGCTGTCTGCCCACACGCACGGCTCTGTGGCGACATTGGACTAGCTGCGACGCTTTGCACTCCCAGCTCAAGGAAGAGCGGCTGGTGGCCCACGTACTTGCCGAGGTATCGCTCGTACGACGGAAGGTAGCTGTCCCATTTTTGCACGTACCGTGCCCCCGAGGTCCGTATTGCGTGCTGCATGCCCGAACCGACGCTAGAGGGATGGATGCCCATCTGAGCGCAGGTCTGGCATCCAGGGTGAACCTCGCTGTTGATGCTGTAGCCCTGCCGCTGCATCCACGCCACGCTGAGGTCGCCGCTCAACCCTGCAGCGACAATCCGAGAGACATTGATGTGGCGTGCCCCGGGCACGTGCAGAATGACGTCGCCCGGCTGCCAATTGCAGTAGCCGCTGTGGTCGTGAGTATATGGAGGGTGCGAGTTGATCGCCCGCTGCCTGCGACACCCACGCGTTATGGCGTGTGAGGGGCCCCGGCACGCGTGTGGGTGCTGGGGGGTGGCAGTTGATGGGGGTACGATCGGTGATGCGCGGGGCAGCTTACGGAATGCAGGCGACGTGAGCTTGCATTTCTGGGTCCAGGGACGCCATCGACTGCTCGCAGCCTACCGCGCTCGATGCGTCAAGCAGGCCGATGCTGCAATTGCCGCGGGCGAGGTAAAATCGCAACGCCGCGTTGTCTGTCTGCCCCTCGTGCCCAGGACACTTTTCCGCCCTGTTTGTGCCCTGCGTCTCCTCGACGACCGAGAGCAGCTGCATGGTCCATGCTGATGGGCGTACGTAAAAGTGGCCTGAGTTGAGGAGGCCGCAGGCCGCGCCGGCAAACCCCAGGTCCTTTTCGGGTGCAAGCGTGTGCAGTGGGACCTCTAAGTTCGTGAAGACGCTGTCGTAGTCACACCAGAAGACCAACTTTGCCGCAGGTTGCGACAGCAGCTCACGCAAGAATGGGACCTTGAGAAGTCGGGCATCCATTGCTGCATTCCGACGGCGGAGCATGGCCTCGCTGAGTGCGAGGTACCGATAGCCCCAGCGTGTGCAGTAAGCGTTGTGGTTTTCGTATGCGAGATGCGAGAAGTCACCCGTGACACGTGTATCAGCGCGAGAGATGTGTATCGATGCGACCACCATTGGTGAGGAGTCGCCAGTCAGCGCCGTTGTGAGCCACTGGCGTACGCGGAGAGTGTCCATGCCGCAGCTCGACCGTGCTCCCTGGATTCGCGCTGCAAGGTCCGGCCCCGCTTCGTCCCAAAAGCTGCAAGTTGGCGCTGTGTTGGGGAGGGACCAAAGCGTTAGGCCCAGGGACTCAAAGAAGCAAGAACTTTGCAAGTTAGTCCGTTTGACCCACCCCTCCGCAGCCTTTCTTGTGGTGGGTGGTTGTGCTGGCTATACCTCTCAAAAGGCTAGCTTCCCACAGAAAGACAGAATACGCTACCCGTGGGAGATTTGGTGATTTTCCTTTCAACAAAGTGCCCCAGCCGCACGGCAGCTTGCGCCGCATCGCTGGCAGGGATGCCTTTAAGAAAGAGGGATGAGCGCCGGCAGCGCGCAGCTGTCGAGCGCGGCGCAGCCGGCGTCGGTGATCTGGGGGTGCGGTTGAGGTCGAGCTCCTTCCTCCTTGAGCTTCGTTAGCACTCAAGGCGGCGGCGGCAGCGCGCCTGCCGACTGGCCCGCTGGCCGCTCCTCGCTCGAGATGGCGCCATTGCTCGCAGCTCCTCGCCGCGGCGCCGCGGCAATCGCCGCCATCTGCCTGCTCAGCGGCGCTTGGCAGCGGCTGGTTCGGTCCGTCGCCGTCGTCGCCGCCGTCGGGCTCGCCACTCATCGCGTCTGCCATCGTGGCTCCTTTGTTACCCCTGCGCTGCCTATCGAGGGCTTGAGAGGCGGCTAAGGCGGAGGATCCGGTATGGAGTACCGCGCCCTCGCCGCCGCCACTCTCGCCATCGTCACCGTCGCCGCCGCCCTCGCCGCCGCCGTCGCCTTCGGCTCCGCCGTCATCGCCATTGCCGCCTTCACCACCGAGGCTGCCTCGTGTGCTGCTTTGCCGTTTCGCGCACCGCCCGCGAGGCGGGTCCGACCAAACGGACTGAGGCGGCCCTGCACGCCCTGAGCGCTGTACTGGCAGCGCCGGTTGGCGGCAATCAGCTTCTCCCGCCCGCTGCGGTGGTCGCGTCCACGACACTCGGCGCGCCGAACGCTGCCCTCGACGGCGCCCAGGAAAGTCGCCGCAAAGAAGGCCTCGTTTTCTCGCTCGCAATCGTCCACGAAGATCACGCCACCAGGCCGCGCGAGGCAAGCCGCCGTGTAGATCGACTGCTGCCTGCCGGGGTTGGTCCGGGCGCCAGCCTGCGGCGCATCCACCACCACAACATCCCATCGATGCGCCCGCACCGAGCGTGGCAACTGGTCTCGCAGGTCGAGCTCCGGCCACTGCCCCCCCTTGGCGTGGAACGTCGCTTTGGCGGTACCGAGCGTGCCCTGCGTGTACCGAGCCACGTGCGCCTCTAAATACGGGGCGGCCGCGACCGCGCGCTCAACCCACTCGGACGAATCCTCTATGAACGCGACGCGACCGCCCGTCATGTTGTGCCACATTGGCGCGTCGTTGCCCAGGCCGAACACGAGCAGGCTGGCGTTGCGGCCGAACCTGAGGAGCGCCGACTGCACAGCCAGGGCCTGCTCGGCCGAAACCTGCGCGCCCGGCGGTGGGCGGAGGCCGCCAACCGATCGGCCGCAGGGCGGGCGCTTGGAAGCGGGCGCCATAGGGAGCGCGCGAAACTCGGACGCGGTCAGGCGGCGCCGTGTTGGCGCGCCACTGCCGCCGCAGCGGCGTGCTCGGTCCTGTAGAGCTGTACCAAGGCTGGGTCGTGCGGTCCGCATGGCCTCCAATGCCGCTCCGTTCTGCTCCGCTCTCACTGACGAGCTGCTGGCTGCGTGCTTGGCGATTCCGAAGTCGTGCCTGGCTTCGCAGTCGCCACCATTCAAGGACCTGATTGGCGACCCACAGCTGTTTCTCGCGATCAATCACGTCGTTCAGGCGGCAGAGCTTGACGGACACCAGTTCTTTGTGCTTGGCCCGGGCCGAGGAACGACTGCCACGCATGAGGCTGCGCGAGCCGCATCGGCTGGCCGGACGATCATTCACTTTGAGCAGAAGTACAAGGATGGCATGTTTCGCGGCAACAGCCTTCAAGCCTTGAAGTATGTGTCTGCACACCACGCTTTCGTAAGTTATTATCGTCAGCGGGCCTGGGCGCTCATGATGAGCACGTCACCACTCGTCGCGCCATTGACAAGCTCATTGAAGGTGTTGCTCGCAACAGAGAACGTCACCGGTTTCTTTGACTCGCCATGGGTGAACTATTTCACAGAGCTGTACCTTGCGATGTGTCCACGTGGCGTGCGTGTGATCTTCACCACACGAGACTCTCTCGCGTGGGCCGCCTCGCGCCGGGAACATCACAGCCAAGGCTCCCTCGACGCTTCTCATTACAGTACGCATGGGCGACGGCTCTCGGACACCGGCTTCATCTGCCCCTTTGCCCAAGAGCCGGCTGTGCTGGACCCGTTCTCGCTAACGCACTGTGCTCGCTTTGCGCGCCATCGCCTCGGACCCGTGGCTAATGCAACAGCACAAACGGTGCTGCCACACCGGCTGCCTGGCAATGCCGCACTCGATAATGGGGACGTTGCGGAACCGGCGCTCGCAAGCGCGTTTGAGAAGTACAACGCCTACGTTCGTCGATTGGTGCCCCACGACGGCCTGCTAGAGGTGGACTTCTTCTCATCGTCCCAGATTCGCCCAGTTATGGGCAGCACAAGTGCACATGACGAATGGGGTTCGCTTGAGACCAAGCGCATCCGAACATTTCTGAGGGAAGCAGTGTAGGTGTCTACACGACGGAAGCAGTCTGTGTTTGAATGCGTTCAAGCAGCGAGCTTCGCGGCGTTCGTGAACATGTTGTGTCACACGCCTAGATAAAATCATGATATATACCCCGCGTTATTATCTATACTACGCGAGTAGAATTTCACAGCTGTGTGGATTTCCATTTCGTCGTGGGATTTACATCGACAGAGCACAGACGAGGGAAGCGCGCGTTTACTATATCATTGTGTTTCGGGCAAGAGGCGATCGTTTATTGATTAAACACATACAATAGAGACATAGACATTGTATTGTTAAATAAATAGCTGACTGGTGGCTGACTGACATTAAAAAGTGTCGGTTTTTCACTGCCGCCGTGTGGTGTGTGCCTGCTCTGCGGGTGCCGTTGGTTCATTCTCTAATAAACCACTTTCGCCAAAAATCCCGCCGTGAACCTCCAGGACGCACCGCTTTCACTGCAACGTGCATGGCCTGCCGCCTGTTGGTGGCGGGCCTTTCCTCCTCGACCCGTTCTGCGTTTTGCCGGGAAGCGAGTCTCCTGGCGCGACGCCCGACGTCGCGACTTCACCAGGTGCCGCTGCAGGCCAGCATTCGTTCGACAGCTCTGGGCCTGGACGGTCAAAAGCAGCTCTTCGGCACCCAAGCGGCGGGGGCTCTCTCCTGTCCCGGGCCCAGAGGATGTGGCGCTGAGCAAGCGCGTAAGCTTTTTGGAACGGTGGTGGGTGGAGGGGCACGTGGACTGCTGCGGGCAAGGGGGGCTCTGACGAGCTGCGCAGGCCGTCTGCCTCATCGGAGTCTTCGCCACCAGAGAGCTCCTCCACGGTACCGGGGGTGGTCCCGACATCTCGGTCGTCGAGCTGTATCCGCGCCAGCGCAGGGAGCAGCTCGGCCCGCGTGAGCTCGCCGCCGCCGCGCGTCGAGACGTCGACCGACACCGCGTCGGACACGTCATCGTCAGTGAGCATATCGCCGTTGCGTGTGTGGGCAACCGAGCCAAGCACGAAGCTCACCTCGTCATCGCGAGCCTCGGCGTCTGCGCGCGCCTCCGACATGAGGGCAGGCAGATCCTTGAGCTGCAGCACGCCTGTAAACATAGTGTCCAGGTGGTGCGTGTGTGTGCAGTGCATAGGTCGCGCAGGTGCAGGCTATGTGCTGCTCGCCAGAGCCATGGTCGAGCCGCGCGAAGGCGGAGTCGGCGAGCACGTAGGCGGCGTAGGTGCCAACCACCTTGAAGAGTTTCTCGGGGTAGACACGCCCGTTGGAGTCTCCAGCGATGAGCATCGAGTAGGTGCGCACCTCGGTCGCCTTCCCGAGGAACGGTGCATATGCCGTGCGTGAGTATGTGCCAGCTCATTTGCATGCATGTGAACAGAGGCGCCTCCTCTCGAGGAGCTCGGGGTGGCGAGGTTGAGCTAAGGTTGGCATACATGGAGGTGGAGGTTCGGCGTGGCACCTTCTCGATGAGCAGATCGAGCGCCTTCCCATTGGGCGGGTTCTCGGGGTGCAGGTGGCTCAGCAGAGCAAAGAGCTCCTCACGCTCGAGGGCACCGCTGCGGTTGAGGTCGAACCTCTTCATCCATGCGTGAATCTGCAGGGCAGGTCGAGTCACTCGGTGCTGCATGGCGGTGGTTGATAGGCACAACACAAATGTAGGCGGCGTGCCTGGAACTGCTGCTGCTTCTGCCGTTGCTGCCGCTGGTAGTTGTACTCTTGCGTGCCGCGTCGCCCGCGCGCTCGGTGATGCAATGACGCCGAGGAGGCGCCTGAGCTATGCATCGGCGCGAAAGCGCCAAGGGTGATGCGAAAGCGCCAAGGTGGATGAGCTGCGGATGGTCCCCGTCCCCAACGCGCGCTGAGCGCGGCACTGAGCGCCGCGCCGTGTTGGCGAGCGCGCTTCCGCCGGCTTTCGCTGCCCTCGGCCGCTAGCGCCGCAGCGTTTTGAATCAACGCTGCTGCCATGTCTCTCTCCGCCTCCGCCTCCGCCTCCGCCGCCACCGTCCCCACCGCCGCCTCCGCCGCAACCACCTTTCGCCAGCCGCTACACGCGATTCGTTCGGCGATGAATAATTGCACAGATCCCACACTCAATCGTAGAGCAATCAGCTTCTCGCAGCAGCTCGTCCGCCTTCTGCTCCTGCCGCTGATGCACCTACAGCACTTCAATGCCAAGGCGCTTGCTGCAGTTGAGGGACCTGATCAGTCCGCCGCGCTGCACGCTTGCGCGAGCGGTCTCCAGTTACTCGAAACTGGTTGGCCTGTGTGCGAGGAGGATCTGCGAACGCTCGGAGGGCAAAGTGGATGCCTGGTCTACACTGTGGGCATCGGCAACGACTGGAGGTTCGAAGACCGGATGGCGCGGCACGGCTGCGAGGTGCACAGCTTTGATCCCACAGAGCACCTGCTGCAGTCGCACTATGCGCACACACAGCCCGGCGTCAGCTTCCACCCGTGGGGCCTCCACGGGGCAGAAGGCTGCCGGGCAAAAGCTGAGAATGAGTCGTTTTATGGCGCGCTTAGCGGCCCGATGCTGACTCTGACGCAACTATTGGGGCGCCTTGGCCATGCACATCGCAAGCTGCACGTGCTCAAGATTGACTGCGAGGGGTGTGAATGGGACGTCTTCGACCATTTGAGGCGGTCCCAACCGGCATTACTCTCGCGCGTTACTCTGCTGCTGCTCGAGCTGCACCTGGGCGGCACGACTTTCAAAATGGGCACCGACGGCGACGTTGCACGCGCGGCGAGCCTGTACTTACACGTCTTTAAGCAGCATGGCTTCTGCGTTTACTTTCACCGCATCAACCCGGTTGGCGAGATGTTTCGTGATTATCACAAGGTGCTGCTAGACGCCGGCGCTGCCGCTGGGAGACCGTCATATGAGATAGGGCTGCGTCGTTGCGTGGAGAGAAGTGAGAACATATCTAGCTACGGTTGGGCTTGGGAAATCCCGGCGGCTCAGTTTTTAATCTTTATCGCGCGGGGCCCATGATCGGAGGCTTCTCACCTTCTTGCTTCTAGTGTAATAAAACTGTTATTAATGCCCTCATTCCACTGTACTTACTTACTCTAGGAAAGTAATTTAGCAAGGCTGGCGCGGCTCCCGTTGTGCCCGCCGGTGCGCAGCCGGTGCTGCAGCCACGCGATCGCTTGCGAAAAGGTGAGGCGCTCGTGCGGCAGCGAGGCGGCCATCAGCGGCAGCAGCTCGCGCACCGCCTCGCTTCGCTGCGCCATCAGCGGTAGTAGCCACGGCTTGGTGGCCACGTCGTACGCGTGCGTCTCGGTGGTCAAGCGGTGGCAGAATCCGTGGGTGGGCTGACATGGGTAGCGCGCCTCTGGTGCCCCGGGCGGCGTGCCAGCCGCGCAAATGCGGTTGTCGCCGGGCGAATCGGCTACCCACACGCTGTGGTTTAGGACCCCGCAGCAGCATTGCTGACTGAA
>Ga0209503_10001866_pt1 | contig 10565 bp, 4 predicted proteins | sample SouAtlMetagenome_2_FD_187448 | JGI IMG/M metagenome (GOLD analysis project Ga0209503, IMG submission 187448) | Marine eukaryotic phytoplankton communities from Atlantic Ocean - South Atlantic ANT15 Metagenome (SPAdes) (version 2) | ecosystem: Environmental > Aquatic > Marine > Oceanic | place...
AACATACAGCACTTACGATTCCCGTGTGGTCCCCCACCACAGTACTAGGTAAGCCCAACCCTGCTTGACTTCGGAGTTCGGATGGGATCCGGTATATCCAAGGTGGTATGACCGTATGATGCAGATAATCCTTTTTCATAGTACTCATACCAAAACCCAAAAACTTTTCCTTCACTTCTTCTTACTGTTTACTCTATTACCGTCACTCACTTTTTTTCGCCTATTTTTACTACCAAAAGATTCCTGAGTCCGCCATGATTTTTCTTTACTTCAACTATACACACTTACTTCTCACTTCGACTCAAAACACTTTTACTCACTTTTAATCAGCTACTTCATGCAGAGTTCTGCGAAGTTCAGTTGAACTATGCCTCAAAAGTGTTCCAAGATACCATAGGAACACTTCCAGATACTTTTGGAATCACATTAAGCTGAACTCTGGAAGAGTTCAGCCAACAACTATCAGAGTTCGACAAAACATGGGTACTACACTACTAGTCGTAACTAGCACAAGGCTCCAAAAAGTTGAAAAACTGATTTTGTAAGTGAGGTCAAACTCGGCTGAACTCTCGCAGAGTTCAACGGAGTTCAGTCGAACTATGCCTCGGAAGTGTTCCAAGATATCATAGGAACACTTCCGGATACTTTTGGAATCATATGAAGCTGAACTCCGCGAGAGTTCAGCCAACAACTACCAGAGTTCGACCAAAAATAGGTACTACACTACTAGTCGTAACTAGCACAAGGCTCAAAAAAGTTGAAAAACTGATTTTGTAAGTGAGGTCGAACTCGGCTGAACTCTCGCGGAGTTCAACGGAGTTCAGTCGAACTATGCCTCGGAAGTGTTCCAAGACATCATAGGAACACTTCCAGATACTTTTGGAATCATATGAAGCTGAACTCCGCGAGAGTTCAGCCAACAACTATCAGAACTCGACCAAAAATGGGTACTACACTACCAGTCGTAACTAGCACAAGGCTCAAAAAAGTTGAAAAACTGATTTTGTAAGTGAGGTCGAACTCGGCTGAACTCTCGCGGAGTTCAGCAGAGTTCAGTCGAACTATGTCTCGGAAGTGTTCCAAGATATCATAGGAACACTTCCAGATACTTTTGGAATCATATGAAGCTGAACTCCGCGAGAGTTCAGCCAACAACTACCAGAGTTCGACAAAAAATGAGGCTAAACTGGCTGTACTACTGTAGTTGCCGACTACTTGAACAGAATTAGTACCCATTTTTTGTCGAACTCTGGTAGTTGTTGGCTGAACTCTCGCGGAGTTCAGCTTCATATGCTTCCAAAAGTATCTGGAAGTGTTCCTATGATATCTTGGAACACTTCCGAGGCATAGTTCGACTGAACTCTGCTGAACTCCGCGAGAGTTCAGCCGAGTTCGACCTCACTTGCAAAATCAATTTTTCAACTTTTTTGAGCCGTGTGCTAGTTACGACTGGTAGTGTAGTACCCATTTTTGGTCGAACTCTGGTAGTTGTTGGCTGAACTCTCGCGGAGTTCAGTTTCATATGATTCCAAAAGTATCCGGAAGTGTCCCTATGATATCTTGGAACACTTCCGAGGCATAGTTCGACTGAACTCCGTTGAACTCCGCGAGAGTTCAGCCGAGTTTGACCTCACTTGCAAACTCAGTTTTTCAACTTTTTGGAGCCTTGTGCTAGTTACGGCTGGTAGTGTAGTACCCATTTTTGGTCCAACTCTGATAGTTGTTGGCTGAACTCTCGCGGAGTTCAGCTTCATATGATTCCAAAAGTATCCGGAAGTGTTCCTATGATATCTTGGAACACTTCCGAGGCATAGTTCGACTGAACTCCGTTGAACTCCGCGAGAGTTCAGCCGAGTTTGACCTCACTTGCAAACTCAGTTTTTCAACTTTTTGGAGCCTTGTGCTAGTTACGGCTGGTAGTGTAGTACCCATTTTTGGTCCAACTCTGATAGTTGTTGGCTGAACTCTCGCGGAGTTCAGCTTCATATGATTCCAAAAGTATCCGGAAGTGTTCCTATGATATCTTGGAACACTTCTGAGGCATAGTTCGACTGAACTCTGCTGAACTTCGCGAGAGTTCAGCCGAGTTCGACCTCACTTGCAAAATCAGTTTTTCAACTTTTTTGAGCCTTGTGCTAGTTACGACTAGTAGTGTAGTACCCATGTTTTGTCCAACTCTGATAGTTGTTGGCTGAACTCTCGCGGAGTTCAGCTTCATATGATTTTAAAAGTATCCGGAAGTGTTCCTATGATATCTTGGAACACTTCTGAGGCATAGTTCGACTGAACTCCGCTGAACTCCGCGAGAGTTCAGCCGAGCTTGAGCTGACTTGGAAAATGTCTTTTTAACTTTTTTCACTTTCTACTACTACACTCTTCTAGTTTGGGCGCCCCAGTAAGAAATCTTGTACTCTCAAGTACTAGTCTAAAAAAAATTGAATGGGGCGTGTACGTTTTTCAGTTCAACCTTCTACTTCTGAACTTGCTCTGGTTTATTAATTTTGTGTATGCACAGTCTGATTGTCTATCACAATCACATAGTGGAAAAACAAGACAAAAAAAGGTCCTACCGGGATTTGAACCCGGATCGCTGGATTCAAAGTCCAGAGTGATAACCATTACACTATAGGACCAAGAAGAAGTGGAGAATCCGGGCTTCGATCCCGGTGCCTCACGCTTGCAAAGCGCGCACTCTACCAATTGAGCTAATCCCCCACACGTACTGATCTTGTTGGTCGTTTGACCCAGATCACAATCAAACTCAAACATGACACTCCAAACAAATAAACTTTTACAGGTATACTCAAAACCGTGCGTGAAAATGTCTCGAAATCTAATGGATATATAGTTATATCATACCCATTACTATTGCCGATTGGTCTTTTGACTGTAACCTTCGGGAATCTATGGCAATTTTGATTTGATTCTATTTAGTGACAGAACCATTGATTCTGTGTCCACTTCAAGAGTTCATGTCGCCACTGGTGCATTCGTGCAGACTTATGCATCGGGGGTGTTCAAGAGTGGCGGACCGCCTCAGGCCGGAAACGGAGCCGGGAAAAGTCACCGCTGAACTAAGTGAAGGGATTGCACAGTTGAGGCTTCCAACGCTAATAATAGGTCAAAAATTTTTTGAACTGAAGTTTGAATTTCGTTTTTGAGTCTTGAAAAAAAATAGGTCCTACCGGGACTTGAACCCGGATCGCTGGATTCAGAGTCCAGAGTGATAACCATTACACTATAGGACCAAATACCATTGGTATCACCCCTGGTGGGACTCGAACCCACAATCTCACCCTTAGGAGGGGTGCGCCTTATCCATTAGGCCACAGGGGCATTGGTTTAAAATGCTCCCGGAGGGGATCGAACCCTCGACCCTCGGCTCATAAGACCAATGCTCTACCTCTAAGCTACGGGAGCTGTTGTGATCAGAAACCTGCACTTCATTTACAACACCTAGCGAAGTGGCGCAGCGGTAGCGCGTTGGGCTCATAACCCAAAGGTCGGAGGATCGAAACCTCTCTTCGCTATTTTTATTGAAGTCCAAGACTCTTCTTTTTTTTTATGATTCAAATTTGTTTGACAACTTTTCAAAACCTTGTCTATTGTTCTTCATATGCCATCAAGTAAAACATAACTCCCGCATAGTCTAGTTGGTCAGGATACACGGCTCTCACCCGTGAGACCCGGGTTCAAATCCCGGTGCGGGAACTTTTTTGTATTCTTCAGATCACTTACTACATGGAATTTGTTTTTCCAAAAATACAAAACTCGAAATCACGATGTAAGAGAGTATTAACAAAAAACATCCCTGGTGGGATTCGAACCCACAATCCCCTGATTCGTAGTCAGATGCCTTATCCGTTGGGCCACAGGGACAACGTTAAATACCTCCAGTGAGAATCGAACTCACGACCTTCCGCGTGTAAGGCGGACGTCATAACCAACTAGACCATGGAGGCAATACTAATTAACGATCCATAAACTTCAAACTAACTGTTAAACTTACTCGTAGTCGGACTCGAACCTGATGCCTTGAACTGAGTTTGAGTCAAACTGTTTTTGGTTCAAAAGTCCAGTCAAAAACCTGCACTTATATCATACTTTTAGCTAAACTCATAACAAGGCCCTGTGGCGCAATGGATAGCGCGCTAGACTTCGGATCTAGCGGTTGTGGGTTCGAGTCCCACCAGGGTCGAGCTAATTTATTGCCTCCATGGCGCAACGGATAGCGCATCGGACTTCTAATCCGGGGGTTGCGGGTTCGAATCCCGCTGGAGGTGTTTTTTTTCGTTGTTCTTGAAGAGTCTTCGAGTCAAACTAAAACAAAAAAACACTATGCCGCCACCGGGGATCGAACCTGGGACCTTCAGATCTTCAGTCTGACGCTCTCCCAACTGAGCTATAGCGGCTAAGTTGTAAAGAAAAATGACTCAGTCACTTTCATTACTATAAGTCACACTGGCAAGCGTAACAGACCGAAGACTATCAGTTTGTTTTTATTTTCTACCAACAGGTTTTCAATTTAGAAACTTTCAAAAAGTAGCAGTCACTACCTTGAGTTAATGACTTCAATTAACATCAGCCTACAATGAACTGGTAGCTGTTGTAAAAACAAGTTTGATCACAATCAAACACAACCTGCACTATTAGTATAGTGGTTAGTACTTCGCTTTGTGGCAGCGACAACCCCGGTTCGAATCCGGGATAGTGCATTTACCATTAGCAGCTATGGTCTAGTTGGTTATGACGACCGCCTAACACGCGGTAGGTCCCCGGTTCGATTCCGGGTAGCTGTACTTTTTGTCTGCTCGAAAAACTTTTCAAAAACTTCGTAACCCAAAAACAAAACTGGTACTACTTCAAAAAAACTGAAAACCAAAAATGACTGGTGTGGGGTTCGAACCCACGCCTCCGAAGAGACTGGTGCCTAAAACCAGCGCCTTAGACCACTCGGCCAACCAGTCATTGTTATTTGATATGAAGTTCGTTTTTTATAAGTTAAATAATTGAACTCCTCATCTCGCTCCAATTTGAAATCACTCAACTTTGCAATAGGTTATGGGGGATTAGCTCAATCGGTAGAGTGCGACGTTCGCAACGTCGAGGCAGCGGGATCGAAACCCGCATTCTCCATATATTCGGGCTGGTGGTCTAGTGGTATGATTCTCGTTTAGGGTACGAGAGGTCGGGGGTTCAATTCCCCCCCAGCCCCTTTTTGCAACTGGAGACGCAAAGAAACAAACAAAAAATGATTGGTAAATTTCAGTTTTCAATACTATGATCATACCGTGCGTGAGAATATCCAGCAACCTTTCATTCATATACTTAACTTGAACCTAATATAAGTTGGAACCCTTCGGGGTCATCCGTAAAAATTGGAACGATACAGAGAAGATTAGCATGGCCCCTGCGCAAGGATGACACGCACAAATCGAGAATGTATCACTTTTTTTAGTTTTTGAAGTCGACCAACAACAAATAAAGAGTTCGTTTCAAACAGGCAAAAAAACGACACCTGAGGGGTTCGAACCCTCGCGGGCAAAGCCCAACGGCTTAGCAGGCCGCCGCCTTAACCACTCGGCCAAAGTGTCTTAGTTGCTGAACATGGGTTTGTAGACATTTAGTTCAAGACTCTGGCACAGTTCAGTTTGTTCAACTTTGTATCTGGTCAGCAACCGAACCTATGGCGCAATGGCAGCGCGTCGGATTCCAGACCCGAAGGTTGGGGGTTCGAATCCCTCTAGGTTCAGTTCATCATTGAGGGCCAATGGTCTAGGGGTATGATTCTCGCTTTGGGTGCGAGAGGTCGGGGGTTCGAATCCCCCTTGGCCCCCTTTTTTTTTTAGTAACTTTTCAATGCTAAAAACAATGAGTGTATAACGTAATAACAGTCTGCACTGTCATCAGGTTTTAGTTTTGTAAAACTCATATCTAATTCAAGTACAAACTCTTTTCGTTATCAGCTTCAAAAAATGGAGAATCCGGGTTTCGATCCCGGTGCCTCGTCGTTGCTAACGACGCACTCTACCGATTGAGCTAATCCCCCAATACGTTAGCTTCAGTGGTCTAGTTGGTTATGACGACCGCCTCACACGCGGTAGGTCCCGAGTTCGATTCTCGGCTGAAGTATTTTGGTTTGGTTTTTACTTCACAAATCGAACGGTACACTTTACGATTGTGATTTATTGTGAAAAAAAATAGTGTATCCATTGACGGATGCTTAGCTCAGTGGTAGAGCATAGGATTGCAGATCCTGCGGTCACCGGTTCGAACCCGGTAGTATCCTGATCTTTCCTGGTTGGTGTAGTTGGTAACATTTCCGCCTGTCACGCGGACGCCCGGGGTTCGATTCCCCGACTAGGAGTTTTTTTGTTATTCAAAATACTGAAACAAAAAAAACTTTGTGTCGCGTGGTATAGGTTGGTGTTTTTTTTCCAAAAAAGTTTGTTGGAAGTTTACAAAAAGTTTCACAGCAAAAAGTGCGCCATCCGAGAATCGAACTCGGGCCACCTCGTTGGCAACGAGGTATCATAGCCACTAGACTAATGGCGCCATGCGTCGACCGGGAATCGAACCCGGGCCACCTGCTTGGAAGGCAGGTATTCTAACCACTGAACTATCGACGCTCGTCAGCGACAGGATTCGAACCTGCGCGGGCAGAGCCCACCAGATTTCAAGTCTGGCTCCTTAACCACTCGGACACACTGACTGTGTTGTTACGTTTTCGCTTTGTTCAAACTAATTCAAAAACTTTGAGAAAAAAGAAAGTGTTTGGTAGACTAAGTGATAACTAAATCGTAACAGACTAAACACACGTATGACTCACCGTAGCTCAGTTGGTAGAGCGGGGGACTGTAAAAGTTAACTATAGATATCCCTAGGCCGATGGTTCGAATCCGTCCGGTGAGATTTTTTTTACTCAGTCACTTTTGTTCATTTTCACTCACTAAACTCACTAAGCTCATTTCGAAATCACTGAAAATTCATTTCAAAGGCACAGTGCAAACGTACTGTCTGGAAAATTGTATAAGGGCTTGTGGTCTAGTGGTATGATTCTCGCTTCGGGTGCGAGAGGTCGGGGGTTCGATTCCCCCCAAGCCCCCGTAATACTTTTTCAAGACACCACGGTAAGTTCTACAAGACAGACACCGTGGCCGAGTGGTTAAGGCGATAGATTAGAAATCTATTGGGCTTTGCCCGCGCAGGTTCGAATCCTGCCGGTGTCGCGTTTTTGTTATTTTGACTTTTTCAACTGAAAACACAACAAAAAAACTCCTAGTCGGGGAATCGAACCCCGGGCGTCCGCGTGACAGGCGGAAATGTTACCAACTACACCAACCAGGACTAGTACGACTGCTAGTTCGACGCTAAACTACGCACTTTTCATTCAGTTCAAATACAAACGAAAAAAACAGCCACCAACGGGATTCGAACCCATGACCTCTCGCTTACTAAGCGAGTGCTCTACCAACTAAGCTATAGTGGCGATCGCTGTTACTCACGTCACCTTTTTCAAACTGAGTCAGCGTTTTGAGCTAACAACTCTGTCTTCAGTTGGAACAAAAACTGAACCGTAGTACTACTTTGTTTACAAAACAAAAATAACGCCCCCACTCGGGATCGAACCGAGGACCTGTCGGTTAACAGCCGAACGCTCTACCAACTGAGCCATGGAGGCGGGTTGTGGTAGACTGCACTTTTCAATTGAACTAGTTCTATCAACTACTTCTTTCAAACCATTCCCAAACTTGAACTACTGATTGAGTTTCACGGACTGACTTACAAAATGTGTTCAGGCACCTTGTCCGAGAGGTTAAGGAGGCAGATTCGAAATCTGCTGGGCTTTGCCCGCGCAGGTTCGAATCCTGCAGGTGTCGTTGTTTTTAGTTTTACACTTATCACTAACTTATCGTGTAACGGTTCAATGGCCGAGTGGTCTAAGGCGCTCGACTCAAGTTCGAGTCTCTTCGGAGGCGTGGGTTCGAACCCCACTTGAACCACACTTTTTTATGTATAGCCAGATAAGTCTTTCACGGCGTACTCAGTGAATTTTCGTTTACCAAACTTTTCCTTTGCATGTTCAATGAGTATCACACTTTTTTCAAAAATAAAAAACGTTATATAGTGCGCCATCCGGGAGTCGAACCCGGGTCTCAACGTTGGGAACGTTGAATGATAACCGCTACACCAATGGCGCTCTACTTATTTTCTGATTTCGAGTTTTCGAACCCTTTTCTCTCAATAGTTTGAACTTGATATCATGAACGAATTTCAATCAAATAGTTTGAGAAGATAAATTAGTTGTTTTTAAATAAATGAGTGGTGCAACCGCAGCTCCCTGAGGTACTGCAATACAGGGGCTGCGCCGGACTTTGAGGGTACGCAGTAAACTGGACCCCCAACGCCTACACTACAGAAATAACGTTAATCATCTGGAGAACAGTTCGTCCTCGTACCAGAGATTAAGCTGATAAGAACAGATACTACACTTGATCTTAGCCAAAAGGCCGAGAAGGTATGCTACTTCGTTGAAAAGCTGCCTATATATACTCAACTAATAATTTTCTCACGCACGGTTTGCAAAATTGAACACCCCATTGTAACGAAGATACGGGTTTTAAAAAATATGCCTCGAGTGGGGTTCGAACCCACGCCTACATCGTAGAATCGAACTTAAGTCGACCGCCTTAGACCACTCGGCCATCGAGGCACATAACAACAGCTATGGAAAAAATTCACTTCACTCTAAGTGAAACAACATAGTCTGTGATACAATTAAAACTGAAAACTCCCTTCACCACTGATGGCCCTCGTAGCTCAGATGGTAGAGCGCAAGACTCTTAATCTTGTGGTCGTGGGTTCGAGCCCCACCGAGGGTGCTTTTTTTTTCTTCGCGTCATACCGCTAAAACCTTTTTGAACTGATACAAAAAACTCAAAGTTGAATTATGAAACCAAACTACCACTACCACAACAGCTTTCGTGGCGCAGTTGGCAGCGCGTGGGTCTCATAATCCCAAGGTCGCCGGTTCGATCCCGGTCGAAAGCATATGTACTCCCCGATAGTCTAGGTGGTCAGGATACTCGGCTTTCACCCGAGAGACCCGGGTTCAACTCCCGGTCGGGGAACTTTTTTTCTTACTGCTCATTTCAACCCACTCGACTTCTACTATTTTCAAAAACTGATACTGAGCTCACTGCAAACTATACTCTATACAAACAACTCAAATCACGATTAACCAACGCCGGTGTAGCATAGTGGTTATTGCATCTGCCTTGTAAGCAGAGGGTCGCGAGTTCGAATCTCGCCACCGGCTTGGACGCCCGTGTAGCATAGTGGTTATTGCACAAGCTTCGTAAGCTTGGGGTCGAGGGTTCGAATCCCTCCGCGGGCTAAGTTCTTTTTGTAAATCACAGCACGAACTCTTTTTTTTGAACTCCCGCTCTCTATACATACCAGTAGATAAAAACAATATTTTTTGCATCACGCTGAACCATGGTAACGAACTCAACCTCTTCGAAAACCAGTGGTGAAAACTCATCGAAAAAAGGAATGGTCACTACCGGGCTTGAACCGGCGACCCTTGGCTTATTAGACCAATGCTCTACCAACTGAGCTAAGCGACCATTGTTAATGACTGGGACGAGATTCGAACTCGCGCCTCCGAAGAGACCAGTGCCTTAAACTGGCGCCTTAGACCACTCGGCCACCCAATCATCTACTGCACCTAAAACTCTTCAAACAAACTCATTCACAAGCCAGTACGCGAACAAAAAAACTTCACAACCTTCTTTTTGTCTGACCTCGTTATCACCAGACAAAAAGAAGGTCCTACCGGGATTTGAACCCGGATCGCTGGATTCAAAGTCCAGAGTGATAACCATTACACTATAGGACCAATTTGACTTCGGCCCCGGTACAAGTTGCAACCTATCTATTCTCAATAGGCCACTTCCTGAACCACATACTTCACTCAGTTTTAAAGAATAAATACCACTAAACTCCAAACTCAAACCTGTACAACTCCCCGACTTCTTCAACACCAGCTAGCCTTCTTAGCTCAGATGGTAGAGCGTTGGCCTTTTAAGCCAATGGCCGTGGGTTCGATCCCCACAGAAGGTGCTTTTTTTTACTAAGCTAACTTCAAACACTGATCGACCATCACTTGCCAAAAACAAAACCACTCCAACCCCAACCCCAACCACTCACTCGCATTAAACTACTACTTTTCAAAAACCCTCAATCTACTTTCAAAACCCTCAATCTAATTTCAAAACCTTCAATCTACTTTCAAAACCCTCAATCTAATTTCAAAACCTTCAATCTAATTTCAAAACCTTCAATCTACTTTCATAAACCCTCATCTACTTCAACTTACTCACAACAAAAAACTGTAGCAAACCTTTGTTTCGAACTCGACCGATACAAACCAAAAAACATACAGCACTTACGATTCCCGTGTGGTCCCCCACCACAGTACTAGGTAAGCCCAACCCTGCTTGACTTCGGAGTTCGGATGGGATCCGGTATATCCAAGGTGGTATGACCGTATGATGCAGATA
>Ga0209503_10001867_pt1 | contig 10565 bp, 15 predicted proteins | sample SouAtlMetagenome_2_FD_187448 | JGI IMG/M metagenome (GOLD analysis project Ga0209503, IMG submission 187448) | Marine eukaryotic phytoplankton communities from Atlantic Ocean - South Atlantic ANT15 Metagenome (SPAdes) (version 2) | ecosystem: Environmental > Aquatic > Marine > Oceanic | place...
TGCCGTCCGTGTGCTAAGACGTGGCGCGACGGCAGCTGGGCGGTGCGCGCGCCGCAGGCCGAAGCCGACAGCTAGCCACCGCTCGGAGGGGCGACGCGCAGGGTGCCTCCTGCTAACTAGCTGCGAATGCAGGGCAATAACGCAGGAATAGGCGTTGTAAGGGGGGGCGGGGGAGGGATTAAGGACAGCGTTCCGTCTTTTTCTCCCTTGCAAGTTCGGGGGCGGAAGTAGATGCGCACACGAAACAGAAGACTGCCTCGCGGCGCGGTCGTTCTGCCGCCGTGGTTGGCAGCTTAGCCCAACGATGGGAGTAGCTTGGCTGCTCTCGGCTCTCACCGCCGCGCAACCGTATGCCCGAATCACCGAGACGACCGTGAGCCCGCTTCGCAAGATCATTGATTGCCGTGGTGGCGGAAGTGGTTCGCTTGCATGTGGGGCCGCCGTTCCCAACCGCACCAACTTCAAGGACTTCTGCGACCTCGCAAACATACAAAACAAGACCAGACTGTCTGGAATCGTCCTCGACATCGTCCTGATTCCCTCCGAAGACGAGACCCTTTTTCTGTTGGATGCTTCCTCCAAGACGTACCTTGGCGGTGGGCATGGACGGCGACCTCAAGCCCAGCCCTAGCCCTAACCCCGACCCCAAGCCGAACCCTCACTTTCGCCCCCCCCCCCCCCCCCCCCCCCCCCCCCCCCCTCCACCAGGCATCGTGGGGGAGGTTCTGACCCAGATCGCAATGGAAGGCAAGTTCGAGTTCAACGCCATTGTGGTTGATCCACCCGCGTTCGATGAGTACGATGGGGGAGATGCGTTCGATGGATACCGCGACTGGACATCATGGGCCTTGGACTGGACGAATCGCGCCGACCTGGTGGCCGCCTGGTTCCATGACAATCGGGACAGGCGCTCAAAAGGACTCGCTTACCCGTTCAATTTTTACCAGCTATCGCCGATGCTGGTGGTGCTGGAGAGAAAGCACAAACCGCCCGTGAACATTGAGGAGGATTACTTTCAGTTCATGATGCCCTTCACCTGGGAGCTGTGGGGTGCAATTTTGTCGATGTTCGTTGTCGTCACGGTTGCTCTCGGGTTTATAGAGGGGAGACTCTTCATCGTGCCGGACCACCTCCGAAGACAGGATGGGCAGGCTATGAAATCGGCCTCCTTGGGTTACAACCTGAAAGCGTGGATGACCGAGTTCTTCCTCGCAACGATGGCGTTTTGCCAAGCGGGCGGGTGGTGGGGGATGTCTCAAGCCAAGACGGCGTCGGGTCGCTTCCTCTCGCTCTTCACAGAGTTTGGCATCCTGATCATCCTCTCTGCGTACCTGGGAAACATCACGAACCTTATGCTACGCGAGCAGCAGTCTGATCTGACGACGTACTCTGCGTCGAGTTTCGAGGATCTGATTTCTCGGCGCGCAAACATCTGCTATCGGGAACGGACTGCGTTGGGAGATATGATGAAAAACCTTGGTGTCGTTGACCTGGGCCAGCTGGTGGATGTGGGCGAAAACAGTGGCGGGTTCTCTAACCACACAACCTACGGTGCGGACTTGATGCGTTCGGGAGATTGTGATGCGATGGTCCTTCCGGAATGGTTCGCAGAGAACACCTTGGTCATGAATGGGCCCAATACGCCCTGTGATTTGCGCTTGAAGCGAGACAGAATCCGGACCGTGACAGGTGGTTGGGTCACCGCTTCGCCTTACCATCGGCTTAACGCGCTCACGAGGACAAATCCAGCTGCCACGATGTCAGACGTTGGGTGCATGGATGTGTGCCATCACGAGCCGAACACATCACTCCATGCCAACTCCCCACCTCCTCGACCCTACCCACGTTTCTCTGCGCCCTGTGCACAGCTCGTTGAGGAGACGTTGGGCGTCCTCATGCTGGATTACCTTTCCGAAGAAGTGGAAAGTGTGAGGCTGAGGCAGAAGGCGCGCATCAAGGAGAAAGAAGAGTCGCGCTGCGACTTCAACGGGTACCCTTCTCGCAGCAGCGCTGCTCCTGCTGCAAGCGCTCACGCACGGCGTCGCCTGTCAAGAGAGGCGGAGGCGACACACCTGCAGGCCGCCAGCAGGCGAGGGCGTCGCCAGTTGAAAGGCAAACCCGCAACGACAACAGCGGCGGCAGTAGTCACTGCAGATGGCAGCATCCCCGCAGAAGAAACCGCCCATGATCTCAAGCTCCACCTCCAACACTTCCATGGCTTCTTTATCTTGATGGCACTTTTGCTGGTCTTCACCTTGCTTACCTCGCCTCGCCTCGATTGGCTGGTGCGCCGAATGACTAGAAGGGTCGGAGCGAAGATGGAAAAGACAAAGTTGGCGAAGCAAATCTCTTTGCAGAAGTCCTCCACAATGTCCTCGTTGAAAAATTTGCAGGAGGATCAAAAGGCCTTGGGGGCCATTGCGGACTTCGGCTCGGCGTTAGTCAAGAGCGTCTCGACAGAGCTTGAGGAACTTAATGGAGAGCTCGAAAAAGATCACCTTGACAACGCAGGGCATAACGCAGCGGCAGGGGGCTCTGCCTCTCAAGAAGAGGTAGATGCTCAGAAGCAGGCCCTCTCCGACATTATGGCGATCCTACAGTCACTTCAGGTCTCTGTGCAGAAGATAGAGGCAAAGCAAGCGCGTCGGTCGCACGTCTCCGAGTCTACGCCGAGGCCGTCCGAGTCTACGCCGAGGCCGTCCGAGGGAAAACCTCTGATACTGCGCCCACAATCTGGGCATTTAGCGGTTCGCAGGCGGAGGAGTGTACAGAGTGAGAGCACCAAGTCAGACTCCTCCTCTCCGCGAAAGAGCAGCTTGGAAAGAGCTCTGGACGCGGGTACAGTCCTTGACAGCGCGTCGAGTCCCTCTGCGAGTACTTGGCGGCTGAACACGCAATCAGCCTCGCCAGCGCCGAACACGCAATCAGCCTCGTCAGCGCTGAACACGCAATCAACGTCACCAGTGGCAGCGCCATACACGCAATCAACCTCACCAACGCCGAACACGCAATCAACCTCACCAGCGTCGAGCACGCAATTAGCCTCACCAGCGGCAGCGCCGAACACGCAATCAGCTTCACCAGCGCCGAACACGCAAGCGGAAGACAAGCCTGACAGTGCGTGATTCGCGCCAGGCCTTGCCAGCATGCTGGCCAGCTCTGGCCTTTCGTTGGCGTTCGCTGGTTGTGGCTCAGTCTTTTTGGGCACTTGCCTCTTGGTTGGGACGAGGTTACTGTTTTCTGTGCATGGTTTTCTGGTAGTACGGCGAGTAGAAAGTTGAGGGTGTGCACAGTAAAGCTACCATACCCGGTCATAAAACTCCGTAAAATCTAAAAAGCCGTGCGGCCGTTTATCGTTGTGTCGATACTGTACGGGGTTACCCCGTAAGCCGTATTGTTTATGTACGGTGTCTCCGCCATCGAGCATCGAGCACTCTGACTGTAGATCTTCTTTTTAGTTCCTCGAACAAACAAAACAGTGTCGAAGGTTCTTGAAACGTGTTGTTAGGAGTCCTCACAGACGGTTACAAAACCGCACGTAGATTCGGAAACTGATCTCAGCGCTGGGATGGGCTGTGGAGCGAGCCTCTCTCAGAGCCTCCCTCGGACAAGCGACGGCACTGGTGCCTTCGTACACCTCCGAAACCTGGACAAGGGCACGTCTCTTGCTGGTGCGCTGGCGCCCAAGAAGCAGTTCGAAGTTATAGCACGCAACGGTGTCGCGTACTTGGCACCTATCACCGACCCTACTGCCTCCCTGCGGGGGTCGCGCGATGGGACTCGAGCAAGGACGACGAGCCGAGACACGACGGAAGTCGCCCGTCGGGACAGCTGCCCGCATCGGCGGCTGTCGTCAACCACTGTCGTCGACGGACTCGTGTCGCCATTTGACAAACCGCACATCGACTCCGTGAGGCCAGACACTGACCCCACTTTCCGCTCGGTCGCAACCAAAGCATCGCGAGACCATTCGGAAAGAGGGAATCCCTCGGTCCTGGAGCTCTCACGCACTACACGGGTGTCCACCATGAGCACTGCTCCTAGCTACTGTAGACAGTAGAAAGAAGTGTGTGATGACGTGACGCGTTTCAGTACCGTGCGTGCACGAGTAGAGGTTTGGGGCAAGCGATATTACTACGAGGTAGTACACCTGATACTACTCAGTTTCTCTCAGATCACAGATGAACATTATGCGGGTTGCGGGATGCGGCTTCGCTTGCTTGGCCCGGCCCCGGCGGGGCGGGGCCGTGTTATAGTTACGTGTGTGTGGAGTGTGCCGTGTTACGGTATATTAGTTAGTAATTAATCGGCCCGTCCGCGTCGCGCGCTTCGCCTTCGTTCGGTCCTGTGCCTCTGTGAGCTGTGGCCCTTCCTCTAGTTTGTTTGGTCTCTAAATCTAGTTAGTAGTTTCTATAACTATAACCTCTCGTTCTACAGTAAAACCAAACTCTCGGTTTTCCCCTCTGCTAGACTATCTTTGCCAAAACGTAAAAGCGTAACGCGATGAAGCGTCACGGCTCACGGCTAGGGTGCGACCACGGCGCGCAATGTGGGCGGAGGCGCCCGGTGGGCGGGGGGTTGCCTCGCAACGTGCAGCGTGGGCAGCACGAGGCCATCGGAAGACGGAGAGAGCACCCAGGGAGCACCACGGCCGCGGGGCGCGAAGCTACTCCGTCTTGATGGCGCGGCCGTTGGCGTTTCCGTTGGCGTTTCCGTTGGCGTGGCCATTTGCGTGCTCCACTGCCCCGTTCTCGCCGCCGCGCCGCCGCCCCGCATCGGGGGCCTTGCGCTTCGTGCCGAGCAGCAGCGGCACGAACAGGTATAGCATCTGCACGTGGTAGCACACCTGTGCGAGGTGGGCGGCGCGGCGTCAACGGGCTTACCCGCGGACCGCCCGGAGGAGTGCCCGGCCCGAGCGTGAGGACCAGCAAACCGAACACGTGGGCGGCGGCGGCGGCGGTGTTGGTGGGTGAAGGTGGGTGGGTGGTAGGTGGGTGCGTGCGTGCGTGGACGGGTGGTGAGTAGGTGGACGTGGGCAAGTGTCCGAGCCAACTTTGGCCGCATGGTATTGCGGTGGTGAGGAGGGGGTGGGGCTGGGGAGGGCCGGTGCCTGCACGGCGTTGTAGAGGAACGGCGTCGTGTCGAGGAGCAACACAGAGAAGGCGTGCACGATGCACGAGCCGAACTGCAGCAGCCTGCCGGGCCAGCAGTGCGTGTCGTCAGCCGTGGGTGTTGCCAGCCACGGGTGACGGGCTGGCGATGGGGCGAAAGCGACCAAGATCAGCGGCAAAGGGTTGGGCCAAACCTTGGCCCTCCCCCCAAGCCTCACCCTGAGCCTGGCCCTGAGCCTGGCCCTGGCCCTCACCCTGGTCCTGGGTGGACAGCACAACGCCCGTGCTACCACGGCCGCGAGGAGGGCGTGCACTTGTACGTGCAGGGCGGCTGGAACACGGTGACGCCACGCTTGAAGGCGGGAGGAGGTCGGTACCCGACGGCGGTGAGCCCGTAGTAGAAGTACATGACCACGTGCACGCAGGCATTGATCCACGCGCCATAGCAGTAGACGGCCGACGCGTCAGCGGGCCACGTGTGGACGACCCAGCCCCACACAACGACGATGGAGGAGTGGTGATACAGGTGGAGGAAGGACAACTGCTCTCGCTTCTTGCGCAGCACGATGATCACCGTGTCCAGCATGTCGAGGTACTTGCACAGGTAGTGCAGGTAGACAGCGTGCCTCACCGCCGGGGTGTCCCTCACGCCCAGCCCGAAGACCCAACCGCCGACGGCGTGGGCGATCGCGTAGGCAACGTACGCATTGATGGCGACCTGGACCAGGTTGTACATCACGAGCACCGACCGTGGTATGCCAAGCGGCTGCTCACGCCATCTTAGCAACCGATGCAGCGCGAGTATGACTGTAAGATACACAACCGCGCCAGCCAGAGGCATATTCCGCAGGTGATACTTGAGCACGTCGATCGGCGGCTCGGGAACCGGTGGCGGTGCCGGGCCCGCGAATGCAGCGAAGAGACGCGACATCGATGCCGGCGCCTGCACCACGTGCCGAACGAGCGCTCGCAGCTTGGGGCGGCATCCAGCGGACGTTTACTTAGCAGTTGCGCGTTGATATTCGCAACACATATCACCGTCACTGTCGGGGCGACTGTGTGGCAGAATCAGAATTTGGGATGTTAAAAGGACCACCAGGGTGATCGCCGGATCAGGCGGCAAGCGCGTTAGTTTCGGGCGTTAGTACGCCGAGCATGGCGCGCTGCCAAATGGCGCGGCTCGCCTGCGCCGTGGCTCTATCACTTCGCGGCGTGGCCGCGCAGACGCCGAATCCGCCTTCGGCACCGCTGCCGCCGTCGGCACCGTCGCCGTCGCGCCCGCCGTTCGTCACTGGGGCCATTTGTGATGGTGTCGATCTCTTCGCTGGCAGCCAAAACCTCCTGCGCGGTCGACACATGGTGATCCTGGAGACCACGTACCGCCCCTTTGCCTTCGAGGACGCAGAATCGCCTACAGGTTGGAGTGGATTTGACCTGGATCTAGTGAAAGAAGTGAGCGCGCTCTTGGGCTTCACGTACGAAATCAAAGGGATGGAGACCCTTGAAGGTGAGAGTTGGACAGAGATGCTGCTCCGCACGGTGGATCAGGGAGACCTCTGGATGTCTTGGTGGGCCCGCACCGCCGGTCGCATGAATCAAACGTCGATGCTCTCTGGGCATGTGGACATCTCGCCAGTACTGGCCATCCCCCCACCAAGCATGCCTGAAGACCAGGACCTCAGCAAGACGTTCACGACATTCTTCGACCCGTTCGAGTGGGAATTGTGGGTGTGCCTTTTCGCCATGATCTTTCTCTCTGGCGTCGCTGACTGGTTGCTGGAATCATCCGACCATGGCCTGCGCTTCCACGGCCTGACCGCCTCCTTATACGAGTACTTTGGCGGTGTGCTTTTTGGAGGTTTCTCAGACCCGTACACCAAGCTCTCGTGCATCTACCAATGCATCGTAGCGTTCATCATCCTCATCGTCGTCGCTGCGTATACGGCCAACCTCGCCTCAGCGATGACCATCTCTCGCCAGCCGGAGACGGCCTTTGGCTCCGTCGACGAGGTCATCGCAACCAAGACTGCAACGTGCGTCGCCGGAACCTATGCAGGGCAACCCACGATCGAGGTCATGTACCCCTCGCTCAAGTACGACAAGGACCATTCCGGCTGGTTCGACACGATCGACGACGGACTCATCGACGGCTCATGCGAATGCGCCGTCATCCCGCGCATCGAGTACGACACGTGGTGCGCCCGCCCGACCTCCGCTTGCCACTCTTGCCCGAAGCGCGCGCCCGCTCCACCCCTTTAAGCGTCGACGAGGTTCCTGATGCGTGCTGGCAGGCTCACTGAGGGCCCGAACTGCCAGCTGGGTATCGCGGGCGGCTCGCTCTTCTTCGCCTCCGCCGGTTGGGTGACCAACTTCAAAAGCACGCTATGCGTGCAGCGCGCGATCGAGTCCGCTTTCCACGAGCTGCAGGCAAATGGCGTGCTGAGCAAGATCCTAACCAAGTGGCTCCCCCCCGCCGCTTGCGGGACGCCGGACGAAGTGGCCGGAGGCGCCGGTCAAAGTGGCCGGCGGCTGCGCGACGGCGAACCGGGCGCGCCGGAGCGTCCCGTGCCCAGCAAGCGGCGCCAGCAGCGGCGCCGGCGGCTCAAGGGCGGAAGTTCTGGCGACTTGGCGGCCGCCAGCTCAAGCGGCGACTCTACCTCGTTTACGATGCGTATGGAGGACTTCTTCGGCCTCTTTGTCGTGTGGTGTGCTGCCACGTTCCTCCTCCTCGCCGCACAGGGCTGCCTCTTTATCTGGGGCGTGTACAAGAAGCGGGTTCTGGCTGCTCGGGGTGTCACTGAAGACGAGGATGAACACATGAAGGATAAGGATGGTGACCACTTTCCGGACCATCTGGATGGTGACAACACCAACGCCATGCTGCGCCACCTGGTCAAAGAAATCACCCAGATGCGGGATTCGGTCACTGTCATCGAGTCGACCAGCTCGCCTCATCCACATCCTGGCTCTGAATCGCCGGGCACGATCGATGTGGTCGCCAACCTTTCTCCACGCTCCACTGGCTCCAATGGCGTGGGACGTCAAGTCCGTCAAATCCACATTTGATGAAGGGGTAGTAGAGCGACGCCTTGACCGTTGACCCATTGGACCCCGTGTGTGTTCATCCCAGATACTGTACGGTGTCGAGATACGGAGTGGGACTGGGAGAGTCGGAGTCGGAGAGATAGAGCCAGATTCTGCCCGCAAGCGCACGGCCCCGTGGAGATGTGTGATTCTCCCGGGGCCGAGGCCCGATTAGTTCTCAGACTTCAGTGTGGAGAGTTTGCGCGCGTTATTTTGTTTTATTCTTTTCTAGAGATCCTGGTACCAGCCTGGTACACGCAGACGCACGGTCACACAAACAACAATCAACATGTGTTGCATCCCCGCCGACCGTTGCGACCCCGACGACATGGGTTTCGGCACGCAGGGCATCGACGGCAGGTTGAGCCTCAAATCAATGCTGAGGCGCATCATCGAACGTAGATACTGACCCCTTGCACGCCGTAGGAGACGAGGCACGGGTCGGCACCGTCGAGGCCCTGCGTGCCGAAGCCCACGGTGAGCTCGGCGGCGGCGTGCGGCTGTGTCACGTCGATCAAGACGCCGACGCGGTCGGGCGCGTCGTCGCGCCCACAAATGCTCCTCGCGCCGGCGCACGACGCGCACGCCGCGTGCTGCTGCGTCCACACCGTCGCGCGGTCGAGCATCATCCACGCACTCGCGCGTTCCCACCTGTCGATGAAAGCGAAGCGCGCCTGCACACGCAGAGTGCGGTGCGGCGGCAGCCCGGTATAGTGCTTGTCGATCGGCGTGGCGGCCAATCGGCAGTGACCGCCCAGGATCTTGTGCGGCCCGCCGCACGTCGAGGTGAGGTTGACAGACCAGCCGACCGGTGGTGTGTTGAAGAGCTCTGAGGACACGAGGGTCCACTGTGGCAGCGGACTCGAGATAACATCGAGCTCGGCGGCGACAACGCTGCCGTTCACGCTCAGTCGGCCTGGGATCTCCACTGCGAACTCGCCGCCAGCCGATCCAGCCTCGCGGCTCACCCCTCCCACGGAGAAGAGCGGCGTGCCTTCTCTTGAGAGGTGCAGGCTTCCAGCTGGAGCGGTAAAGGACCACTCACGATTGCCAAGGTCTATCCGGTCAGCGACGCGGAGTCCCATGACAGGCAGCATTTGGGCGGCACGATGCCGGTGTGCCCTTCCGGTACCAGCGCCGCGCGCGGCGTGTCCGAGCCGCTCGGACGCTTCCGCGGAAAGCAGAGAAAAACCGCGGACGCGATGGGAGGGCAAGACGCTCCTCAAGCGGCGGCAGCTGCAGGCGGCGGGCTGGCGGCTGATTGGTGTGCGAGTACCGAGTTGAGAGTAGCCGGAGGCCAGACTCGCGAGCACCTCGCTGCGGTGCTGGGTGCGCACTGGGTGCGCAAGTGGGATACTGTATGCCGCAAGGGCAAGCGCGAAGGCGAAGCAGCAGCGGGCGGAATTACTTCTAGCGGGCTAGAGGGGGCCGTGCGAGAAGCTCGACGGGGAAAATCAAATGAGGTACGAATGCGCTAATATTCGCGGCCCGACTGCCAGCCTGGTACGGCCTCGTCCAGCCGAGCCGAGAGGAGCGCGCACTGCTCGGCGCGATCACGGCGGCACGCGTCCCACTCCCAGTACGGCACGCCCATCAGCCGCCAGCCCGCCGCCTGCAGCTGCCGCCGCTTGAGGAGCGTCTTGCCCTGAGGCTGCTGCGAGCGGCCGACGAAGGAGTGCGGCCCCTCGACCTCGACGCCGATGGTGACGCCGCCCGCCTGCAGCACCAGGTCGAGCCGATAGCCCTGCGCCGTGAGGACCTCGGTCTCATAATCCAAGCCCAGCTGCGTCACAGCGGCGCTCACCTAGGGATGGGGGTGGGGATGCGGCTGCAGATGGAGATGGAGGTGGAGGCGAAGGTGGCAATGGGGGTCGGGGTCAGGGTCGGGGCCGGGGTCAGCGTCAAGGCTACGCCGTGCAGGCTCGGCTTCACACCTGGTGCTGCAGCGTGGACTTGTCATGGCCAGCCTCCGAGCCGTCGTACGAGGGCGAGCTCGCTGCCGCGGCCTTCCCGCGCACTCCCGCCTTGGAGTCTCCCGCCTCCGAGATTGCCTCCGAGATGCCCGCCTCGGGGTCCCCTGCGGCGGAGCCTTCCGTCTTGGAGAGGGCGTCCCCGGCGAAGGCGGCGGCCGCCCGCTCGAGCAGCGGCTGCGGCAGCCGCGGCAGCGCGCCGCCCTCCCCGCGCGCCTCGCGCTCGTCCGCCCACAGCGCATACCTGCGCGGGGCACGGGCGGGGGCACGGTCGCCGCCCGGCTGCTAAGGCTTGCGGCCTCTGCCTAGACGGGGCTGCAGGGTGGTGGTGCCGGTGGTGGTGCCGGTGGTGGTGCCGGTGGCAGTGGCGGCGGTGGCGGTGGCGGTGGCGGGTGGCGCG
>Ga0209503_10001869_pt1 | contig 10559 bp, 8 predicted proteins | sample SouAtlMetagenome_2_FD_187448 | JGI IMG/M metagenome (GOLD analysis project Ga0209503, IMG submission 187448) | Marine eukaryotic phytoplankton communities from Atlantic Ocean - South Atlantic ANT15 Metagenome (SPAdes) (version 2) | ecosystem: Environmental > Aquatic > Marine > Oceanic | place...
TTGCAGTTGTTGGTGCAGGTTCAAAAGGCCCGCGAGCTCATCTTCACCATACAAATCAGATTTAGTGGGTTGGGAAATTTTTGATGCTCGCCCGATGAAATCGTTTTCATCCACATCATTTGTTTCATTCGGAGCGCCATTTCCGTCATCGCCGTCGTTGTTCGTAGACGCAAGATGGAGCAGGGGCAACTGTGAACGTCCAAACCCTGTTGTCTTGCCTAGAGATCGACTTGTTGCTAGAGCCTTCACTACATTGTCGCAAACGTAAAATACGAGAAACCAATAGCAACAAGTGCTACGATTCAAATAGATCATGTTGCTGGTACCAACTGCTGACAAAAATGAAATTCGTTTTGCGTTTTTTGCTCTGAGAAAATCAATGATGGAATGAGGATGGGGTGCACGTACGTATTGTACGTATGTGTACTACACTATGAGAAATGGAAAGATCTTTCTATTTTTTTCTTCCATCTCATTCTCTCCATAGCTTGGCCGAAGGAACAACTAGAATGACATCTTCAACTAATGTGACTTGGCACGATACCTCCGTCACTCAAAGCGATCGTTGGAACTTGTCGGGTCATAAAGGAGCAATAGTGTGGTTCACTGGATTAAGTGGCAGCGGGAAATCCTCTGTCGCAAATGCCGTGGAGAGCACTCTGAACCGTGAATTCAAGATGCGGACGTATTTACTCGATGGTGATAACATACGGTGAGTAGAGTTGTGTTTTGTTTCAATTGTGCTCTATAACTTTGCTATTCTTCTAACGAACTGCCCACACAGACACGGTCTCTGCCAAGACCTGGGTTTTTCTGCCGACGATCGGGTCGAAAATATACGGCGAGTTGGGGAGGTGAGCAAACTCATGGCCGATAGCGGAATAGTGACTTTCGCTGCACTGGTTTCGCCGTATCGAGCCGATAGGGATAGCGTTCGCAAAATGGCAGAAAAAAGTGGACTATCGTTTACCGAAATTTACGTCAAGGCGTCTCTAGGAACTTGCGAAGGGAGAGACCCAAAGGGTCTGTATAAAATGGCTAGAGAGGGTACGTAAAACAAAGAGTATTAAAATTTTTAGTTGGAAAGAAACTCGAATAAATATAGAATGATGAACCATCAGTGTTACTAATGAAGCTGTTCCTTTTTTCAAAATGCTTCATGGGAAGGTAAAATAAAAAATTTCACAGGAATAGATGATCCATACGAAGAGCCTAATTCACCCGAGTTGATCCTTGATTCCGACACTAAGGGGGTGAACCAGCTTGCACAGGAGGTCTGTGCGTTTATTATTGATAACGTAAAGCTATAATGATGGCAACTAAATTTAATGGTACAAAGAGGTCACCGACGGATTCATCTCATTGCGTATGAAGTGATTCTTGTCGTCTATTATGCCTGCGCACAATCGGTATCATCAGTGCCGAAACGATTTTGAAGATAAAGTCACCGGCAATTCTCAGCGCTGCATAGTCGCAATAGATAATCCTGAGCGCTTGAACGACTGCGGGATTCTCACTTCCGACAAAACATCCTTTCATGATTTGTATTCTACGTCCATCCCCTGACGGAATGAACGGTTTCCATTTCGAGAATTTGGCAAGCATATAATCATATCTTTCATCGTATTTTTTGATTTTTGGATCCAGGATTTTCTCTTTTCGCTTAGCATTATTTGAACCTAAGAACGAATTCAAAATGTTTCCACCTGGTTCAATTTTTGTAAAGGTACTCGAGCTTCCATCATCATTGCTGTTCTTGGCATACTCGTGGAGACCTACGACAAGTTGCCCAAATGAAATTTCTTCAGCTTCAGTGCTAATCGGAACGTGGTTATTGTTCAGAATAGCTTTTAGTGGTTCCGGTCCAATATAATCTTCGAGCTCAGTTATTGGTATGTTTCGATCGTTTGTAATCTGGGAGTACGAAGACCAACATTCTTCAATGCTAGAAGGTGACATTCCTGTAACTTTGATTATTGTGTCGATCTCGGACTTTTGGTATTGAATAGAGTTATCCATCACCTTCCTTAATTCGCGGTATACCACTCTTCCTGCCAATCGCAATGGAGCATAGTCTTCGTACAAAATCTCAAATGCGCGATACACAGCCGGTTCATGGTAACTAGCCGCAATACCCTCAAGAATAGCCCTCGTACGAGGATTCAATAATGTTTGTATTTCTTTCTCGGTGTAAAGGATTCCTTCGAGGAGTTCACGGAAGTCAACCTGGAGTTTGCTCATATTTTCGTCCATGGGACTAGGCATCTTGCTCTTTAGATCATCTCGTGTCACGTCGATAGTCGCAGCATAGTCGTAACTGCTCATTGGTCTCCGGGACGTTCTTATCCGCCGCACCTCTCGCAAAGAAGTAATTTCGACTCTCTGGCGTTGCGTGAAAGCCACTACTGCGGCCACCGCAAAATTTAATGTGAACACGAGCGACAGAGATCTCATTGTGGCGATTATGTTGAGATTATTATCAGTCGGAGACAGCCACTTGAGATGTTTTAATGAAACATAGTCTTCGTTATGACGTGCATCGGAAAAACAAACACGAAGGTTAGTTTCATATCGTCGTCGACAAAGTGATGTGTTCGCATCGCAAATAAGCCTTAAATCTTTGAGTCGCCAGGTGTTTGCATTCTGTTTGTTCTTTCGCTGACGAGTACTACGATAGCTGGATTTTTAAAGCTAAATAAGTACCACGAGATCGATTCCGATGAATTTCAGCGATTACTCCGGTCTGGACAACAATGCGTGGCGCTGTTCATTCTTCTCCTACCGCAAAACTCCAAGACGAATGCATCCGATAACAACAACAAAGAATTCATCCTAATACAACACAGCATTTTAGGAAGGGAAGACTGCCGATATTCGAGGAATCGAAAAAACATTGGAGGTATGCGACGATTAATTCTATTTCAAAATCTTGGAATTATCATCTTGTCACTTGGAAAGACGAGCAACGCATTGGAGTTCAACAGTAACAAAAGGAATTTCAACAAGGTCACTCGCCAATTCGACGTTCTAGATTCAATAAGATCCGAAGCTCTGTTCGCTTCCATGTCATCAAAAAACAATGACTCGATGGACGGCGGACGAGGCAGACCCCTGTATGATATCAACGGGCTCGGAGGTGACCTCGGCACTAACGACGACAACATCAACAACGACGTGAGTGAAATTGGCCGTTTGGAAGAGTTGAAGCAACAAGAAGCTGATTTAGCACGGCAACTGGCAGCAATACGAATGGAAAAGCTATCAGCTCTTCGATCCAAGCCGTTGACGATCGGTGTGATCGGTTTTGGGAGATTCGGCCAGTTTATCGCAAAAACTCTTGGTAGGCATGGAAAAATTGTTGTAACATCACGCAGTGACTATACTGAAATCGCTAATGGAATGGGGGCTGAATACGTTCCACTTTCAGAACCTGAAACATTCTTGGACAAAAATTTAGACGTGATCATTCTTGCGACTTCGATTGTCAGTTTTGAATCAACTGTGAAAAGTCTCACGCCACATTTAAGAGAACATGTTGCAAAAAGGAGCAAAGGCCCTCTGCTAGTAGATGTCTTAAGCGTAAAAGAACATGCTCGAGACATTCTATTGAATTACTTGCCAGAAGAATGCGACATTTTATGTACACATCCTATGTTTGGACCTGATTCAGGGAAGAATGGATGGAAAAACTTGAACTTTGTCTTTGAGAAAACGAGGGTAGACAAGGTGGTGTTTGATCCCAACAGCTGCGTCGACTTTGAAAGGTCGAACGATCGAGCATTCAATGAAGCCTACTCTTATACAGAGTCCATGGATAGAATTGAGAGATTCTTGAGTATTTGGGAGGAAGAAGGCTGTCGAATGGTACCATTGAGCTGTAAATCACACGATGAATATGCTGCCAATTCGCAATTTATTACGCATCTTATGGGTCGGATTCTAGGCGCACAAGGTTTACAAAAAACACCAATCGACACAAAGGGTTTCGAGTCAGTCCTGAAACTAATTGATTCCACCACGGCTGATTCGTTTGATCTCTTTTATGGGTTGTACAAATTCAACAAGAAAAATAGTTTGTCAATAATTCACCAACTTCAAGACGCTATGGACGATGTTGTTGATAATTTGAAGATTCTCGAGAAGAAAGATCTTGAACAACAAAAAGTTCACGTAAATGTTGAAAGTGACGAAAAACAAAGAGGCGCAAGGATAGACTAGATAAATATTAGCTCATAATTTGACAGAAACTTTTTGTACAAGCACTAAATAAGAATAAGTTCAAAATTTAGATAATGATGGATGATTATCACCTTGGTCATTCCAACTGATTTTCTTCATCATCATTATCAACATCGTTCAAATCTTTAGCTTGTTTATCGTCAACATCTTTTTGAACACTTTCGGATGGAGTGCCTTTATCATCGCTGTCATTGTTATCGGTTATACAATCCTGTGTCTCGTTCGGTTTCGTGGTTCCCACAGTTGCACTTTCAAGTGGTGTGACCGGTGCCGCAACAACTGAATTCTCTTCTTTTTCTACTATAGCTTTAGATTTTTCCTCTTCCTGGATTTCCTTAATGATTGATTCCCACTCTTCATACGATATGCGTCCCGTAATATTTTGTTCTTCCGATGGAATGCCTGGAATCTTGATATGAGTGGCAAATTTACGTGCCACCAAACATCCCATATTTCTAGCGATCCTACCTACGCGACTGAAATCTTTTGGCCCATTACTAAACGTCGCAGGATTTCTCATTCCCTCAGTCCAGTCCGTATAAGTCACGGGTTTGAGGACAATACACTGGTTTTGAGGCGTCAAAGACGGTGTCGTCGAAGATGTATCAGCTGAAGTAGAGTTTGGATCATTTTCGCTGTTTCCCTGTTTTTGAACAGCCGCATTGCTCGGTGCACCGTCTTGACTAGAACTTTCCTCTTCCCTACTCCGCCCCTTCTGGGTATCATATCCATTCTTTGTATACCGCAAATCGCCCAGAAGTGCTAATGCTGTTGGGAAAAACATCTCATCGCTAGCATTGATGTTCCGAAAAGACTGCCAAAGTTGATGTACAGGACGCTTGAATGGTCGATCCATACCAATGATGGATGAAGCGTGGCGTTTTGAAAGCAAGACCCATTGATCTCCTTTCCAGCGATATTGTCCGGGAATTCTTCGATTAATACCTGCAAACTGGTCATCTTCGTACTTGTTCTTGGGGGTATCCTCCTCCGCACGATGACGTGCATTTAACCAAGATATGTTTGGGTCAGAAATTGTTGAAAATAATTCCGGAGCAGTAACTACTGGGAGACAACTCTCCGAAATAAACAAAAAGTGATCGACCGGCGGAATGGCGCTGGGGGTCGATTCTGAATCATTGAATGATGAAGGAGAACGAATTAGATATCGACTAGCACAAAAACGCTTATCAGAACTGTTGTCAGAACTTCCAATCTTTAACGCGTCTTGTAATAGATCCAGCATCGCACGCGTGATCTCCACCGATCCCCATTCTGGTTTCCGCGTCAAAAACTCAGGATCCAAGAAAGAATTGCCTCTTCCTTGTTTTGGAGGATACGTCAACATCCGTTGTTTTAACCAATCACTCTTCACTCGTTCTGGAAATTTTGCATGACAAACCAGCGAGATGAAATATTCGTCAACAACCTCGTCACTACTTGTCATGGGAGATGACAAAGTCTCGCACCAGCTCTTCCATATGTCTTCGTAGGGTAGATCATCAATGGATATGGCTAGCAGAGCCAGATGCTTCGATTTTTTCGCTTTCTCATCCGGTGTCGGTGCTTTAGGAAACCCTCGAGGAATTCGATAACCGTAATTGCGCAATTCGCCCAAGCCATCCAGATCTGGTGGTCCATGCCCATACCCCGGGGGTCCACGGGGCGGCGAGTGAAATCTTCGTCTTGATGACGGAGGCCCTTGATGGTAATTGTTAGGGCTTTGGCCCCACTCGTGAGGACGGTTTCTTCTTCTATGTGATCCATAGCCACCGTCCTGGTAGCTACCACCTCGATTTGGGGAACTCTGGCGATTGTTACGATGATAGTTATTGTTACTGTAGTGATTTCTAACATTGCCATTGTTTGATGAACCTCTACCGTTGTCGTTATTCAGTCCTCTACTATCATTGTTTGAGTTAGTATTAGAACTCTTGTTCTTGAAGGCAGAGAGCTGTGCACGAAAGTCCATTTTGTTCAATGCTTCAAAGAAAAAGTGTTCCGATGTCGTCGCTATGCAGCCTCTCACACATTGGAATCATCGATCGTAATGTCTTTACCACCAAAGATTCTCTAGTTAGAAGTTACGTACCATCAAACGAATCGAACCAATCGAACGAAGAATCTCCAAACCTTAAAGTCGATTGAGTCATTGGATCTCCAATTCGGAAAATGAAAAACAGCTGCGTTGTGACATTGTTTCTTCTTTCCGAACAGTAGACTTTCTCATTGATTGTTGCACTCTCATGACATTTAGTTTTGACTGATCAATCGAGAGGATTGAAAACAACAACCTTGTAATGATGACGAGGACGACTAGGCCTCCTTTTATCCGAAAAAAGTATGCGATTTCAATAATTATCACTTTCTTGGTGGTTGTAGATTCCTATGCCCCTTCATATCGTTGGAAATCGTTCTCGAAACGCAGTTCGCTGGCAATGACAAGTACAAGATCCACGTCAAAACCGGGTACGGAAGTGAAAATAACAAAAAGCTTGTCTGCGAACGATCCTACGTATATTCAATGGAGTCGGCAGAAAGAAATATGGAAGATGCAAACAGCCGTGACAACATTCCGAAAAGGCGATCAGACGGTTGAACTTCATGCGCAACAGCATTACGGCGATGCGGACTATTTTCGATATTGGAATTCCGAAGATGAATTCAACAATAGGCAGGATTCCGTCCTTTTCGAATTATTGGTGGATGACGAGCTACTAGAATACAAACGCGGGAATTGGTGTGTGACGCAGCCGATTATGGCTTCATCGAACGACCAGCTTTTTGCACAGAATTTGGGTTTGCAATGCCAAGCGTCAATAATCGACTACACGAACCCCAAGTGGTCCCATGCCGACTTATCTAGGCAAGAGTTTGCCAAGCTTGCAACAGAAAAGAACAAAGAAAAAACTAATACCGGTTCGGAGAGTTTGGATTACAACAACACTCCCTTGTGGAAGTTGGCTTCGCCAGATTCGTCTTCGACCGCCGCAGAGGCAGTCGCTGCGCTTATGGTTGGTCCACCGTCTCTCAATTATTCTACACAGAACGCTAGAAAAAGAAGGCTTTTCACGAATCTTTTTTTGCCGGGAGGCCAGCTGGCTTTCGCTTTAAGAGCAATTCTCTGGATGACAGTCCCTGCCCCAGAGCTCTCGATCATTCTCTTGGACTGGTCGAGCCTGCTACAGGGTGGATCGAACCCGAGTGCACTGTCAGAAGTGGCGTTGCCAATTCTGACGAGTCTAGTGAAATTTGATCTCAATCAAATGCGAAGATTTTTGTTTGGGCAGGTAGTTATGTCGTCGAAGAGCAACGGCAGTTCCAATGGCAAAGATGCCTCGACGTCATGGAATCTATTGGTGATAGATCGCAATGATCACGCCTTGAGTGTTTTGAATAGAAAACTGGAAGAAAAAGATGTCAACTCTGTGGCATTGTTGTATGGGGTACGTAACACTTGTTTTATATCATCAACAGTCTTACGAACAAACAAAACTTACTCACAGACTCTATTCCTCGTTATTGTACTGTATGACAGAGTTCTCATTGCCCCGATCTTCACAACAAACTTGTTGCGATGGGATTTCAACCAACGCAGACGACATGGAGGACGGCATGGTCCGTCCAAGATAGTACTTCTTCTGCGGCAAATGATGAAAACGAAACGAAGGGGATGACGGCACTGGGAATATTTCTCGTCTTCTACTTGATTATCGGAGCTCTCGACTGGGTGGGAATTGTAGGCGACACCGCTTCAGCACTTTTCGATTCCAACTACCTCGATGCGAGTGTAGCATTGGGTCTGTACCTAGTTCGCCACGTTCTTCTATATCTGGGACTATCGAAATTTCTGATCGACTGGACGAACACGGGTCGATGAAACAAGAGAGTAGAATGTGCCTACCATATTTGATTACGAGAAAAAATTCATCAGCACTGTTGACAATCAATCAGAAAAATGAATACTCGAAACGCTTTATTACAAGCAAAAATCTAGACTGAATGTTGTAGCAATCTATTGTATTATAAGTAATTTACTGCATGATATGTTCTATCGCTTCATCATTATAATGACTTATCATAGAAAATAATTTTGCATTCGGCTATTTCGGGATGACAGACCCTTCCCATTCGCCGTAATCTCGGACGTGTAGTAGACGATCGCAAAACAATCGATGAAGGATATCCAAAACTTTATGTTGGAGTATTTCGACTACTTCGGGGGGACAAAAACCATCGTCAGTCGATCGTGCAACAGTGATCAGAAAAGGTTCATCTTTGTCTCGTAAGTGCTGCCGTATATGTTTCTCGACCAACCCAAGCGATTCGTTGATCTTTTCGGTCGCTGTCCCGCATCTATCGTGCGGCATGCTCCAGTTTGGTATTGCTTCAATGACCATAGAACATAGCTGATCGCTATCATTGTCTTTATTAATTTCAAATACCAGTGACTGAATCAACCTTTTGGCTTGTTCTGGTGTCTCAAAATACCTAGAGATTTCATTCAACGTCTTAGCACTATGAATTTCGGAAAGGATGCCGTCGCTTTCGGGTGGTCTCTCCGAATTTTTCTTGAGATTACTTGTCAAAACCTGCTCCAAAAGTTTGTAAAAGAGGATGATTTCAGTTTGGTACTCCAGGCTGGTGTCGGGTTGGTTGTTCTCTGTTGGCATAGTGTTGTTGGTACTGAATTTTGAATTCTCCATTACATTCAAAAAGGCGCGAGTAACAAGAAAGTTTCTACTTTCTAAATCTGATATGTATGGATTATAGCACGCAAAGTAGTCGAGACAAATATCCAACATCCAAAGGTCGCCTTGCCCCCTACCAAATTTTTCTTCACGATCGCATCCGAATACGGGTCGCAATTCTGTCACCCGAAGTTCAAGATTTTGTTTGAGAAAAAGTTCGCTGCTAGGCTCAACGCTATCATCATCGAGATAGTATGGGTGATTGAAGTCAACCTTGACTTTGGCGTCTACAGGAAGATCGAGATAAGTTGTTATGTTATTCTGGGCAGCGTTCTCATCGCTATCATCAAGATTCTGACATTTCACACCCACTGCGTATCGGTAGTTTCCTTCCGATATCTGCGAAGAAAACGACGGTTTGATCCATTCAATCTTGTTAAGATTAGCAGCCAAAACCAGAGGCATGATCCATTCTGCTATACCCGAGGGCGTCAAATCTAGGAGTTCATAAAGATCCAGCCTTCTTTCTTCTTCACCATCGCCTGCATCCAAGTAATAATGCCGCGGATTGAAAAATGCGACGGCGGGTGCAGTTTTGGAGCATGCCTAAAATAGAGTTATAAAAGCAAGATTAATCCACGCATTCTATTGTAAACCAATCGCAAAGCCGTAACACAGGATATATCAGAACGCCTCGCTAATCAAATTCAACGACTGAAAATTTACCAAATCTGGATGAGCGTCAAAATGGACCATTGACCAATTTTTGTTGAATAACTTCTTCCTCCTCAACACATCATGAATATGTTCGAGGGCATGCTGATGACTTTCAACAATTACAACAGGTATAGACCTCGAGCTCATCGCTTCGAGTCACCCTCGATGTTGTTACTCTACAACTTTCGCCGACTTGTTGATGTGCCTCCCACTTCGCATGAATTGATAGAATATTGTCATGAAACGCTAAATCAGCTCCTCCCTGCCAAAAGATTGTGCTCATACTCGATGTGGGTTGCACTACATTATTGTGAGAATCATCTATTCTACGAGTGCTAACTATTTTCGCATAATGAAGTATTTAATAATTATTCCTTAGTTGGGAAGTGATTTGAAAAACCATTGTTGGATTTTGATATTGATTCTTTTTCAAAGCCTCTGAAGATGATTGCTATGTATATTCCCTTACAACCTCTTCCTCACTGTTGCCTTCAAGCGCGTGCCGATGCATTTGAGTGTCCCACAGTACTCAGTAGAACCCTCATCCACAACATCGAACTCAAATTTAGCGCATAGACGCGACAGCACCCATGTAATTTCTGCGAGAGCCAGCGATTGCCCCAGGCAGTTTCGTCGACCAGTCGAAAACATCAAGAATGACTTATCTGGGTGATCTCTCCAACGAGAGGGTTGGAAAGATTCAGCATCTTCCACGTTAAAGCGTGTTAGTACGAGTGATGGAAAGACAACCTTCGAACCCTTGGGGATTACGATCGACTTGTCTTTCATGTAAAAGTCTCGACCGACTGTTCGAATACCTATACCAGGTACAGATGGACGAAGTCTCATTCCTTCACGAAGAACGTCCTTGAGCATATCCTGGGCACGAACGTCATTAGTTCCATTAAGCAC
>Ga0209503_10001870_pt1 | contig 10558 bp, 5 predicted proteins | sample SouAtlMetagenome_2_FD_187448 | JGI IMG/M metagenome (GOLD analysis project Ga0209503, IMG submission 187448) | Marine eukaryotic phytoplankton communities from Atlantic Ocean - South Atlantic ANT15 Metagenome (SPAdes) (version 2) | ecosystem: Environmental > Aquatic > Marine > Oceanic | place...
TAGCCACGATAATGCGAATAGTCTTTCTGTTGGAAAACATGTTGTCGTCTAAGATTGTAAAGAATACTTTCGATCCGTTAAGAGAAATGATTGTGTTAGTATTGCCGGTCGCTGTGATGGCTGCTGCTTCTGTTTCGACGATCGGTATGTCGATCTACATTCCTATTTGTTTATCTCGTCAGCGATATCGTCATCATAAAATTTCCGAATAAACTGCAACTTCAGATTGATTCGACTCAGAAACTTTTGGGCTCACGATGGACAGACGGCGCTGACCGTTGCCTCTTGGGCGGAATAATTCGTATTTTCTCAGCTCAACCAACGTGTTGTTATTATTCTTTCGCCGACGGAGATTATTTACAGCGGTTTGTGTTGTGCCAACCATCGACTCCGTCGCTTCTACGCCTTGCAAACTATCTTTTACAACCCGAGATCAATGAAGAATGACGAGAAAGTGTGAGGGAGAAATTGCCGACGATAGAGAACTACCACGACACAAAGATGGAGACGTTTCTCTCGTCCGGTCTGCTAGTCGATGAAAAGACGTCCGATCACTCTCCTCCCTGCTGCGTGTTTCAAAACTCACGCTGTCCTTTGAATGAATATGATGACAAAATATCGAAGCTACATATAGATTCGGAGAAACCAAAAGTGCTATCCTACTCATCATTCGGAACATGTTTGATGTTGCACCAAGAGTGGCTTCAAACCACGATCCATAAGGAAATTCTCCGTTGCACAAGCAGCAATCGGGGAACAGTGTCATCATTTATCGATGATGTCGTGATTGCTTATATTTCAGGGAATTCACCGGATATGCTCTTGTCGGTATTGGCTTGCTCTTCCCCAGAAGTGAAGCCGGCAATTCCAGCATTATTGAACACACGATGGACGCCTTCGGAAATGATAGCCTCGTTACAATCGAAAAAGAACAACAATGGAGAGGTTTCAGTGAGAAGTAGTGTTACAATTCTGTTGCACGATGGCAGTGATGCTTTCACGACTGCTGCTCAACTGGTATCGAAAGGATTAAGGGAGACGAATAACCAATACTCAGTAACGCTGCCCATTCCAAAGTTTTCGCAACCGTCGATGACATCAACGATAGGAATATTACCGAGTAGCAGATCGTCAACTACTAACAGCACTATCACTAGCAACCACTCGTTTCATGAGCGGATGGAAACTACCATTCGAACAGCGAGCACAAGCGATGCCTTGATTCTCTTCACATCTGGAACGACCGGTGGTTCGAAGGGCGTCAGATTGTCGCATCGTGCACTCCTGGTCCAGGCTCTTGCTAAAATTGGTGAGCCCTGTGGTTATTCTGAAGCAACGTCAATGCTGGCAACGACGGTACCGCTCTTTCACGTGGGAGGATTTAGCAGTTTTCTCGCTGTTTTGTTGGCAAGAGGTCGTTTGATTTTTCCTGAACAAGATGGGAGTATTGTTAGCAAATTTAAGGTACAAGACATTTCAAACTCGCTCCACGATCCATACTTGCCTGCAAATACACTGGTCGTCGTACCAGCTATGCTTTCCTCTTACTTTGATGCCGAAAGCAAGACGGGGAGGAAAGCAAGACGATTTTTGGAAACTCGATTGCTTCTGATTGGAGGTCAATCGGCATCCAAGGATCTTCTCGCACAGTGTCGATATTGCTTCCCAAATGCCAAAATCGTGCAAACATACGCATGTACCGAAGCCGCCTCGAGCATGACATATCTTCACCTCAAAAGCCACCAGGGGCATCTCGACAACCCTGCACTCGTTGGCTCTCAACCGAACGGAAGCTGCGCGGGCAGTCCTCCAAATCACGTAAAACTTTGTATTTTCGATCGAAAGTCCCCACCGAAAAACGTGGAAGAAATTATGCGGCACAAAGCAATTACAAAACCCTACGAACTTGGTCTGATCGCCACTTATGGCCCTCATGTAATGAACGGCTATTGGCATCGTGGAAAGCATCGCAAGAACCATTTCCGTGATTTTACAGGAGTAACCAGCAACGACTATCGATGGTTCATTGGCACCGATCTTGGATTTTGGGACGATCAAGGCCGGTTATGGTTTGCTGGTAGAGCAAAAGATGTTGTTCGGACGGGTGGTGAAACAGTTCTTGCCCGAGAAGTGGAGCAAGTAGTGTTGGGTCATCCAGATGTTGTTGAATGTGCCATATTCCCACGCATGGATTCTAGATACGGCGAGGCTGTCGCCTGTGCTATTGTGACCAAGCAGGGCAAAAGTGATGCTATTCTGAACATTGGTACAATAAAGCAGTGGTGTCGCCAGAAGGGTCTGGCAGGATACAAACAACCAAAATTTGTTTTCATGGTGTCATCGCTACCTCGAAACTCGTCCGGAAAGATATTGAAACATAAACTTGTAGCAAAATATGGGCATCCAGAAATACAAAGCAAACTATAAAAGAAAAAGAAAGTATTGCTAAAGTGGATCTGAATTGATTTTAGCTGAAAGAGTATCATCAACGTTTATTCTTTCCCATTCCCTTTGTCATTCGTTTTTGCAACTTCTTCACCTTTTTCTCGACCTTCTTGTCCAAGACAGCCCGCTTGCTTTTTCCTCCTGCGCCTGCCTTAGTTACTGTAGCATTTTTCTTCTTCTCTCCACGCTTTCGTTTGTTGGTGACAAGGGCCTCCTTTTGCTGCTTTGCAACAATTCTTCGGAAGGCACCCACTGACGTCTTCTCTGATGTTTGCGATTTTTGTTTTGGCTTGGATGCATCTCCCTTTCTTCCCTTGAAACGTTTGCCACACACCATAACGCGTATTTTCTTTTTCATGTAAGTTGAATCGTGCAATTTGAGAGCGGCTGGAACGATATTTTTCTCTCGAAAAAGTACATATCCAAAGCCCTTGCACTGGAACGTTTCCTTGTCGCGAACAATCCTCACTCCAACGACGTCCCCGGAATCTAGAAGACATCGCTCTTCAAAGTGTTCCTGAAGAGTGGATTCTTTTGCCGCATAAGGCAAGTTTCCAACAAACACACTGCGTGATGGATCAACGGTTGGTTTCGAACGGTCGACTCGGATTTTAAAACCGTTCAGATCCAGTTGGTTGTTCAATTCTAGAGCCTTTGCAACGTCATCCAAATTCTTGAAAACGACGTATCCCTGAACGGTATCAGTGAGTGTTGTGTCGATTTTATTCGTATTGACACAGACCTTTCTCATCATGTCCTGGTTGCCAGATTGTTCTTTGGGAAGTTTGATGCCTGTGACGGGTATCGATCGTATTCTGCAGCTTGCGACCGGCCCACAATCTCGGAATAAAGCAGCCAATGTCTTACGAGTAGTCGTTAGTGGTAGATTACCGACAAATATTGTTCTTTCTTCGGCATCCTTATCTTTTTCGGGATCGTTTTTGCTCGTATCTTCTCCGGTCGTTTCTTTGCTCTCAGTGCCAGTTTTTGTCTTCTTTTTCTTTCGTTTTTTCTGCTTCGATGAATCGGTATCGGTACCAGTATCGCTAACTGTTTTTGAATCTGCGCCGTCTCGCTTCGTTCTTTTCCGAGTCGATTGCTCTCCCGGTTTGTGCTGAGGTCGTTCAGGAAGTGCTTTTGACTTCTCAAACAAACTCTGATTGGAAGGTTCATTCTCTTCGGAACCACCAAAGATCGATCCCAACAACGATGACATGATTTGATTTGTTATATCGTTATGATGTGAATCAAAACCTTCACTGCAATATGATAAAAGTGGTTCGAAGGTTATCGCCCGAAACCGCAATTTTCCTGGAACCAATTTTTGAGTGGATGTCGGGACTCCGAATAATACGACTCACTAATCACGAGTCGGCAATTCGAACTTTCTTTTTTCAATGACGACAACAAAACATCATACCGTAACTTTATGGCAATATCGACAAGACTTGAGCTTGTGCTTCCCCAAAAGCAGGAATCTCTCAAGCAAAGACCCTATCAGACTAAACTATAAGTATGAGGTTCACCACAAAATTACTCCCTTCCCGTACGAACAACCTAGGCGTTCTCCTTTTGAACAATCCCAAGCCTTTACACGCGTTGACCCGTGACATGGTCGATTGTGCTGACGACGTTCTGCGAGAATGGACAAACGATCCAACGATCCAAGCCATCTTAATTAAATCTTCCTTAAAAGAAACAAAGCGAGCTTCGTTTTGTTCCGGAGGTGATGTTAAAACTATTTATCTAGAGGGTCTAGAACAACAAAGACACAAAGGCGAAACGGAATCGGGCTTGCCGAAACCCGAAGATTTTTTTCGGTACGAGTATAGGGTCAATCACAAAATCGCAACCTGCATCGACACAATACCCATAGTATCATTTTGGGATGGACTTGTGATAGGAGGGGGTGTAGGTCTCTCTATTCACGGAAAGTATCGAGTTGCAACCGAGAGAACGAGATTGTCCATGCCCGAGTGTCGTATAGGGTTGTTTCCAGACGTCGGGAGCATGTGGTGGATGACGCGACTCTTGAAGCAGCGCTCGGTCGCTAATTATCTAGCACTCACGGGGCAGCAAATGAAACCCGAAGATCTGGTATACACCGGTTTGGCAACCCATTACGTACCCTCGAACCGGCTAGAAGAGTTGGAATCAGCTTTGGCCGAAGCTACTTCGGCGCACGAAAAGAATGGCAATGCAAAAGGAAACGACGCCATTGCAAGCGTTTTGATGTCCTTTCACGAATTCATACCAACAGACCAATGCAATCTGGCCACGAACAAAACAATCATTGAACAAACGTTTCGCGCAGCTACCGTGGAAGAAATAGTTGAAAATTTAAAGGAAGCAAACACAGAATTTTCCATCTCGACTTTAGAGACACTGAAAAAAATGTCACCAACGAGTATGAAAGTAACTATGGAAGGGCTGAATCAAGGAGCAAAATGCAAGGCCATTGGCGAAGACCTACGAATGGAATATCGGATGGCCAAAGCATGCATTCAACCAGGGTCAGATTTTTACGAAGGAATACGAAGCGTTCTAATTGACAAGGACCACTCGCCAAAGTGGTCGCCAGCAACTTTGGAAGAAGTCACAGATGACATGATACAGAAGTATTTTGCTCCGATTCATGATGAGTGGAAACCCTCGAAAGATGAAGTTTCCAAGCTATAATACAAATTGCCAAGGTGGGTTTTCCTTCGGATGGAATAATTGCAGAATCGGCACATTGAAAATCTCTTCTTAACACTTACTATTTGACAAGGGCACGACACGTCAATTGGCTGTACTGCACCAGGCTTTACTGCCTGGCAATAACGGCCCCAATGGGGAACTCCTTGGGGTAGTTTCGCAAAAAGCAGTGTAATCCCCTCTTCTTGCATTGCAATTGAGCTATAGAGTTTATGATTTGCAAAATTGTTGAACACAAACATTGCACATGGCATTTGATTTAAGCTATTAGCATTATTGAAACTAGAGCATCCATGCGGCTCTGAGTGACCCCATGCAATGTGATGGCATTGCCTGTGGGGACACAAGCTAGTGGGCACACCTGGCTGGGTATTCCCCCCAAAGTTGCTCTCCTTGAAGCCACATACCCACAATACCTACACATAAGTCTTAAGGATGAATAGTTGAGTAAAAGATTTAGTTCAAGTGAACCAGGGTTCTTTTCCAAACAGTGTAGCGCTTGATTTGTCCATCTGTTGTTCCTTGAGCTGATCAAGATCTTAATTTGATGGTTTCTCGTTTTAGCACTCCGCCTTCTTCCAAAATGCTTCTTATTTTTTCGAAGTTCAAGGTAGGTTGCAACTCCGCGTGCAACGCGCGTGTCACTTATGAAATTATTGGGTCATAAGGTTTGGCGAACCTGAGTTGTTTTCTTCAACACGTTTGACATCTGCTCCACCGAACAAAAAAGGTGTCAAAAAACTTCTCCAACGAATGAAACGAACGAGTTCGATCTAGCGCGTCATACTTCAGCCAACCAATCAAATGGGTTAAATCTTCTGAAATGGCTGGCTTTGACGAGTTTTATCGCTACTTGCGAAACCGACCGTTGTTTCAATTGAATCGCTGATATTATGGCGAGCAATTCGGCTAAAAAATCCATCATCCGTCTCTGGCTGAGCAATGATGAACCATGGCAGGCAGTGACTAGTAGTAGTCTAGACCAAGATGGTAATCAAAATTAATATTTTCTATTATTTTATTATTGCGAAATAGTGTTCTATGTGATGTATCTTTATGTTGTTCGCATGTCGGTAGCCAGTGTTGTTGTTTTATCTATTGAAGCAGTGGGTCGAATCCCAAGCCATCGGCAAACGCTGCACGGAGCAAGGGTCGAAAGATGATCATTGTGGCGTAGCCAAATGCCATCGTGCGCAAGATGTTTTGCTTTCCCCCACCGATGGATAGCACGGCGTCTACGACGGATCGTGGCCCTTGCGAGAAGCTATGGACCAATCCATTGGTAGCTTTCGTCGCGACTGCCGTGACACGACATCGAATCGCCTTCAGAAAGAGTCGTTTCCATCGTTGAGCCACGTAGATAACACGAAGGAGAGGTAGAACAAGGTTGCTCAGTACCATCCGGTTCAATTGATTGTTCGGCACTTTCGAATCTATAGCTTTCGTAGCGTCGTCAATCCCTTCTTTCAGTTCCGCTACTACATCATAGATATTGACGTCCGTGGTGAGAGTTTCAGATTGGCGAGAAGGGTTGTTTGTGGTAGGTAGCTGATGCTTTTGGAGCAGCTTTTGGCTAGCAAGTCCAGCTACTCCGAGAACGTACAAGGCATCCTCGTGTTGTTCCTGTGCAGTGGCCAACATTGTAGCGCTGTTGTTTCCACCTTTTGTGAGCCACTCCATCGCAGAAAATGGTTTTATCTTCTTCGCTACCGCAGTTGCTGATTGTGCTTTTTCTTCCTTCTTTTCGTCATCATGGAGACGGTGGTATCTCTTGTCAAGGAATTCCAGGTATACGTCCACATTTTCTTGCTCTTGGTTCTCATTGTTGGCGGATTGATCCGGAGAAGAACCCGAGGTTGTGGATGAGCGATTCATCGTAGGCAACGGCGCTGCAAAGAGCGAAGATGTTAGTTTCTTCCACCAACTGGACCGTATTTCGGGAGTAGAGCTAGCATCATCACTGAATTGCAAACGCGTTCGCGTCGATGAGTTTTGCTCTGGTGTCCTCGACATGGACAACGATCGGACACGACTCCCGTATACCCCAGTACTGGATGTACGTGGGAAGGGTCTGACAGTATGGGCGTCTGCCGATGTCACGGCGGCTTGCCCGTTGAATGCCGATACGACAGATATTGTTGCGATGAGTAGAATTATTGTGTTTGTTGTTATGGCTTTCGCCGATGTCGACCTTGGTCGACTGCTTATAGTGATCATGAGAACTGCTTGTGTATTTATACCGATGTTTCTCTTGTTGAGCAGAAAGCACCGTTGAGTATTTTTTTTATGAGAAATGCTCTTTTATGAGGAAAAAATGCTCAGACAAATTATGCATACCACGCGTAGGGATCGGGTCATGGCTACTCCCGACGGCGAAGTTCCAGAAGAGCGAGTCTTATGAAAAATTACAAACCCTCACCAATATTTTCTAACGCGCAGAACTTCAGAACAGAGTTCTGATTCTTTATCCCGAGAACCCTGTCGAGTTTCGGAGATTTTGATTGGTCAAAAAAATTTGGTATGTATTTTCATGGTCCCGATTGCGCGTATGGTAGCAGCTGGCTGCTCTTTTTGGAAACTGGAGAAGTCACAAGAAGAATTAGAACAGTTGAGAAGACCACGATTCGCAGTCAACGAAAATAACTTAAGAAACACATCAACCACAACGCATCACGATTAGACCCCAGTCCATGAAGGCGATTCGCGGGCACTTTTGACAAGTGCTTGTCAACGGCAGCAAAGAAATCGGGTCGTGCGGATAACAATACTACTGAATGTAGGAATGACTCGAATTCGGATATTGAGATATCGCTGTTGGTGACAACTAATGTGCCGTTCATCGTCGACACAGATGTTTTTCTCTTCCGTTCCATTCGTGTTCGCAAACGACTCTTTCTGGGCCATCTACATCCAGCAGAATCAATTTAGATTTTTCATGAGCCTTTCGACAAACTTTATTCGACCGTTTCAGTCGTTCCTTCGTGCTGTTGTCTATCTTGTAATGCTCAACAATAAGAATCTCGCGTTGTCGCCTCTTTGCGAGTTCGACAGACCTCTATCGCAATTGATGCCATCGTCATCCCTTATTTCCATCCAGGCATCTTCCGACGAAAAAAATATTTACCATTGTTCAATCCAAAATTCTGATGATTTCCGCTCTGCGATGCACATGATTCTCGTCTAGACTCCAATCAAAAAGTTGCAATGTTGTGAATTTTCGCTGGTAGACATTAGTGATGCGCAACACCTCTCCATGTGCAAACAGCACTTTTTGCACCACACAACTTACCAATTTGAAATCACAGAATATGATTGGGTTGCTGCGGTTTTTGTCGGGCCGTCTTTGAGAAGGGATCAGCATCAAGTGCATCCCCTTGGCCCACACGCACAAAATGTGAAGGCCATTGGTGATCCTCACTGTGAAGCCATAAGATTGTTCTGTTAGAATATATGTGATCGATATTCATTTTGAAAGCCAAAACTTATTCCACACAGCATGCACACTATTTCGTGGAGAGCAGATGATGCAAAAAACAGAGAGACGAAAACGACTTTTTTGTCTCCCCCAAACAAAAACTGGTTGTGGATAAGATGAATCTATCGTGGATAACATAGCCTACCAAAACTTGCAGCGTTCACATCCATTCCATAAAATAGGACTCGTAGACCTTGAACATTCAGCATATTGTACATTTAGACAGTAGATAGTTTTCCTCGGTAGTTCAGAGTCCAAAAGGCAATGCCCACTTGTGAGACCAAAACTCGATTTTAGACAATCGACCAGTTCGATCAAAATACGCTTTGACTTTAAAAAAATGCCGGATTAAAAAATTGACGCGGGACGATGACAAAAACTAGGGGAAGGGACGCCGATAGTTCCTGCCAAGACAACACCTTCACCATGTCACGCTTTCTGAGCAAATTAGGAAAACGGAAACGACCCCGAGAAGAGGCAGAAAACCTATTCGGTGGACAATCGAGCAACCGCAGCAACGTGCAGCAGGGCAACGACGATGGAAATGCATCCTTCAATGGTCCACTGAAGGGTGTGTTGGCGTGCTTGAGCGGGTTGGCGCAAGACCAAAAGGAAGATTTTCATCGCATGATTGTAAAACTAGGTGGAAGGTGAGTGCTTGCTGTTGATAAGAGCAAAGATTCAATCGCATGAGAAAAAATCTTACCCAATGGCGCTCAATCGTGTTGCCTTTTCCTTTGCAAGATATTCTCGAGAACTAAACCTCGATCACAATACCCATTTGATCACCGACCAACCAAAGGGTGCAAAGTACGAGTTGGCATCATCCTCGAACCCCCCTCTAATACAGATTGTCACTCCATCCTGGCTAATTTCAACGTCGGAAACTGGTCAGAGAGCACTCGAGATAGATCATAGACTTCAGCCGGCAATCCACGCTCCGGAACAAAATCCCAACGCCCCGATTCGCAGTTTGGTTTCCCTCGCAAAGGATGTGTTAGACGAAGATTATGGTAACAATAATAATAATCCTATGCGGCCATTCCTGTTCGAAAGGTTTCACTTCTATTTGATCGGCTTTGAAGGGAATCCCGAACTCAAACAAAGAATCGGTAAACTCGTTCGCCGTGGCGGTGGTACGATCCATTGGGATTTGGACGGCGATGTCTCTATTTTATTAATTTCTGATACATGCCACAAGGAATTGCGGAAGGCGGCCGAAATAGTCTCATCGCACCATTCCAATTATCCACCCATGGTGTCTCCTCTGTGGGCTATCGAGTCCTATAAGAAGAGTGCGTTGCAACCAGTGTCATCATATCCTCCAATCGAAGAAAAACACCTTTCACCAAACAACAAAAACTACAGCCAAATCAAAAATGCCGCTAAGGGATCCAAAATTGTGTCCACTACATCAAGCGTTTCGATATTCCGCGGGTGTTTCTTTTCGTTGGTGCAGAGCTCCACTGGACACCTCGATTCCAGCACCATTTCATACGCCAACATCGACTTTGATCAAAAACAACTAGAGCACTTGATCAAGGCCCACGGCGGCCAAATACTTTCTGCCAAACTTGTGGATGCTTTGCGGGCAGACAACAACCAGACGGCGAGAGGATCTGTGAAACGCAAGTGTCACGTTGTCTGCTGGGGTGACTGTCCTCCACGACTCGATATAGACCCCCTTGCTTCGAAGTTGGAGCGCGAAGAACTCTGTGATATGGTTTTTGTGACACCAATTTGGCTGAATGCGTGTTTGAGTGTCAAAAAATGCATCCGACCAGAACGCATGCCCCTAGCCTTGCAGCCGCAATCCTGGTCGATGAAATCCGTTCTTAGCTTGACTTCTCAGAAAGGAGGAAATCGAACAGAAAATTCGGCCACATCGAAGCATCCTAGTCATCGCAACCAAAGACTCGAAATAGCCTTGACTGGTTTTCA
>Ga0209503_10001871_pt1 | contig 10558 bp, 10 predicted proteins | sample SouAtlMetagenome_2_FD_187448 | JGI IMG/M metagenome (GOLD analysis project Ga0209503, IMG submission 187448) | Marine eukaryotic phytoplankton communities from Atlantic Ocean - South Atlantic ANT15 Metagenome (SPAdes) (version 2) | ecosystem: Environmental > Aquatic > Marine > Oceanic | place...
TCGCACTGTGGCGACAATCCGATCGGATTGCGTTGGATCGGACAGATGTCGCTGGGGTTGCGCGAAAGAGACCGGCGAAACCTGCGCAAACAGCCCAAAGTTCATTCTACAGTAGAGAATTGGGACATCCGAGCGGTAAGGGTGTGTTTAAAAGAGGAGAATACTTATCGGGCAGTGATGAGAGCCTACAACTGGATAAGAAAAAACTCCGAAGCTCAAGTGTAGGGCGAGGACAGAGCAAATGGGTGAAAACAAAACGCGAAAAAGAATACAAAGAATGGAACCCATCTCAATAGCGCTTAGAATGCAATTGAAATAATCTATCTTCAGAAATATTAGTTGGGTGTGCACGCTCTCAAATCAGCTGTAACTGACAACTACCTCCATTACAGGACCGGAAAAATATATAAGGAAAAGACAAAAAGTTTTGTGAAAACTTGAATATTTCACGGGTGAATAACAGTTGAAATGCCCTGATTATTTTCAGGATGGCGTTATTGTTTGAATATTTAATATGTGGCGTATCGCTTTAGCGTTTGTTTGCTTCTGAATAAATGTTTTGATATACCAGGGTTTATTCGTCCTAAAATAGACATTTTCACCACGACCTTTCATGATCAAAACGTCGTTGTCTCTGCAATTATCTTTCTCGCTACACTATCTTTATTCAGCAAATGGCGAATCCGGGAAGTCAATTAAATGTTGCTCGAGAACTTCTTCGCTCTTCTTGAGAGCCTCCTCTGCCCTTGCTTCGAGCTCTTCGCTCTCCTTGAGAGCTTCGGAGGCTTTGTTGACCATAGTAGTCGCATCGAGACTGGCTCTCGCTGCATTATCCACTTGGACTAGCTCTTCCATAGTTATAGGCGTTGTTTTGTCCTGAAATATATTCTCTGCCTTTTTGGCTGTTCCTGCCGAAGATGATGCCTGATGCGAAAAAGCATGTCAAAAATTTGAAATAATGAGTGGGTGATAGCGAATTCATCTATCGAACTTTGTGCCGATGACGATTGATGCGTTCCGCTGCAACTTCTTTTCTACATAGTATCGAATGTAGAGGCCCTGTCTTTCTCGTCTCCCTTTTCCTCCAAGATTTGCCACTCACCTCCGCCTCTGCCTTATCGATCAATTCATTGCTGCGTTTTCTGGCCTCGAGAGCTTCCGCCCATAAAGCTTCGGCTTTTTCGACGGCCTCGAGGACATCTTCTTCGGAAACAAGAAACGTTCTGGTTCTGTCGCGTCGCCAAGAAATACTATTTCCTCCAGATGTAGATAAACAAGACTTCGTACTGAAACTCGCATCGGTGTATGGCAAAAGCTGCTGTTGGTAAACACCATACGAGCTAGCTCCGTGAGAGCTGAATGCATTCGCGAAACTGGGGTAGTCGACCAGTAGCGTGATCAACACCACACAAAAGGATACTATTGTTGCCACAATGCCGTTCATTTTTTGTCTCTGTACAAACTGTAAAATGATGTCGTCTCTGACAACGCATGCCTCTTCAAAAACTCAGATCACAGTTTTGCTTATTCTGGGATTTTGACTGAAGTCACTGTGGAGCGCAAAAACAAACGCACGTGAATTTCAAGAAAAAAAAGTGATCGGTCCCCAACACCCTCCAGAGTGTGGTCACAGCATCTGACTGTCTGTGCCACTCAATTGGCAAAACTGGATGATGGGGATTCTCCATGTGGGGGTTGCATGTTTGGTTGAGCAAATAACGGAGGGAAAGTGTGTTGGGAGAGTGAGGGCTCTGCCCAGTGCCGCCAACCACTTTTGCCCCCTCCCCTTGGGTGGGTGGAGCCTGGCTGCCCCCCAACCTTGAGAGGAGTGCCACCACAATTGCTCACGCTGGGTCGTGCACTGGTAGAGAAGAGCTTCCTTGTGTGGCTCCGCGCCTCTGGGCTGCAGCTAGCAGCGAGCCCCCTCACCCAAGTCCAATTGGCAACACAGCAATCAAGCAAATGGAGACAGGTCATTACCATTGTCACAACATAAAAGGGAGGAGAGCAAAAGATTTACAGCAAAAATGCATTGAAACTAGAATTAAGATTGTGATTCGCTTTTTCGATCGATGTGATTCTCAATTATTGTCCTCCGGCTTTGGTTCTCGAATGATCTGTCCACTGATATCTCTGAGCGGTTTCGGTCGTGCTTTCCACACATTTTTTTGGCCAACACTAGTTCTTAAAACAAATTTGTTGGGATGATCCAGTGGAAGGGTTGGGCAATATATTAAGGCTGTGTGGCCTTTTGTAGATATAAGAGCAACTGGTAAAAATCTTCCTTCGTCGCTGTCGTCGTCCTCTTCATCGCTACTGGAAGGAGCAATCAAATCCTCAATCTCTTCACAAAACCACCTCGCTGTTTGATAGACGTCACGAATATCTTGACGACAAATTCCTTTGAGTTCTATCATTTCTGTTTCGGTCAATTTTTCCCACACAGCCTGAATTGTTTCGTCTGACCAAGGCCCGTTCGTCTCATCATCTGAGAACGAAATGCGAGGCATCTGTCGACGAGCTCGCCTCCTCTTTGCTTCTTTCTTAATCTCAGAACGTTGCGATGGCGTCGGGAATTCTACATATCCCGAATCATTCTCAGAATTGAGAGGATCCCAAAGGACTTGAAGTTTTGTTGGGAGGGATGGCGCGAACGATTTCGTAAATGATTGTTGCTTGTTCTGTATGCGAGGAATGACGAGAGCTGTGGTACAGGTGATCCCAGCAATAGATAAAAGCAACATAATATACATGGTATGCACCGTGATCTTCATAATATCAAATCTCTTTTTCTAATGCAATACAGAATTCACTTGGTGTGGGTTATCGTTCTAGAGAAATAACTGAGCAAGTAGAAATTTTTGTGTGGTCATGAAATTGATCTCTTTCGTCAAACGTGAAAAAAAATAATGCTGAAACACGAGTGACGATGTTACAGTCATTTGATTGGATTGATTAACTCTTTTAAAACCGTTAGAATTTAGAAACGCGCGCGAGCTCGATTCACAGAATTTCACAAGTGACCAATTGTGCTGCAAGAGAATGTTGAATATTTTATTCGTTACAACAGGACGAATGAAGCACCAACATCTATTCATCCTGAACTAAAAAAGTGCAAACAAAGCGAATATTCATTTACCTTGCCGCAATAGATTATTCCTTAGATTTCTGAGTCAAAGTGAGAAAGCTATCATGTCTTTTCAAGATGTTGGAAAACGTAATTCCAATCGACAACCCGTTAATGCGGCCATGGGATCCACCTCTTCTGCTACGATAGGAATGCCATCGGCATCTTCGGTATCGGCAACCTTCTCTTCGATGTCAATTTCTGCGTCGACGGCGACGTCGCAAATCTCTGACTCGCTCACGCAGTACCACGTACGTAAATGTTTACAGAGGCATTAAGTCTATGAAGGGATTAGACGCGTGGTGAGGTTCTGTAAAGAGATGCCAAATACCTTTCAGTTCTGATCCGTCTTTAAATATTCTTCATTCTTCTCGCTCCCCAAATATCTCTTCTTACTAAATTCTTGATGTCAATTTGTAAATCTCTACTCTTTCGTTATCTCAGAGGAATGTTGGAATTCTGGAAAAGATAGCCCATGCACTGCTCGCCAACAATGGTGGACGGAACAGGTCGGAACTAGAACAGCAGTACGTTATGGTTTGTCGCATCACTCGAAAAGCAGAGGAATGGTGACATTTGTTACTTTGTATATTTATGATCTATTTTTCAACGTTTGCTTGCCCTCAGTTCATTTCATCTTGGTGTCCTTTATTATTTCCTGTCTTTGTTCTGTGTGTCTGCCTTTCATGTTTCGGTCGACCAACACCTACACTAGATATAAGGCTCAATCCGATGTTTTACGACAACTGGAATCTCGCCTAAAGGAACAAATTATGGGCCAGCGACAGCGCATCAAAAATCAATCGCAATCAAGTTCGCACAAACAAGCTCTGCTCAAATTGGAACGCGACTTTGAAAAGGTCCAAGCTAGTGTGACGCACACCAAATCTAAGGTCCAGAAGCAAATGAAACAATATCAACAAATGGATGGTGCTAGAATGCAAGATGAACGAGCGGCCAACAACAGTAATAATTCCGCCAGAACAGCTCTCGAACAGCAACAAATGTTGATTCAAAGGGACCAACTCCAGCAAGAAATTATGCAAGAACGTGAGGATGAAATCCGAAAGATCAACAAGGGCATGCATCAGGTCAATCAAATTTACAAGGATCTCGCTCATATTGTTGGCGAGCAGCAGGAACATATCGACCAAATTGAAGATAAGATGGAAGATTCAAAAACTGCCGCACAATCCGGACTCGAGCAGATCCACAAGGCGAACGAAAAACATGGTGCGGGTGCCGCTAATTGTGCAATTATGTAAGAAGGGGCTAAGCCAACAGACCGATAGAAAATTGTTATAGAATGCCACGTGCGACAATGCTGATTGATAATCAGCCCACTTACAAAATTATAAATAAATTAGTATTATACTATTGTTTGCTTTCAAACACATTCGGTAAAGGCAGCTTTCGCCAAAACAACGACACTCAAAAGCTGAACGAACCATCACAACGAAATTCTGAGGTTGTAATTTCCACGGATTCAGCATCGTCCAAAATATTTGAACGATCCAAACGATTGGCATAGCAGATAGCTCAAAATGCATGTGTTCAAATCATTAAGTTTTTTTACATCATTCATTGTAGCCACTAGTGTCTTCCTTTTGATTGTTGATTTAAACGTCCATGATGAAGCATCTTCTCCTCGCAACATCCCCAGAACCATGCATATTTGTTGATGTTGTTATTTCTTTGGCATCTGCATGACATTCTTACTACTCTGTCAAGTGATCTGAAAATAAAACCATTCATCACCAAATTTGGACGCCTGACAGACCGCACAAGTGCACGTTTGAGTTGGACAACCAACCAAAATAAAACCGCCTTGAAATTCCTCGTTCGTTCGACGGAATTAAGAAAAGCTTGTCGCCTCGTTGCCATCCTCACTGTTACCTGAATCAGTCGACAAAAGCGCAACCTCGTGCAGAAAGAATGAGAAACAAAACAATCAAAAGACCAAAACGATAGCAATGAATACAAACAAGAAAAAAAGGAAACGTAAAAATAGATCTCAATCCGAGGACGAGCGAGAAATTATCGAGCTTCAGATAGATCGCTACGATCGTCTGATTTACACAGCTCGGAAGCAACTTCACAAGTCGGCCAAACAGGTCAAAACGTTTATCTTACAGAAAGAAATCAGAAAACGGTCGAATAAAAGTGTAGAAAGAACCTCTACTACAAAAGGTCTCGATGATAAAAAGAACTTAGATTTGGATGTCGTCACATGCCAGGCCATCCGGCAGCTCGGTCTGTATCATTGTAACCCAAGGTTCAAGATGACGACGGAAGAGACGGACGAATGCGAAACCGGAGTTGTCGATGAAACAGAAGCAGATGATGAGAATTTAGACAATGAAGGAGGTGATGATAACGACAGCCACAAGAAAAAAAGACAAAGTTTAAAAAAGAAGAAACACGAGAAAGGTCCTTCAGAAATCCCGAATCCGCTTGCACCCGACGATCCGCAGAAGCCCCTCGTCGACGCTGTCTTGGCGCATAAGCGCTTTTCAAAATCTCTCGAAGAATGGAACGAAAAAGTCACGGAGTACCGACGCTGGTGTATGAAAATCGAACAGCGTAATAAACCGAACCCCTTCGGCATGGTTGACGACTTTGCAGTTTCCAAGCGCAGCAAAAAGAACAAGAATAAAAAGCAGAAAGAAGGATCTGCCACCAATATCGATGGTGGGCTGCAAGCTACTATAGAGAACGACACCTCACTCTTTTGCACCTTAGGTGGCGCGATCCCCGATGATGGAAATGGTCCCGATGAGTTCAACAGATATTCGCAGTATGGGCCGGCGAGCGATTTTGGAGATGCCCCGAAGAGAAAGAACCGCAAGGGCCAACGCCAACGGCGGGCAAAGGCCCTTGCAATTGAAGCTAAGAAACAGGGGCGATCCCACGAATACTATCAAAGCGCGAACTGGAGGGAACCGAAACCGAAAGAAGATAGCAATGAAAATTCAAATGACAAGGTTCATCGAAAGAGCCGAGGACGGGGAAGAGAAACCAATAGGAACCAGCGTCTCAAACAAGAGTACCAAAATGAAAATCACGATAATTCTTCTTCTCAATTGTCAAAACAAAGTCAGGAACAGCAGGAGAAGCAACATCCTTCATGGGCCGCCAAGCAAGCCCAATCGACCGGAATCGTAGCCTTCAAGGGGACGAAAATCACTTTTTGACAGCAATGTTTTGATTAATTTTCCTTTGATTTATTTTCCTTCTAGCTGCAATCCAGACCAAGGCATGTCTCTCTTACAACAATCGTTAAAACAATAATAAAAAACCTTGTGGAATGGGAAACAAACACAGCATCCTCTTGTTCTACAATATAAGTTAGGAGAACATTTGTAGTAAAGTATTGGTTTGATTGCAACCGTAGTATTTTTAAAACCTAATTTAGAGCCCTAGTTATCTTCCGTACTCATATACTAAACAACTGCAAAAAGTTTTATTCTTGCACAAACTACTAAAAACTATCAAATGCATGTGACTGCCTTGTTGCACAATTTTCTTACAATGCAGCCGCGTAGGCGATCATAATCAAAGCAAACAACGATCCGGTCATTGAAGAAGAAGTTGCGGCAGAGTCGTCAGAAGAGTCGGGACGGGTACATTCCTGACCCGGTGGGACAAATGGCTTCGAAATTTCACCACCTTCGACGTCACAGGCCGGCATCGAACCAATAGGTTCGGTATAGACATTTCGAAACCATCGGCGGGTGTGCCCAGGACCAGTCTTGCTAGTGTGACCAACTACGTCGCACATGTCCAATCCGACAACATCATATTCGGCGTAGCGTTGCTCGTTCCAAGCTGATGGTCCCTGGCCAAGCGTATCAAAGACCATTTTGTTTTGGACAGCCTTGAATTGATCAAGAGTCTCATTCTTTAAGGCATAGATCGAATCCCAATCAGATCCAGAGAAAATGAAGATGTCAGCATCCTTGCCCATTTCTAAGACTTCTTCGTCGTTCAAGTACCAGTAGACTGTGGGAGATCCCCATGTTCGGTTGTATCCCATTCCCTCTGGACGGGTTAACACGGTAGCACCGCAATGTGCGGCATATTCGCAATAGTAGGTGGTATCCCAAGTTGGGCATTCTCCAACACTCCATCCAAGATCCTGGTATGTGAAGTAATTGGCCCACATGATGGTCGGTTCCTTAAATTCATCAAGCTCCCGTTGCTGCATGGCGATGTCATTAGCAACCTCTCTTGAACAAGCATAGGAGTCTGACATTTGGGCCGCGATACGATTTGCTTCTCCTTCCATGTTGAAAAAGGTGGCGTAAAAATGGATCCAATCCATCGTAGCCTCATTGGTTCGCTCTTGGGTAGCCGATGCGACAACCACTTGGTCACCAACCACGTTGTTGGTGGGACCGGAGATAATGATTGCTTCGGGGTTTTGATCCCGGAAGGCCTGGATGTTTGCTTCTTGGATATCGGCGTCTCTGTCATTTATGGTCTCGATCGAGGTACCACGACCTTGTGTCGCGTTTTCGCTCAGCATATGGCTCATACAAGGACTAAATAATTGATGTATCATCGTTAGCTAAATGTGGAGTTGTAAATCTAGCAACATAATCCGAAATTCAAAAACACCTTACCTTGTCACATAGCTTGGATTTCCAATGTAGGCAATCACTTCTTCTCGCAATCCAAGTAGTTCGATGTAAGGAATTTGTGGGGTTTGAGTTATTGCCAGCCCTCCCTTGTGAGGGACCGGAACAACCAAGTCAAAATCGTTCGCATCAACAACATCCTGTGGAATTTGAGTTCCACATTGGTAAAGCAAGTAACTTTTTGGTGGATCTTGGTGCTTGTTCGTGACGATCTTGTAGGTTTTGTGGTAGGTGATCTCAAGGAAGTCGGTCGTGTTATGAGGGACAAACTTTTCACCAAAAATGTCAACATCACCATAACTCTCGATCAATGGTGGGGTGTACTTGGTAGGAAAGTAATCGATATCCGCATTCGGATCGAAGTTCACGGCGCAACCATCGACGAGATTTTGCAATACTGTAGAAGCATCTTCCTGTTCCTCACCGATCACTACCTCATCGGCGGCGGCAAAGCCAGTTGACAGCAAAAGCAAAAAGGCAGTAGAAAGCTTGAACATCTTGTGAAACTGTAAAAAGAAATGAGTGCCGATGACGATTTCTGTTTTATGAATCATCGAGTAAAGACGAGAAGAGTACAAGGTATTGGCGAAGATTTTGGCAGCTGTGGTTCGGATCTTCGCTTGACACGGGTTAAACGGAAGCCCTGGTTCTCATTCAATTCGCCAAGAGGTGTCAACATCTGTCACCACTCATTTTTCCGTAGAACCCTCCCCCGAAGCACGTTCTCCAATTTTACTTCTTTGGGAAACTGAAGCACGTGATTCAAACCGCGGCCTTGACCAAAATTGCTCCATCGAATCGATGATCACAAGTTCATCCCCTAATTCAGTCGTGTACTAGAAAAAATTTGGGGATAAAGAATTCCGCCCACAAGATTCAGCTCTGAGTACGGTAGAATGATCAAAATAACGACAACGTGATGAATAATAATGCAGGATCTCTTGCTCAATGCATCGACCACAAACCGAGTTAGCGTAAACTAACGAATAACAGCTATAGGAAGTTTGCACGTGTTAATACTCAAGCCACGAAGATGAAAATCAAGATACCAGTCATAGCTTTGACCGTCTCATCTCTATCATTTTCCACCGAAGCCCGAATTGGAATACAGAGAAATCTAGTAGGTACTAGTGCTGATGTCGAATCTAGTGTCGAATCTGGTACCATTGCAGTTCTTAAAAAAACCTCATCACAGATTTCAGAACAAGAAGAAGAAAAACTTCCAGCCAATGCAGTGGAAGCAAACGATCAAGACCGACCGAAACCATTGCCGTCATTTGACGTAGTGATGCACCAAGATGCACCTAGCCATGGAATGTACGTAGAAGGCGGATCGGCCCGAATGCGATCATTTTGCGCTCGGCACAATCATCTCGGCTCGAATAGTGGATGTGAGCAACACCAATCCCTCCGAGGTAGTCGAGTAAAGGAGTCTACCAAAAGCAGTGGAGAAAAGGTCCCGGCGTCGTATTTGCAAAAGCATGTTAACGAAGCAAAACTTCACCAAAATCAGAAGCGTCAGGGACAAACAGAAAAAGAGTCGTATTTGCAAAAGCATGTACACGAAGCAAAAGTTCTAAACCAAAATCAGAAGCGTCAGAGACAATCGGAAAAAGATTCTAATGGAAAATAATGCGTTAAGAGGTGCAAAATTTCTCCAAAAAAGTTAATGCATTGGCAAGCGGAATGCACAATAACGCAGAAAGTTTCATGCTATTCCAAGATGTGTTGTTGAAGTGCAAGGGACAATAGTAGAGGGTACATCTCATGAAAATGCAATACACATTATCTACTATATCCAAGCCAACGACGTGAATGATAGGCGTATAAGCTTATACAGTTGATATCGTAACTAATACAGTTCCCAGTTGGAATTGTTGGGGTTGTTTTTCATGTTTGCACAACTTTGTAGAAAAACTTTTGTTACAATATCAGTATGGGTTATAATAGTATTTGTTGTAATGGTGGTTGGAGTCTGAGTGCTTTCCAGGAATACTCCGTTTTTGCGACAGCTGTCTATGCCGGGTGCAATATCTATCGGGAGTCACAGGTACATGCAGTTGTGGCGATTGCTCGTACATGAAAGCATCACTGATGTTTGTGGCGGTGTTACAGTCATGGCTATTGTTGTAGCTGTACATCGCATGATTTTCGACGTGGCAGTCCATCGAGGCATTGGGAAAGATAGCATTAATCTGCGAGGTTTCGCCCGAGATTCTATCATCATCATTAGCTTGACACCAGCTTCGTTTGTTTCTCCGTTGCCCTCTTCGTCCAATTCCCGGATTATTAGTATACTGAGTGCACATACTATCATAAGAAAACGATTCGAACAGAGGTGACATATGTTTTTCGGGCATCCCAGACAGGAGTTTGGACTCCCACGTCAATATCTCCTGCTGAAGGAGCAAATCAAGCTGGCGATGAATTCGATTGAAAGGTAATCGCTTTGAAGGTTCCGTCCTCCAAGCTTGTGTCAATAGAACAATGAGTTCGGAGGGCATGTCGTGCGTAGGGGGGCGAATGCCTTGCTTACAAACCATAGACTGGTACATATCTGGGGTCATATCGTTGTAAGGCTTATTTTGTGAGAATATTTCGTGAGCTATGATACTCCAGGAATATATATCACACTCTAATCCATAAGGGCGATTCAGAAACACTTCTGGTGCCATATACCGTATAGTACCGACTGTGCCAGTCATATCGAACAAGAAAGGATTCTTATTGGTGTGGGAACAAAACCTTTTTTGTTGTGCCGGAAGAGAGGATTGGGACGCGAGGATACCTT
>Ga0209503_10001876_pt1 | contig 10545 bp, 11 predicted proteins | sample SouAtlMetagenome_2_FD_187448 | JGI IMG/M metagenome (GOLD analysis project Ga0209503, IMG submission 187448) | Marine eukaryotic phytoplankton communities from Atlantic Ocean - South Atlantic ANT15 Metagenome (SPAdes) (version 2) | ecosystem: Environmental > Aquatic > Marine > Oceanic | place...
TGTTTTCACTGGTGCGTTAGCAAGTTTTGGACTTGAGACAGCAAAAAAGAGAGGTGATGGAACGTATAAAGCTGATGAAGAAAAGAAAAAGGCAGAAGCAGCAGGAGGCTTTGCTAATGGTGTTCCCTATACCATTGTAAGAATTGAAACTCCAGTAAAATTAGTACCAGACAAACCACGCATTGATCCTATTTCTGGTAAAGAAGTAGATCCACAAACAGGCAAGCTTACATGAAGCACTTTCTTTTCCTACTGCTATTAGCAGCTCCAGTACAGGCAGCACCAATTATTCACAAAATAACAGCCACATCTCAAGGAATTGTTGATGGTGCTTACTCTCATATCAAGGCCGTTCCAAGTACATATACGATGTCCAGTACTGGAGTTACAGCCTCAACCCTTGGGCACTTGGACGTACCAGCCTCAGCTAACAATGCTCTAACAGGAGTCGCTGCTACTCACGGCACAGGTAGTTATAGTCAGACCACCGCCGGAGCCGCTACAAGTTTTTCAGAATCGTATATACAAGGCTCAAGTGTAAGTTCAGCAGCTTCGTTAACTCATGCAGGATTAACAAGTCTTCCATCAGGCTTAGATGCTGTCTATGTAGCTGGTGGATCAAATAATGGAATGAGCATTGCAATCACATCTGTAGGCGGGGGAACCATAACATTGGCTCCGGGTGCTGCTGGAACTTCTGTGACTGGATCAATAACAAGTGCTTTGCAAATTGGTGATTAATGAAGGCATTTGCATTATTAATTGCCTTCTTAAGCGTTGGTACTGCTAAGATTTTAGCTGTTCCCGTGGTCCCAAACTTCCAAAGCGGATCTACATCAAGCACCACGACCTCTACTCAAAAAACGGTGGAGTTAATAGAAACGTGGGAGTATCAGACAGGTTTTGAATATAGTTTAGGTGGTACAAATTTAAGCGTTACAGGTAAATTAACGCCTGATATTGTAACGGTAGGAACTCATTCAGTTAACGGTGTAACAACAACACATTATGGAGCAAACTTAAATACTTTACCTACAGCTACTATGCACACTCAAGGAGCAAGTACAAACCTATTAAATTCATATCATGGACCCGGACTTAAGAATTTTACCCGAATTTCTAGAGATATTACTACTGAATCAATAACAGAAACTATGAGTACATTTACACAATGAAGAAAGGCTTATTTGCTTTACTATTTATTATCCCTAGCCCAGTATTTGCAGAGGTAAGTATGAGCAATAATCCAATAAGTAATAGTTCTGGCAGTGTTACGAATATGGGGGTCTTGAACATGCCGAGTAAGCAGTTTACGAATACTTTGTCATTAAATCAAGCTCAATGCCAAGGTGACACCTTCGTTGTTCAACCTTTTGTTAGTACTAATATTTCAGGAGGCATGCCAAAAGTTGATAGTTTTCTCGATCCTGTTTATTCAACTAAGGATGTAAAAGGTGCTTTCGATGATGAAGGAAATGAAATAGGTGATGGAGAAATTGATGACCCAACTTTGATTAGAGGTTATAAAACAGTAAATCGATTTGAGAAGACAAACTGGGCAATTTCGCCGGGAGTAAGTTTAAGTTTAAATATTAATCTAGATCGAAAATCTGTACGTGCTTGTAGGAGAGCGCAGACTCATTTAGTTAATCTTTTACAAGCAAAGCATGAAGATGCCAGAATGTCGTTCGAGCTTGGGAGGGCAAAACATTGCTCAGAATTATTTAAGAGTGGAACTAGATTTAAAAAGGGTTCAAAATACGAAATATTATGTGCGGATATTGAGCTAGTCTCAGAACCTAATACGTTAATAGATCACACTCACTCTATTTCCGAAGATCCCTCTGAGCCTTTCTCCTTTCAGAAAGGGACATTATCTTCTCCTTCTTCTTGAATAACTTTTTAGCAAGGGCTTTAGACCTTTTCTTTACCTGCTTTTGAATCTGTTTCTGAACTATTTTTATATAGGGCTGGAGCGTACCAACAGCAAGAATACTGGTGACAGCTATTGCACTTGTAGAAACCAGTAATGGAGCAGGGGGAGCGTAATTACCAGCTATCTCTAATGGGTTTAGTCCTTCCCAAACCGTTTCACATTTACCCGTTAAAATATCTCTTTCCCATCCTTTAATCCTTGCAAGGCCGCCTTTTCCCAACGAACCAATTGGAGTTTTAGCAAGTGTGTCTAATGGTGGGCAGGGTAAAAATTCTGCAATAAACTGTCCATCAATATTTGGAGTTTTTGGAATTTGATTACTTACATTGGTATTGCTCTTTTGGTTACTTTTTCCATCCTCCTTTTTCACTTCCTCAGTTTGATCCCCTATTGAATTAAGAAGCTTATAAGGGGCTTCAGCTTTTGGTTCTAAAGCAGATATATCTTGAGGAATTGAACCGCTATCAGGAGCAAGAATCGTTACAGGAGAATAATCACACAGAACCATTGAGCCTTCGGGGTCGATTGTAAACATATCTCCAGCTCCAAGCTCTTTCTCACGAGCCATCACACAAGGAATATCAATTAACGGCACAAAGCCAAAAGGTAAATCTCCTAATGTTGTTGGTGGAATTATTTCTCTAGGCGGTATTAATACAACATCATTAACAGGACTAACTCTTGCTTCTCTTGCTAAAGGTGGATCTATTTCCACTTAGCAGTCGTTCCATTGACCAGCAATATCGCTCGCAACATTTCCTACTTGTTTTCTAGCTTGACCAAAAAATATTCCTGCTAATACTGGCCCTACAATTGGAACCCCTGCCAAGGCTGGTGTCACCTGAACCGAACCAGCATCAGCAATCATCTGTCCATTACTGCGTCCTTGGGCTTGTTTTTCAATACATTCAATCTGTTTAGCTGTCAATTTACCGTCTGAACCTTGCGGATATGTAATGAACTGAGCAACAGATTCTTTATGCGTATGTCTAGTCTTAACACCACCATTAAAAGTAGGAGCTTCGCTAGTTTCATACTGAAGCATTGTTTTTGGATCGTGTTGACGGCTGGCAAAACTCCATTCCTCTGCACCATCAGCACCTTTTTCACTTCTAATTTGAAGACTGCTGTAAGGAGTATTAGAAAGCTTGGCTATATCAGGGATGCCAGAATCTTTACGAGCCAATAAAGAAAGACTCATAAAGTTCGTAGCTATCAAACCACCGCCTAATACTAAAGAAGTTAGGCCATTAAATGACTTAAATTGAATCATTTTGAAAATGGATTAACAGGGCCAGTACTATTAGGAAAGGCTGGTTTTGGCATCTTTACCATTGATTCTTTAACAACAGTCAAAGCCTGATCAATAATTTGATTAGTAATCTTTGTGCGTTGTGTATAAAGAAACGTACCACCACCTACTGCTACCACAAGAGCAGCAGTATTTATATAGGTGAGAATTTTAATCATGCAGGACAAGCCTCACCACCAATTCCAGCTTCTTGATCTACTAATTCGAGAACTTTCAACTCTAACTCTCTAATTTGTTTGTTTAAAGGAGCAAGGCTGGCTTCAGTTGTAGCGTTTAAATCTTTTAACAATTCTTTTACTTGTGCATTGTAATTACTAACAATTTCATCTCTTTGCTGGATTAAACCTGCTTTTTCTTGTGCAAGTTGATTGCGATCAGCCATAAAAATAATACATTGTTACCAAATTATATACCTACTGTCTATCCTTGACCTGTTCGGCCAGCACTAGATCATGCTAAACCTACACGTTTTTTATTCTCCTCAATAATTGATTCAAGGTCATAATCAAGTTCTTTTGCTAAGGGTGTAAACAAATCAAAAAAAGTATTTTTAAACTTATCAAGAAATAGTTCTAAATCCTCTTTCCTTCTATTGCCTCCTATAAATCTTTCACCTCTATTGATATACGGATCTGCTTTTCTTAACTCATAGAAAAAACCTTCTGTTATTTTATTTTTAATTTCATATTCTTCAATTTGTGCCATTCTTTCTTTTTTACCTGAAGCAATAGCATTATCAATATCTTTTTCAGACCAATCAAGAAATAATTTATTATTTACCTTGTTTAAGGTTCCACGTATATCTTTCAACATATCCTCATATTTTATAATTATTGATGCTTGATCTTTCCACGAATTGTAATGAGAATACATTTTTTCAAGTTCTTCATTCATCATAGAAAATTGCCCTGCAACATTATGTGATTTATAAATTAAACATCCGTTAATTCTTTTATGTGAAAGCCATGAAAATAAAATATCTAAAGGATTTCTAACAATAAGAATTGAACCTTCATTATCTGTCAAAGTAAGTCTGTTACTTTCGTATTTGCAATGTGTTTTCAAGAAACTTCTTTTAGTATTCACGGGCCAAACATATTTACTATCGTCATGAGGATAAAATTGGTCAATCTCAAATGACGATTTTGGTAAACCTTTTTCGGCTCCATAAACAAGAAAACGAAACCAAGTAGCACCTGATTTTTTGTAAGATGCGACTACAATTCTTTTCAAGATAAATCTTCTTTAAAATCAAACAATAAATGAACTCTATCAATATTAGATCTATTTGTAACTTGATGATATTTTAAATTATTAATTTCAATAACATCACCTTTTAACATTGGTATTTTTTCATTTTCTACTATAAATTCACATTTTGGATCAGTAATTATTGGTACATGAATTCTATGCGTAAACTGAAAAATACCTTTAGAGTCAGTGTGTTTTTCAATTTTTTTTCCTGCTGGCAAATTTGCTAATAAAGAATGTGTTACAACATATTTTTTTATATTTAAAACTTTTGCTGTTTGAGCAATTATTTCGTCAACAAGTGAATATCTTTCACAAGCTTCTGTTTTTTGAATTTGAATTTTTTTGATTTTTATATCTTTAAATATAATTGCTTTAGTATCTTTTTGAACATTATTTCTATCTTGTCTATACGTTCTGGCGTTCCAAGATTCAATAGTTTCACTATTAACTAAATTCTCTAAAGTTACTAATTGATCGTTGCTTATAGAGAATAATTTTTTATAATTAGAGTTATCATAAATGTGCATATTATGTTTCTTTTACTGGAGGCTTACTAGGGAATTCATGATCCCAAGGCCACTTGCTGTCTTTAGTAATGTCTCTTAAAAGTTTTCTATATTCTTTATATTCTACAATTTTTTCTTCAGACAAAGGACAGTCCAATAGTTGTGTCCAATCCGTCTCTTGTAACATCCAATCTCTTTCTTGAAGTTGTGCTGCTAATCGTTGGTCATACTCTATTGTTTTTTCTTCTTCTGTTAATTCAACAGAAATCCATTTAGTATAATATTTTTCATCTTTTATATAAACTCCATCTCTTACTATTTTTTGACCTCTAGTTGCTACTGGAGTAACTTCTACAATTACTTCTTTGAATAAAGGATTCCAATCTTCTACAGTAAAAGAAGAAGTAAAAGCCTTAACACGCAAATCATCAAAAGCTCTTTTTAACTGAGGAAATGTATAGCAATCTCCTGTTTCAGAATTAAGGTATTCCATTCAGAATTAATATATTTAATTTAATTATAATTACATATCCCTAATATTTGTAGAAGGCCAACTTCTGTAATCTTCTTCGCTAGACCATAAAATCCGAACAGAACCAGCACCACCACCTCCACCAACTTGGGAATAGATTCCCCCTCCGCCCCCTCCACCAGCGTAACCACCATTCCATTTTTGGTAAAAATAATTATTTGAATTTGGATGGTACGAAAGTTGGCTAGGCGTTCCACCACCACTAAAGGCTGCTCCTGAAGGATGATAACCACCTTCTAATCCAACTTCAGAAGAAGTGTTGTTATAGGTGGTTTGCAAAAGACCAGTTAAAGAATTTGTATTCCAAATTGTTGCATACCCTGTAGAAATCCAACCTAAAGGGCCAGTGCCACCTCCACCACTAGAAGCTTTTAGGTTGCTATTACTTTGTCCTCTACCACCACCACCAGAGCCACCACCCGCACTTACGCTGCTACCTCTAGTAGGAGGAGTAGCAGAACCATAAAAACTAACGCCTTGTCCACCATCGCCGTTATACCCTGCACCGCCACCGCCACCGCCTGGACCGCCTGCTAGCCCTGTCCTGCCTAACCCTCCATTGCCTCCATCATGCCCAGTTCCTCCTGTCCAGCCAGTACCAGAAGAAGCATAAGCACCCCCAGACGCTGAGCCACCATTAGTTTTGCTACCAGCCCCACCGCCATAAGCCTGAATATAATTTCCAGAAGGTATTCGTTCACCACCGACTCCACCAGAGATAGTAGAACTTGTTGCAAAATAACTTCTTCCTCCTTTGTACCCATTATTACCTTGTCCACTAGAACTACCAGTTCCACCATTTCCACCTGTGCCTACACCAATTTTGTAAGTAGTACCTGCGGAAACAGGGATTTTGTTCTTATAAATTAAACCCCCTCCTCCTCCTCCTCCCCCCCAATAATACTCCTCAATATCTCCTACATAAGGAACATAAACACTGACATATCCACCACCTGCACCTCCACCCCCTGCTCCTATACACAAAACATCTACCATCGTTACGTCAGCAGGGCAAACCCAGTCCCATTCATTGTTATGGTACTGAACTTTACTAGAAGGGTATCCGCTACCTGTAGCACTACTTATGCCACCTCCAGTAGCATTGGAAGCTACAGCAGTTTGATTAGCCCATGTAGTTGTTTCTCCTTTTGCCTGTACTTGATCTCCTGTAACTCCAGCAGCTCCAGCTCCTACTAATAGTTGATGAATAGCCATTTTAAAACTCCATTAAGTAGAAATAATCTAGTGTTAGCTCAAGCCAGCACCTGAAATATAGCCAATTGTAGAACTTACAAAAAGTATAGTCGCCATTCCCCTAGCAGCCAGTGTGCGATTACCTGTTGCTGCATCAGCCGTGTTATAAAGCGTTGAAATAGAAGCCGTTAAAGTAATATTTGATCCACTGTTATTCACTATCGTAACTGCGTCGCCTGCTGACATAGTTCCGTTTGGAATTGTTACACCACCAGATGATGTATAAATATGCTTACCAGCATCAGCCGCGACAAGGGTATAAGCAGAAGACTTCGATGATTGAATAATTGTCCTAAGATTACCTTTTGAATCAGCCACTGTTGACGTGCCAGTAATAGCACCACATCCAACCGTACCAACTGTGATATTAGGCGATCCAGTTAACCCCTGAGCATTAGTTGCTGTAGTCGCTGTTGCTGCATTACCAGTACAAGATCCAGACGAACCACTTACGTTTCCTGTAACATCTCCAGTCAAAGCACCAACAAAACTTGTAGCTGTTAACGCTCCAGAACTAGAGTTAAAGGTTAAATTTGTACCAGTTTTAGGTGCTAAATCACCTGTGGCAGCAGTCGCAAATAAAACATTACAGGTGGTATCTGTAGATTCATCTGCAACCGTAATTGTGGTGGGAACTGGAATAGCTTGCCAAGAACAACTATTGTCGCCGTCTTCTCTTAAAAATTTAGTAGCGCCTGATTCTCCTGTAGATAGTATTGCTGTTCCTTCTGGAGTCGCAGAAATTGTTTGCCAAGTATTGTCTCCTCTTAGGAACTTGGTGGTAACAGAACTTCCTGATCCAAGTCTTGCAACATTGACAGTTCCTGAATCTAGATTACTAGCATTACCAGCAGTAAAACCTCCAGACGTTCCAGTAGTGTTTTGATTACCAGCAGTGTTCACACCAGGAAGATCTATAGCTGCTGATCCATCAAAGCTAACGCCTCCAATAGTTCTAGCCGTTGCCAATGTCTTAGCAGTAGAAGCAATATTGCTATTGGCTTGAACGCTATTACCCATCAACGCATGAGATGAGCATTGATAATGCAGTATTTGTGGAGTCGTATCTGAAACAACTATCTGCGTGTAAGCACCAGCCGAACCAGCAGTTCCGCTAGTAGTAACGCCTGTTGTATATGCAGTTGTTTTGTTTGCCTCTAAGTAAAAACGTAATGGATGACCTGAGTTTGAGTTATCAGCTTGGTCAAATTTATATGTACGACCTGGTGTAAGAGTTAAGAATGGTGATTCTTTACCTCCAATCTTGTAACCAGAACTTGATCCAGATCCGTAATATCTATGAGCAGCCGTTTTGCTTGCAACCGTAACTGTAAGTGTTTTTGTATTTCCTGTATAAGTTGCATTTAAATTTGAAAATCCAACTAAAGCTCCATCGTTGGTAAGAGTTGCATCCCCTGTAAAAGTAGGACTTGAACTTGAACCTGGGTCGACCCAAGATAAAGTTCCTGATCCATCACTAGCTAAGACATAACCAGAAACAGCAGCATCAGTAGCAGGAAGAGTAAGAGTAAAGCTACTAGCAATTGTGCCAGGAGATTGAAGAGCTACATAATGTGAGCTATCAGCATCAGCAAATCTGACATCAGATTGAGCATTAAGAATTAGATTTCCAGTTAGCGTTCCACCTGCGAGAGGAAGTTTTGTTGAGTCTGTTGCAGAGTCAGTAGCCCATTCAAGTGTCGTAGCTGTAGAACTACTTTTGAGCACTTGACCAGTTGTAGGTGCAACAGCAGGAAGAGTTAAAACAATATCGGCTGATTGTGCTTGTGCTTTTAATCCTGTGAAATTTGCTCCGTCACCATCTGCTTCACTTAGCCTTAATTCTTTTGCATTATCAATCGTTAAGTTGCCAGTCATGGTTGAACCAGACTTTGCAACCGCAGCATTGGCAGTTGTAGCGGCAGCATCAGCAGCATCTTTAGCTATCTTTACAGCAGCAGGAGTAGCAGCCGTAGTAGCAGAAGTAGAAGCTGCACTATCTGTTAATTGAAGAACACCAACGGCACTTGTCGTACCAGTGGCAATCTTTGTTCCTGTTATCGCAGCCGAGCCAGAAATATCAGCATCAACAATAGCTCCAGCAGCAATTGAAGTTACACCTGCATTAGTAATCCCAATATCACCTGTAATTGCAACTTGAGCAGCAACACCTGATCCATTACCTACTATTAATCTTCCAGCAGTTATGCCTTCTAATTTGGTAAGAGCAATAGCAGCAGAAGCATTTATATCGGCATTAACAATGGCTCCAGCAGCGATCATTGCTGAAGTAACAGTACCTGAATCGTTAGTTGTTATTAAAGTTCCAGAAGTATTAGGTAAAAGTATTGTTTTGTCTGCTGTAGTTGGGTTAACAACTCCTAAAGTAGTTTGATATGCGTCTGTACTAGAACCTTCAAAAACAAGCGTTGCAGTATTACCTAATAATAGCTGACCTGTAACAGTACCACCTGCAAGTCCTAGTTTTTCTGTTTCTACTTCTTCAAGAGCATCTTGTACATTTGTACTTTGAAGTTGCCCAAAAGGCGTAAAAGTAATATTACTTGCAACCTGACCAGCTACTGTTTGTGATAAATCAATTTCTTCCCATGAACTTCCAGATGTATTTGTAACACCTAAGATATAATCTGGTGGTGCTAATGCAACTACAGGAGCTGGAGCACTTGGCGTACCAGCATTTTCAACTACTAAATAAATTCCATCAGTCGAAGTTGTTGGAGTCGGAACATTAGATCCAACGCTTAAACCTGCTGCTGCACCTGCGGTTGTTACACTTGCAACTTTACTTGTTGAAGCGTTAAACGTGCCTCCAAAAACCAGCGAACCTTTTGTCAAAGTTGTTACGGGTTGATAAGCATTTCCGTCATATATATATAAATCTTCAGATACTGAATCAAAGAAGAATTGTCCAGTAAATTCAGATGTTGGGAAACCTGTTTGGGCTACAGATCCAAATAACGTTGTCGAAGCATTTGCAAGTTTTGATCCAGTTATGGAATCTGTTCCAATCCTTGCCGCATCAACAGACCCACTTGTCAATAAGGCAGCACTGTGACTTGGCAAATCTCCAGCAGCAATATTTGTTAATGCAGTAACTATTCCTTTTGCATCTACAGTTACTTTTGTTCCTGTTCCAGCAGTTACACCTGAATTACTAACGGTAAGTGCGCCTGCGCCACTTATAGATAATGGCCCCCCTGTTGGAACGGAAACAGCACCAGTGGCACTTGCAGTTGCATTTGGTAAATCTCCACTAACTAAAGCAGTACTAGCAGTTACTTGTCCAAAATTATTGAATGTAATTCCACTTCTAGTTGTACCTGTAACTGTTGCAGCAATTGAAACCGCACCAGCTCCAGTAATCGCAAGACCTCCAGCAGTAGGAAAGGATGCACCTCCTACAGCCGTAACACTAGAAACAGGTAAATCCCCTGGTATCAATGCAGTTGTGGCGGTTATTAATCCTTGAGCGTTATATGTAATTCCTGAACGATTACTAGCTCCTCCTGTAACAGCGTTATTAATTCCAAGATTCCCACTAGCTACATTCAACGACCTGTCTATATTTCCAGTTGCTAATTTTGCTGCTGTAATTGTTCCATCGGCAATCTTGGCATTAACAACAGCATTTGCAGCGATTTTTGCTTCAGTGACAGCATTACTAGCTATTGCTCCAGCATCAACAGCGTTATCAGCTAAAGCAGTTGCATCAACGGCGTTTGCTGCAAGC
>Ga0209503_10001877_pt1 | contig 10543 bp, 10 predicted proteins | sample SouAtlMetagenome_2_FD_187448 | JGI IMG/M metagenome (GOLD analysis project Ga0209503, IMG submission 187448) | Marine eukaryotic phytoplankton communities from Atlantic Ocean - South Atlantic ANT15 Metagenome (SPAdes) (version 2) | ecosystem: Environmental > Aquatic > Marine > Oceanic | place...
TTTACATCTTCATTGCCGCTTTCACTTTATCACGATGACTGCGACTCACTTTAAGTTCTGTATCATTTTGAAGTATTAAATGATATTCGCCACTAATATGGCTCACTAACTTTTTAACAAAACGGATATTAGCAATAGCTGAACGGTGCACTCGAACAAAGAACTGTGGGTTGAGTTCCTGCTCAAGTTCTTTCATGGTTTTGCGCATTATATGCATGCCATCCAGTGCGTGAACGCACATATAATCACCTGCAGCATCAATCCATTGAATGTCTTGAACGTTTACGCGCGTTACTTCTGAGCCATCTTTAATAGCCAATACATCTGGGTATGGATTGGTTTCAACCGGCTCACCATTAGCTAACTTGCGTAAAATCTCTTCGCAATCATCGCCTGTAAGTTCAGCAACAAGGCTTACCAATTTTTGGGACTGCTCATCTTGATGCTGAGTTGAGTAATATTCACGTACTTTGTTTAACGCCGCACCTAAGCGCTCGTCGTCTGCTGGCTTTAACAGATAATCTAAAGCATGCACGTCAAATGCTTTTATTGCGTAGCTGTCATAAGCAGTTACGAAAACGATCATGGGAATGGGCTGTTTCAGTTCGCGCAACTTGTGAATAACCTGAAAGCCGTTTAAGCCAGGCATTTGAATATCTAAAAACACCAAATCTGGACGATGTTGAGAAATGCTACTTACAGCCTCTAGGCCGTTCTGACACTCTGCAAGCACCTGCACATCATCATGACGCTCTAACCTGGCACGAAGGCCCTTGCGTGCTAAAGGTTCGTCGTCCACTACAATGGTTTTAATCACTTGCTTTGTCATGTTATACGTCCTTAACTTCATAGGGAATGCGTATTCTAACTCGCACGCCTGAAGGCTGATTGTGTTCTATAGAGAATGCAAAATTACGATGATAGAGGGATTGCAAACGCTCTTTTATATTGGCTAGGCCTACGCCGTTTTCTCGACTAAGTGTTCCGTCTTTGATATCTGCACCAGGTCCGTTATCGGCAACATCCATTAACAAATCATTGCCAAATGTACGTGCCGTAATCGCTATACGACCACCATTTTCCATCTTAGATATGGCGTGCTTTATTGAGTTTTCAATAATGGGCTGCAAGATCATGCTCGGCACAAGTGCACTTTCACACCCTTCATCGATGTCCCATAGTACTTCTAGACGATCGTCAAAACGTACCTTCTCTATCTCTAGATAGAGTCGTAATGCCTTTATTTCCTGACCTAGCGGTACTCGCTTTATCGGGTCGTTGTCTAATGAATAACGTAGAAAGTCACTCAAACGCGACACCATCGCTTCTGCTGTGTCGTTCTCTTTTAAAAGAATAAGAGTTGAGATAGCGTTAAGCGTATTAAAGAGAAAATGCGGGTTGAGTTGATAGCGCAACATCTTTATGTGAGCTTGGTGCGCCATGGTACTCGCCTTTAACGCGTTCTGCTTCTCTTTTTGAAGCATTTGGAAGTTCTTGATGCCAAAGTACACACCACTCCAACACCCCACCATTATTAGCGAGTTAATGGTGTTGGTAAAATACATATACCATTCGTCTGGGCGATATCCGTGCTTGTAGATTTCCCAGTAGTTAATGTTTTTCACCACGGCCCATAGCAAAGCAATTAAGTAGCACGACACAATCACTATGATGATCATGTTGAGCGGTGATTGCTTTCTTGCCCATCGATAGATGTAGCGAAGCGGAATGGTTAGCAACCATCCTGCATAGGCATTAAGCATGATGATGAAAACCCAAATGGGTCGAACATCATGGAGAAAAGATCCGATGTAATAAATTATTGCGAACCCTGCCCAGCCTGCACTGTGCAATGTCCAAAATAAACGTTCATTACTTTCTATTACACGCTGAAAGCGACTCACAATATTACCAATTTAAAAACTTATAAGAAGATTATACGCAAGCCTTGCCACGACCCAAGCGCCTTGGTCGTGCCCCTTATGCTTCTTGTCGCAGGGCAAAATCTTGAAATTAGACATGTTTTGGCTATATCAATTCGCTGATTAAGCTCAGTAACTGATATTCATTCTTTTCAGCCAGTGCACCCACCACCAGGCTGGGCCAACCAGCAAGAAGCGCAAATCGTCAAAAAACGAAGGCTTTTTGCCCTCGATATGATGGCCAATAAACTGCAAAATCCACATAACGACAAACAGTACAAGAGAAAATAACCATACTGAGATACTGAAGTGGTCTAGGGTATTAACTGCACCGAAACACAGTATAGTTAAGAGGGTCATTGCAGCCCCAATCGGACCAGACAACATAAAATAATAATACAATACGGGAACCGCTATGATATGCGCCCACGTTATATCGAACTGCGCTATCATTTCAGGTACCGGCAAACTCCAAAGCAAACCTATCATTACGAAATAGATGCTGGGTACGGCAATAGCATGGATGATAACGTTGGTCTTGTTTTGGTGGCTTTCACCGTACTGCATTAAAAGTCGCTCAATACTTCTCATGTAGATCCCCTTAGCCTGTTATTTTGATTATTATCTAAAGAGCACCCAACTATTGTTTTCCTACGTTAACAATGTGTGTCGGGACAACAGCGTTTTTATCAATTTTTCTTCACAGGTAAAGGCGAGCCCATAATAAACCACATCACTATCAAGCTTATGATTTTTAACTTTTGCAGTAAGCGCTACTTCTTTACCGTCCAACGAATAGTTTAGCTTAACCTCAGCTTCATCGAGCATTACCGGCCAATTTGGCTTGACCTGTAACGCTACTTTGCACCCTTTTTCACTTAAATCTATGATGATCCCCGTTACGTTTTCGTCACTGGGATAAACGTCAGCTTCTAACGTTACTGAAACGCCAAGTTGAGCACGCTTTACAGCGCGAAGCCCTATACTTTCAATACGTTTTGGGAAGGTTGTAATAAGTAAGCCTGATGGCTTTGAAAGCAATTTGAGTACTTTCACTTTAAACGCAATAACCTGGCCAGTATCGCCCTCAAGCACAGAACGCACCACGATATCGTTGCCAACAGTCAGAGCATCCCTAACGGTAATCCACTTCGCCGATGTTGGAATATGAAAAAGCAAACATTCATCAATAAGCATGCCTATGTAGTCAGTCTTCACACGCTTTGGCGCTGCAGGCATAGCAATTTGTAAATCTACTGTATCGCCGGGTACCAGCGTACGCAACGATTCCAAATTATCTTCGCTTAGTAAATTGCTTTGTATTTTTTCAGCCATTTGTATTTGTTATTGCTGGATTTAATGTCATTTAACTCAATGTACGCATCAAACAAAAACTTATCAATACTACGATTGAAAACCATGTTCAATAAACGTAAAAATTGCCTCTTAGTAGCAGGCAATCTATTGGGATTAACTCAATAGGTTGATATAGTTGAGGGATAGTTTTGCTTATCTTTTCGGACGTTTATGACCTCTGCTCTTCGCTATACGTTAACTATTTCCAATTGGCGTGCCCATCAATTTACTGTCGCGCTGCAAATACCTGAGCATTCTGGCTCATCAATTGAGCTTAGCCTTCCAAGCTGGATCCCGGGAAGCTACATGGTGCGCGATTTTGCAAAAAGCATTATCGAGCTAACTGCAAACACTTCTGAAGGTCATAGTACTGAAAATGTTGGCGATAGAAGCGTTTATAGCCTTTCGGTAACTAAGCTCGATAAACAAACTTGGCGTGTAGACACAGATGGAAAACCATGTACGGTCGTTTACTCGGTTTATGCCAACGACTTATCTATTCGCTCTGCTTTTATGAACGACCAATATGCGTTTATAAATGGAACCAGTGCGTTTCTAAACGTTTCCGGCTTCGAGAATGTGCCGTGTGAGGTGGACATTGAGCTGAACGACAGCGATTCTGCAACCTCGAATTGGAAGGCGTATACGTCAATGCCTTCTCGTTGTGAAAGTACAAGCCCGTCTCGGTGGCACTTCGTTGAAAAAAATTACGATGAGCTCATTGATCATCCCATTTATGTGGGCATTGCAGACACACACAGCTTTGAGGTTGACGGCATTACGTTTACGTTACTTTTCTCAGGTAACAACAATATTGATTATGAGCGCATAGCAAGTGACTTAACGCCAATTTGCAAGCACCACCTAGATTTGTTTGGTGCTCCACAACCTATTAATAACTACCTGTTTATGACGCTGCTTGCCGACAATGGGTTCGGCGGTTTAGAGCATAAGTATTCTACTGCCCTTCTTTACCCTCGCTTCGACCTTCCTCAAGTTGGTGAAAGTGAGAAAAAAACCGACAGCTACATTACGTTCTTAAGTCTGTGCAGCCATGAATTTTTCCACACATGGCATGTTAAGCGCATTAAACCTAGCGTAATGGTGAAACCAGACTTATCTCAAGAAACATACACGAATCAGCTGTGGATTTATGAAGGCTTTACCAGTTTCTATGATGACGTCACCCTTGCTAGAGCCGGCGTTATTGAACCACAGAAATACCTCGATATTGTTGCGCAAAATGTCAGTCGACTTTTGCAAAACGCTGGTCGCTTTAAACAAAGTGCAGCTGAAAGTAGTTTCGACGCATGGACAAAATTCTATAAGCAAGATGCGAGCGCTACTAACAATATCGTAAGTTATTACACCAAGGGAGGCATTATCGCCCTTGGGTTAGATTTACTCCTTCGTAAGCAGTCAAACGAACAAGTGAATTTAGATACCTTGATGCAGTTATTGTGGAAACACTATGGCGTGGATGAAAAAGGTACGCCTGATGACGTGATCCAAAATCTATGTACAACGCATTTTGGCATTGATGTTTCAGAATACTTAAATCGCGTGGTGTATGGCACAGACGATGTAGAATTGGCTTCGTTAGTATCTGAAATGGGCGTTAACTATGCGGTTCGTGCTCGCGTGTCAGGTGAAGATAAAGGCGGTGCCTCCTCGCTGCCTGCTATTAAAAATCAGCTTGGCGCCACGTTAAAGCCAGCTACCTTCGGACTTACGGTAATGCAGGTATTTGAGGGTCTTGCCGCAATGAAGGCAGGTGTTCTTTTAAACGATGTCATCATTGGGTTAGACGGTCATATCGTCAATGCCCAGAAGCTTCAGCGCCTATTAGATAATGCCCAAACGTCGCAGGTGGAGTTAACGCTTATTCGAGACGGGCGGCTTCTAACCCTGCCTCTTGAGATAACTCAGGCAAGAAAAGAAATGGCTTACTTTGAAATCACTGATGAAGAAAAGCTTAATCAGTGGCTGGGGAAATAACTCCGCCCTGTAGCGTAAAAACTAAAAAGGCGCTTTGAGAGTTTACCTGAAAGCGCCTTTTTCTTTATGACTGTTAAAACTAAATCAAATTAATGATTACTCTTCGGGAGACCCCGAAATGATAGTCTGTGGGTCTAAACGAGTGTTGCCCAAATTAATACGCCAATCCAGATGCGGGCCTGTAGAGCGCCCTGTTGAACCTATCGTTCCAATCTGCTCGCCTTGCTTAACGGTTTCACCCACTTCTACCGTTATAGTGTCCATATGAAGAAACGTTGAAAACACGCGCATGCCGTGGTCGAGAATCAAGGTGTTACCCGAATAATAGAGATCATCAGCCATTGTTACCACACCATCAACAGGTGCATACACAGGCGTGCCCGTTTCATTGGCGATGTCCAAACCATAATGCGGCCATTTCGGCACGCCATTTAGAATGCGCTGACTACCGTAAACACCGGAAATAACGCCTTTCGCAGGCCACTCAAACCGGGTGAATAATGCATCTAAATCAGTATTACCGCTTCGCGCGTTAGCTACGTTGATATTGTCTTGCTTAATACGCGCCGTCACTTCTGCTGGCGGAGAAACCATTTTTTGCTCTAGCCCGTCAATTCGCTGAATGTTGTATTCGCGTTTTTCAAGGGTAATGTCTCGCTGCCACTTTTGGCCGTTGTCTAATTTTACAACCAACGTTTGCTGCAGTGGCGCTTCTCGTTCAAAGCCAACAACAAATTTTCCGTCTTTGTTGGTTTGAACAGTTTCGCCATTAAGCGTTACTTTGGCCCCAGCGGGAGCTTGCCCGCGCAGTAAGGCACCTTGCGTAAACTTACCGTTCAACACTACGTTTACTTGCTCTTGACTAGATAACGCTTCTTTTTGGCCGTTTAACTCTACATCTGCATAAGCAAATGGCATAGAGGCAACTGTGCTAATTGCCACTACACAACTCATTACACGAGATAGTGCGCTATGCAATGCGTTTTTTGAAAGCGTGAGTGCCATAGTTGTTTCCTTTCCCTATAACGAGCTGTGGTCAAATGTTAACCCTTTACTGTGGCGCCTTTACCTACGCCCTCATAAGCGATAACTTGGCAAACGCCATCAGGCGTGCGTTTCTTCTGCTCTTCAAGCAGATACTGCGCCAAACACTCAACTGTAGAGTCGGTTTCGATGACTTCACAATCTGACTTAGGAATTAATAGTTCAAAATAGCCTTGTGACGACTCGTAAGCAAAACAGTAGTAATCCGCTTCATTTGAAACTTGACCTTTAAGCTTTCTGTCGCTGTACGCTATTTCGTCTTCACGGGTTGCTATATATATGTCGGCCCAACGGTCAGCCCAATACTGCTGACTTTCAACACACACTTTGCCGTCAAGGATAATATCAATACGCGAACGGTGACCGTGCGCTATGCGCTGACAATTACCGTCGTGCTTTTTAAGCCCGTGGGTATAGTGATAATACGGAGAATTAATGACTTCCTCACGTAAATGCAGCGTGATGTTTTCAACGTTTTCTGGAAGATGAGTCGCCAACACTTCTTTTAAGTAAACGCCGACAGATTCCATGTTTATCTCATCAGAATAAACAAATGCATAAGCTTCAGCGGGGCAATGTAGCATGATACTACGCCCATCAATGCAGGTGAAGCGCGCTTCTACCTGTTCAGAATCGTCGTCGTGAATAACCTCTGAACCACTGTATTCAGCAGGTACAAGCAACTTGTGATCAACATATTCGTCGATTAGTCGCTTTAAGTTCTTTTTCACGTGACCAAAGTCTTGAACCATGCTCTCTTCGTTGAGCTCACCGTCCAAGATCACATCGACAATCCAGCTTTCCCCTACCATGCCGCGTTTTGGGCAAAGGTAAGAGAAGTCCATCACTGTCAAATCATTTACAAATAATTGCATAACACCCTTGAGTCGAGTTTATATTCTACTAACTAGTATACGTTTTTTATCTTTGCTTCGCAGCGACTAGTCCATTGAAGATTGGCGATTAAGCTGATCTTTTAAATTAGGTGGAATTCCACGGATTGTTAGCGTATCAGTAGCTGGGTCGTAAAATACCCGATCGCCCATTAATTTGCGTTCGAAGCTAAGCGATATACCACCGCCCTGACCGGTAAATTTAGCAAGTTGTTTCAGCGCTGCAGGGTCTGGCTGAATTTCTTTTTCAAGCGGTACTTCCATAGACTGTGTAAACGCAGAAAAGTTACTGCTAGTTTCTTCATTTTGTGGAAGTCGGTTAGCCAGTTCATCTACCGATAAACTCTCGCCCGCATCAATCTTTTCTTTAAAGTACGATTTAACTTCTTCTCTATGCTGGTGCTGCTCTTGCGGGTCTAGTGACTCACTGGCTAGGTAGGCATCGACCGTAGAAATCAGTTGTTTATTTTGCTGTTTAACATCAACCAGCTCTTCGCAGCCTACAAACTGCATAAAGAAGTCTGATACCTTACGTCCCATTCTACCTTTAATAAAACTAACGTAACGCTGCTGCTCTGGTTGAATATCCCACTGAGTTAAATCGAACCGCACAGCGAGCTGCATTTTTGCTAAATCCAAGTGTTCACGCGCAGAAAGGTCTAAAGAGTTTGTCACTTCAACGTGCGAGCGGGTATTTAACAATGCAATCATCAAATACTGTGTGGCTAAATACTCATACTGGCAGAAAATAAGAAAACCGGTCTCAACCGTACCCGTTTCTGCCAAAGTGCGAACTAAGCGATTGGTCGCTGATACCGAAAACGCATGGAATGCATCTTCAACGTTATCACCCGCCGCTTTTTGAATATCCATGTATTGCTTAAGGCCTTCCGCGAATTCTTCTACGTTCTCGGTGCTTTTTTGCGTAGTCGCTTCGCCTTCTTCGTTTTCCACGTTTGCTTCACGGGTAACTTCCGTCACGAAGTGGCCAACCCCTTTTCCAGGTTTAGCATTGAAACTGTGGTTTATTTGATGGGCAAGAAGCTCGATTTCCGGAGTAACAGCTAAGCAGTTGTCACGTGGAATTGCTTCAATTTTCTCTTCTTTGTTTACAATCAAACGATGTACAACAAAGTGATGAATCAGTGCACTCATAGAGTATCGGGTGTCCTGTTGCTTAAAAAGTGTCAGAAATATCCAAAGAATTGCGGGATTTTAGAATGAATGATTGTACTCACTCAAACAACGATTATAATCATTTTACGTGTAAAACCATTCTTTTTATCAAAGAAATCATAAAAAAGAGGCGTAGCAATGCCCCAACAGAGCCGCTATAGCAACGACGAATTCGAAACGCTAATGAATAACGTTATTCTAACCCTTGAAGAAGGCGGTGCAAACCGCGATCTTTCACTTATGGTATTAGGAAATGTCATTACGCACATTTTAAATACTCAGGTAGCCCCTGAAAATCGCGAAGCCATGGCAACGCAGTTTGCCGACGTACTCAAGAAAAGCGTTAAAAATAGCTAAGGGATTGCATGATACTTGCCGAATCACCTCGTCGCCAGCGTGTTACTAAACTGGTAAATTGGGGGCATTGGTTTGCCTTGGCGAACATTATCATCGCCATAGTTATTGCCTCGATTTTTGTTTTCTCATCACCTATGCCTGGCACAGGTGTCGGCACCTTGTATCTTCTAGCCAACTGGTTCGGTCATATTGGTTTTATGACCTTTTTTGGCTTTGTTATTTTTATCCTCCCTCTTTGCTATTTGGTTAACAACCCCAGAGTCATAAAGGTCAGCGCGTCTATTATTGCAGCTGTGGGGCTAGCGCTCTTGGCTTTCGATGCGTTGCTATTTAATCGCACAGGCTTCCATATTAGCTTTCACGCCGCGGATTTACTGCGCAGTGAAGCTCAGTCAACAATGGCGATAGAAAGCTGGCAACAGTGGGCATTTTTATTTCTTCTGTTTATCGTTTGGCTTGGCTTCCAGCTGGTCTTAGCCAATGCAATCTGGAAACGTGTTGAACGCTTCACTCGCCATAAAGTGGGCATCCCTGTTACTACATTTTTTGTCAGCTGTTTTGTTACCAGTCACGCTGTACACGTGTGGGCTGATGCCAAGTTGTATCAACCTATCATAAAGCAGGACAACATGTTTCCGCTTTCTTATCCTGCGACTGCTAAAACGACGATGTCGCGTTATGGCTTGCTTGACTTAGCGGCTTATGAAGAAAGAAAACAACTTCAGTTCAACCCTGATATTCACAATATTACTTATCCAGCCGAGCCGGTTTATTGTTCTATTGAAACAAATAGAAACTTAACCGTGGTTGTCCAGACTGATAACGAACAGGCGGTGGACTTAAGTAACATTAAGCGCAACACCTTAAACAAAGTAGCCAATTACTATTCGACGGCCAGCAGCATAGAAGGCTTAATGACTACTACCCTATTTGGTGTTCCCGAAATATACCAAGACGCTTTATCTCAAAAGCGTCCGGTGTTATTAGCACTTCCATTGGGGTCTGGCATGCCGGTCTCTATTCACAGCGATGAAGCGTTGCCGTTGCCTCAATTAGCGGGATATTTGCAACCACTGAGCAACAATCATGATGGTTTGCATATTGCGTTTTTGAAGAGTGCTGATATCGAAAGCTATGTGAAAAACACGTTAGCGCGTAAACACGATGTGATTGTTGCAACTGGCTTTGGTAGCGAAAGTGGCAAAGGCACGCTGTACAGTACCCTTAAACTGAATGCTAGCTTAGCCAGCACGGAAGATTTAGCGCCTACCATTTTAGGAGCATTGGGATGTAACGCCCCTGCTACGTTTTATTCTACTGGCCAAAGCTTACTTTCTCCTTCAAGACCATGGCTAGTTAGCACCTCTGGTGAACGCATTGTTGTGTTCCATGACAATAAGCGTACTGACGTACTTAGTAACGGCAGCTATGAAATAAGCGACATGGCGACCGGCAAGCGCAGTAAAGAAGCGCTAAATGTCGATTTATTAAGTCAGGCTATTAAACACCTATCACGATTCTCAACACAGAATTAAAATTCTGGCGGCAGACTAAGGAAAGTCTGCCGTTAAGCGCTTCTGTGTTATGTACAACCACTCAAGATAAGTTACGCATAACCACCCATCTAATTGTTTTGCATAACTAATATAGAAAACCAGCACTTTACGAAACACCGGCCCAAACGGGTTCTCGCAACACTCTGTGTTAAGGACGCAAACTAATAAAGACTATAGTTTTAGGCCATCTAGCTAGAGGTGTGGATGCCTACCCCCCATTGAATCCGATGGGTAATCCACT
>Ga0209503_10001878_pt1 | contig 10541 bp, 7 predicted proteins | sample SouAtlMetagenome_2_FD_187448 | JGI IMG/M metagenome (GOLD analysis project Ga0209503, IMG submission 187448) | Marine eukaryotic phytoplankton communities from Atlantic Ocean - South Atlantic ANT15 Metagenome (SPAdes) (version 2) | ecosystem: Environmental > Aquatic > Marine > Oceanic | place...
CGTAGACAGCCACACACACACACACACACACACACACACACACGACCCCCTCGTAGTACATTCTCAGGTTTTTTTTTCGAATATAAAACTGGGTTGAATATATATACTACGTGGAGACTTCAAAATTGATAGGAGAAGAAGAAGGGTAAGCGCAGAGTCCGACGACGTTTGGCGTTATGATTCGGAGGGGTAGGTTCCGAATGACAAAAACCTGCTTTCTGATGATTGAGTACAAGGGCATAACAATATATATATATAATCAATAGATTTAGTTGGCGCTGGGGGTACCGGGTTTAATTTACTACCTCTCAAACAATAACGAAAGAATTATCTTTATATGCCTCGCCTGAGGGAAACCCTCGTCTGTCTAACTAAGCCTCAGGCTGAGCCGACAACTAACGTCCTGAGGCATGTCTAGGCTTGCATGTGGACGGGAAATTGGTGGTCTCAGTTTGTTTGAGGTGCGTTGCTGTTAGGTCGGGCGCTTCTCTACTAGTACTAGTAACAATTTGGAGATCTGTGTTTGCGGTCGTGCACCGATTTAGGGCCTCGCAGAGAGCAGTAGCTCTTGCTTGGGCACTCGCAGACTGCCGAGATGGCTGCCTTTCGGCGCACGCGTCTTAAGCATGGCGCAGACGATTACCTAGAACCTCCACGCGCTTGGTTGCTGCCCCGTGCCTACGCGAGCATGGGGAGCGCGATAAAAAACTGGGTTGTCGCGTAGAAATTTCCAAGGTTGTGATTTTTTTGCACCATTCCGGGGCTTCAGAAGAGTCTCTGGGTCGAATGACGTCCGATTTTTTTCGCTTGAGCTTTACTCAGTGCTGTAGATAGAAATCGAATGACCTGTGCGCGTAGCAAATACAGGTCGTGATGAGACGAGACCTCAATCGTGTTTACAAAAAAAAAACGGCTACGACTAGTCCGGTCGCTCGTCACCGTGATTCAGACGAGAACAACTCGCGAGCACGTGCGCCCGCATCGCCGGAAAAACTCCAAGGAGGCGAATTCATGCCTTTCGCTCGGGGTCCTCGCACTTTTCTTGTACAGTCCGCTCAAAATTCGTGAGTTCATCCCTGACCATGGGTATCGATAATTGTCGCTCTGTGCAGTTAACCCGTGCGGACAGGCACCGAGAGTGTCGTTTTATTTAAAGGTGGTTGCGCTAACCACATGAAAAAAAATGCAGCTGTACACACAGATAATACGTCGCCAGCGGAATTGCCGCACGAATCCACGAGAGTACTGAACATGTTGACCTAAACAAAACAAATTGCAATCAGTATAGAATTTAAGCACCATGGCACCCACCGCGATATCTGGTGCACCGTACTTGAGTGCAGAAAGCACAATTTCCGCTGCAGAATTGCAATTCCCCCCACTATTGGAGAACATAGTCAAATACGCATGTCTCGGTAAACAAAAGTGATGGCAACATGCAATACTAAGAGCATCAAGCACTAAATTTGGCGAGAGCCTATGATTCACGATGCACACATCAAGGTGACAAATTAACGCAGTTAATGATTGATTCGCACGTTTGGAGTCTGTTTATTGTTTCTCGAGCGTCTTCTAGCTCAAGAGGGCAGGAAGCAAGGGAAATTAAACATTCCCAGCTTTCATAATTTCCCCAGAGAACTGAAACCTCACCTTGGCTGAGGTAAGTGCCTTTTAGAATAGATGGAATATCTAAATCAAACTTTTCCAGTTGCTTTGATGGTGGTATCATCATCTTGGTATCTCGCTGGACAGTTCGGATAAGCACTGTCAGGCTATTCAATTGCGGTCTAGGTACATCCACATTTAGATTGTTTGAGAATTGCGGGAGAATCACTAACAATCTGCAAAGAACACGGATAACCTGTACATCACTAGAGAGGCTGTTCGATAAGTGTCTAAGTGTGTCGAGCAACACCGGCGTGCTAGAAGATATCAATAATAAAATCAGGGCGATATTTGTGTTTTTGCATGACCATTTTGTCGCCTGTGAATCAAATTGGACAATGTTTGTGCAAACAAAAAGTCTGCTTACCTGCTGCGGGACCGGGGCACGCTCCCTTTGGAACATACAATGTGGGTGTTTTCTGCCATTCAGCGTGCATTGGAGGCAATCTAGAATTTGTGATACTAATGATCTTGGGGAGCAACAGCGATAGTATCCGGTAGGGTCGTCGGTAGGGTCATGTCTCGCCATCCACAGGATTGGCACCCCCCCCCCACCTATGAGATCAGGTACAGTACTCCTGTGAGTCAAATCGACTAGTGTATCACGTAGGGCTTTCATGCTCGTCGCAACCATTTTCACAACTAGTTGATCTGAATGAAACAACATCCATATAAGTGGCACCAAGACTCTGCTATCAATGGCCGTGTAACTTGTGCTTGTATGACATATTTCGCCAAGAGCTAGTTTGATTGCAAACGCCTGTCTGAAATGGGTCTGGGACAAGAGAAGTTTCAAAACGGATGACGATTGGCACTTGCATATTCCAATATTATTACTACCACGCAGAGCGGACACGAGTCCAATAGCTACTCGAGGGTAGCAATCACACTGTACTGTGTCCTCGCAAAATACCATAGTTAAGAAGTCATTGAGTTCCTTTTTTAGCGTCCCTGTGGTAATTACTGCGCACTTAACAAATGCAACCAGTGTTTGATGCGCTGCTTCGAGGAGAGCTGATTCATTGCGCATAGACTTTAAAATACACAGAATTATGCCAAGAGAGTAGCTGTGGCACAGCAGCTTAGGACTCAGGATAGACATTTCGCATACCAAACAATAAGTGGCGCGTAATGAAAGCAAGTCTCGATTTGGCAAAGCTAACAGATCGCGTATACTTTGCCACAGCAAGGTAGATTGTTGAAGTCGGGTGGTCAGCATTGTATGCAACCTAGAGGCGCCACATCCGTTGGCAGCCGAAATCAGGAGGATTAATGTGCCCATGCAACGTGGAACTCGGGTAGGGTTGGCAAGATCCTCAATAAGATGATCAACTAGTTTATGATTAAGGAGGAAGGCAGCCAAAATCTCCTGTCTCCCCTGGTTTCTCCCCTGTTTTCTCCTCATTAAATTTAGAGAGGCCAAGGATCCGTACGGTGATGCCTCCGGGCCCAAACCTAGTCCTAGTCCGCCAGGGAGCGGCTTTTGATGGGCGAAGTTCACGCGGGCTCCAAGCACATCCCACGGAGTCGTATCATAATATGGTGGCAGTTGTATGTATGTATGGTGGCCCTAATTCGGTATGGATTAATACCAGGATTATATGATTATGATTAACGTGACCTGTCAGAGTCGGTCCAGAGAATGCCCAGTGAAATACTGCGTGTTCACCTCGCTCTCGGTGGGCTCGTGGCCCACCACGAACGGCTCGCCGGCGGGTCCGACTCGGAGTCCCCCTAATTTCAAGTGAGCCTGAGCCTCTGAGATCATTCGAGTTCCCTGTCACTTGGTGGCGGCGATTGTTTGGCTACGGGGTCCCAAAGGGACCGGGGGGATGGGGCCACCTTGAAAAATAACTATAGTCAATTCAGGTTTTGGGGTTGCGGCCCGGGCCTCAGGCTAGGCCTAGCTGGCTTTGGTTCCTACGGTTGCGTAGGTAGTAGGATAGGATAGCTAGGATCTGGCCTGGGGAGTCCCCCGCGAGCGTGTACGTAAGCTTGCTGCCGGTCGTAGAAGCTTGCGTCGTCGTCGCCGTGCCCGGGTCGCCGACGAGCCGGAGGCAGTCGATCTTGATCCGGGCGTACTCGCGCGCCGTCTAAGGGGCGTTGCCATCAGATTCTGGTGCTAACGTGCGGGCCAGCTCAATAAGCGTCTCTCTCTCCCTCTCCCTCTCCCTCTCTCGCCTCTGGGCGGAACTTCTGAAAAAGAAAAACTCACTTCTATGTGCGGGGCTGTGGTGCCTCCCCTTTAATAGCCCGAATCCCGCAACTACGACTGGGCCTCGGGGCGTGCCTCACATTCTGGCGGAGTGTGGGGCCCTGCAAATGCGAGGGGTTGGAAGGGCCCCACGCGAACCGTTGCGGCGAACGTCTCGCCAGTGGCGTTTCGCGCCGCGCTAGGCGACTGTTTGGGCAATTCTCACTAAGAGCTGCCGTGTTTGCGCATCCTACCGACGCCACGGGCACCAAGGGGGAAATCACCAGCATAGAAGCGAGTTTTGATTTTTTTAGTAGTAGTAGCTTACTCGGTGTTGGGGACGCTAGCCTAGTCCCGGGGGGATGGACGCACTAGAACCAAGCCTCTAAAGGCCCGGATCCGGCGTCACGTCGTCACCGTCAGGTCTGAGAGCAGGGCAAGCGAGTTTTGATTCACCACCTGAAAACCCGCGCCGAGTTAAGCTAAATACCCGCACCCCATCTCGAGGGGGGGGGGGGGGATCGTGGCAAGCTAGTATCGCCGTGTGCTTAGGATGCCCCTGGGACCAAACGAGCAAGTTGCGGTTCGGGCTATCAATTGAAAATCTCACCAATTTGGCGTCAGGCCCCTTTTCTATGCTGGTAATTTGGTCTCCCAGGGGCCCTCGGGTACCTATGGCGTGGGGCGGATGCGCAAGCGCGGCCGGGTACCCGATAGGCTGCCAGATAGGTAGCCTGGCGCGGCACGAAACGCCGCTGCGCTGGCGCGACGTTCGTAAACCACCAAAATTTCGAGACCAAATCGTTCCTGCAGAGATAAGCGGGCCCCTTAGGCTCGAATTACCCGCGGCCAAGACGTCTAGTTATAGATACGGCAAATTTTGGGTGGATGTCCGCGCCCGTCACCACGGGTGCCGCAGGATTATGCCAATGTTCTTGTAGCAACTAGGACGGTTGCGGCTGCGACTGAAAAGGGGCAGGATTGAGAGTTCCTGCAAAAAGGGCAAGATTATAGATCCTTCACTTTGCCAGGCTGATTCACCTAGTGATCATCTGGGCCTTCTAGCGGAGTATGCGATCAGCTCCTGGTTAAGTCTTTTGGGGGTATAATGATGCAAACTTATCTGTGGCATGCCAGTTGGACCATCATTCTAATACTATCATGTCCAAATCAATTACTCGTAGGCAATCGTGTACAGGTCTTTCTACATCGGGCAGCTAGTTCAATCAATCAGATTTAACGTACTCTACGAGTGTGTTGCGTCACCATGTCGGCTTCACTTGTGTGTGGCTGTGTCTTTAAGCCCAGTGCCTGAATTGGTAATATGAAGGTGAGGATCACGCAGAGTGTCTGAAGTGTGTGCAAACACAAAAGTTCGTGGCTGTAGAGCAACCTGCTGGGAATTTTGCCGCTTTCGCGAGTCGTCCATCCTGCGGCGCCATTTTTTGGCATGTGCTACTGTGCTTGCAACTCTTTGAGCATAGTCCTGAGTGGCTTTCAGATCCGTATGATCACCTGTCACCAATGAGCACGGCGCAGAGACTTGCTGCCGGGAAGAAAATCCCCTTGTCAGTCTATCAGCAGCAAGAAGTTGCTTCTCTCCTGGCATTGGGAGTGGCTTTCGTGGAATAGGGGATTTCTCTACGCCATTGCAACGAGGTTCTCCCCATGGGACTTTCTGCTCTATTGCGTCTTTCAAATCTCGATGCAATGGAGGTAGGGCCGCTGGGGAATCCAGTGTTGATCTACGAGTCTGGCGAAGTGGGCACGACATGCGCCTCATCCTCTTTTCATCCTGCTCGAAAACGAATTTCTTCAAAGCTCGGTAGTTGGGGGTGTGATCGCTGTGCATCCTTGCTGCCAGCGGCACAGGATAAATTCGTTCAAAGTCAACAAGCAGTCTGTCTTCGAGTTCGACACCACTATCGGTCTCGGAGCAACTGGCAACAGGTAATTTATCTTCGTTTGATAGCTCAAACGGCTGTTTATTAGTCCCCGTGAGATTCGGGCTAGTGTGCTCCTCGCTTCCTACATAATGCTGCTGAAACTCCTGGAGATTGGTTGGCAGTTGTCTCGTTTTTTTCTCTAGATATTTTTGTTCGATGAGATGAAGTAGCTTGACCTCCCTTCCTGTATATTTGCGAAGGAGGGCATTTATTTTGCCCAGTTTCTCTGGGGCGTGGCGTTCTAGTATAACCTCTATACGACACGCAACTTTAGATGCTTGGGTTTCTTGTGCCAAGATCAAATTGTTTGTAGCGAACTGGTTGCTGTACAACCGTGCCTCAGCTTTGGAGCGCTCTTCTCTCTCATAAGTATAGCGGTCACTGGCTTTTGCTCGGACAATCGACATGGTTTGCTCAATGACTCGTGCTTTGATGTCTGAATCAAGCGGTGAGTCAGTAGCAAACGATGGAAGGTGATTAACTTCAACGAGCCATGGTTTAAGGGCTTGATCAATGATAACATCAACACCCAAAACCTCAAAACACTGTGATCCTTCAATAGTTTGTGGATGGTGATCTAGCTGGTTCTCACAGCTAGTTGAATTGTAAGTTTGCTTTGGCTCACTTCTGATACCTTTATTAAAAGTTGATTCATATTCTCGTACCAGGGTCGGTAAGATTGATAAAATCACTTTGACGACCATTGCCCCCATGCGACTCCACAGGGCATCCGATCTTCTCTGCCCCTTCTCATTGGCAAGGAAATCCATAAACCATCGCAATGAACGCTTTGATCCAATATCACAAGCCCCTAAGGTTTCGTTACCTTGGAAGTTCTCGCTATGTCTATTGATTGCATAATTAGTAAGGTGCATGCAGCGCATAGCAACATTACCAGGATTTGGTTTTAAATATTTCTGTGTGCATAGCCTGACGAGTCCATCCCTGAAAAGATAGACGCGAAGCGGTTTGCAGCTAGTTACAAGCACGTATAAACGCAAGTCAAATTTAAATCCGTCAATTAAGAATGGCTTTCGTATGTAGTGTTGAGCCACAACCTGCTCTAATGGCGATATACTGTCAAAGTTCTGTGTTAGGAATATACCACGACCCTGGCATCCAGAGTCTGGCTTGATAATATAAAATTGCGATGATCGTCCATTCGAATCAAATTGTGCTCGGAAATCGGCCAGTTCGAGAGGAAGAACCCAAGTTCGAGGGTAGAAATTGTACTCCTTTTGAAATCCACGCCGCATTTTTTCGAGATTTTGAGCCAGTCTGTTTTTGCGTGCAATATTGCTCATCCCCGGGAAGTGGTTTATTCGCTGCCATGGTCGCAGTTTGCTCATTCTCTCGGCGATATTTGATATGTCAATCCAGTACACGTTACAAATCTCAGTTTCCGAATTTTCAGGTGTCACGCTTTTCTTCTGGTCTTTCTCACGCCCACTTACAATGCGCCATCCAAGATGTTGCGCGGTTTCAATTATACACTCATACCTGAAAAGATATTAGAAATACCATGATGATGACATGACATGACATGACACTGTGCCAGCGCTTGCAATCAGTTGCACAGAACAGGATTTCATCACGCCTTCCACGTCGGCGCCTTCTTCGATGACGCATTTCGAGCAAGGCCGTTAGTGCGCCGTGTTTCGATGTAAAGCTGATGTAAAGCTAGTACGTTTTTTTTTGTATCTCTCTCAGGCTTACTAGTCACGGTGGCTGCATACGAAGAGACTTGGCGCCCCTCACGGCCTCAGGAGGACGCCAACTAGTGTTGCAGCGGAATCGAGAGTGGAATCGACAGTGGCAAAGTGTTGTGGCTGCCTTGTCCGAGTCTACCTACCTACTGACCTACGGCGCACTGGCCGCGGCAACCGCAGGACTCGGAACCGAGCCCGGGGCGGGTACTCCTCGAGTCCAGCACCGGTACAAGCCCGGCGCCGGCACTCCTTTAGCGAGTTTCTGCACCGCGGGGGGCGACGAGCTCGAGTCTAAGTCGCTTAAGCGCTTGCTGCATCGGAATAAGGCCGATTTGAGCACTTATTGGGTGACTCAGGCTCGATTCTAGCGTCTCTGGGCTACCCCCTCGGTCCTCAACAGCCCCCGAACCGCCGACCACATGCACGCCGCGATGGCTGGGAAGGTCCCTGCCAAATCTCCGATTGAATCTCGCGACCCACGGCAGCTCCAGAGAGAGTAGGGGGTCGCGCTTTTGTAGCTCAGCAGGTCATCCGACCTGCCTCGCAACAAAAGAGGCTATCCCCTGACCTAGCAGACTAAAAATCCATCGCGTTTCCCCTTTTTATACTCCCCCGAAATTACCAAAATGCGTAGTAAATCATTTATTACGGGATTTCGTCCGACGTCCCTTTCTTACCAAAAGGTCATTTTGCCTTTTTGGTCTCGGGGAATCTCGGTGTGGTCCTCGGGTGTGGTTGGTCCAGCGTAGCCGATCGGTCACTCACCCGTCCTGTTACCAGGAGACTGACGAAGGGCATTACATGGATGTTGCTTTAACGTAACTCTTCTGATATACTAAGGCCTGATACTTGCTCAGGATAGCCTAAGTAGCACCTGGGTCTAAATCTACTCATTCAGACCAGTCTGGCTGCCCTGAAAGGTATAGCTGCGGCGGCGTATCTGGTGGAAAGCCTCGCTGGCTTGACTAAGTGTACTTGCAATGGAATTCCTAGCACCACTTAGACAAACTGACATTCTTTGCTTTACAGTCATTGTTGGGAATGCGTGATGAATGTCACCAGCCGAGAGGTGGAGATTATCAGGGCCATTGGCTGTTGAATGTAGTTCAGTGCTTTTTAGCCAGGGATCAGACTGCAAGTCTTGGACAGTGAGTCGCGTGTCAATATTAGTTGCCAAAAGGCCAAAGATGACCCGCCTGCTGTGATTACTTAGGGTGTTCGGAATTACAGGAGACGCTTGGGCAATGAAATCAAACATTTCGACAGGTGATTCGGCATAAAAGGGCAACTTCCCAGTCACGAATATAAAATAGCACACGCCTGCTGCCCACATGTCACAGGAATATGCATTGAACTTTTTGTCACCCTAAATTTTAAAAAATTGAGTGTTGCTTTTAATACTCAGAGACGCAGTTGACTGGCCTGGATCATCTCCGGGGCCCAGAAGCAGTAAGTGCCCTGAGTATCTCGAATCTGCGCCCGGCTGTGAGACCTCTCGAGGGATCGTACAGATAGGGTTCTATTCCAAATAAAATTATCAAGGATTGAGAAAGAAAAAAGGACGCAGCCGACAGTCTACTTGTCATTTGCGTGGTCCTCCTCAAAGTAATGAGCCACACCAAAATCTGCAATTTTACAGCGACCAAGTTTACCGAGAAGGACGTTGTCCGGCTTAAGGTCGCGGTGGGCAATATGGTGAAGGTGAAGATATCCAAGCCCAGAAGCAATATCCAGCAAATACTGGCCCGCAAGTCTTTCTTCACAGAGACCGCCCGTCACTGTAGATGTGAACTTGTTCGTTTCACGATCGTATTTCATGACTGGCCCGAGCTCCACAAACTCCATTAAGAGGAATAGCTGGTTGTCTTTCTTGTCATCAATTACCTACAATTTGGAGAACTACTCATGGCGAACACTAGGGAGCTCACCTCGAGGAGACGGACGAGGTTTGGGTGAACCAATTTCTTCATGATCCCAATTTCCTTATCAACCTGAATTTCCCGGGCAATGTTGGCTATCATCGAGCCTTAGGTGAGGACGCGCCTTATCCAGCTCGCTATGGATCTTAAAACCTTCTACTGTGCGCGAAATTGTTCTTTTTCGTCTTAATAATGATTTGTCAAATACTTTCGCGGCGCAGTAGGTTTCGTCAACGTCTGACTTTGCTAAAAATACCTCGGCGAAGGAACCCTGCCCAAGTCTCGTCAGCAGTGTGTACTGTTTAATTCGGCGAACAGTTCCGCTTTCGCTGCTTCTTATTATTGGTCGCGCCTCTTTTTTCTTCTCTTTTGTCATCATTCACCAAGTTCGGTCGATCGAGGAATATGCCCCCACCCCATACCTAGTCCCGCCCCGTGATAGATGTGGTAAGCTGGAAAAAGCTACGGTAAATTTACCAACTTGAAGTTAAGAATAAATGTAATACTTTAGTATCATGCCGATTTTTTTAGGGCCTCCGAGAGAATAGTCACCCTAGGGCTCGGTAATCCCGGGTAATTCTTTCGAATAAGATTAGGACGCATCCTCCGCTGGCATCATGATGAATCCTAATTACCGTGACTACTATCATGATCAAGATGAATTAGTACCCTGCGGCGAACCTTATTGAAGCCTGAGATGACTCCGAGTCAGATACCGTGACTAGTCACGGCCACGGTACGCACGCCGGTGGCCCGGAATTTCGAAGTTTATAGGGGTTCAAGCGCAATAGTCGACATTGCCACTGGCAGTGTGGCAGGTTGTGGCACCACTGGCAATGAGCGTACTGTGACACCACTGGCAAGCCTGAGCACCGAGCAAATGGCGGGGAACTTGTGCTGAGGCGCGGATTCCGTTTGCTAAAATAATGCGCTGTGCAAAGTTTGGTACCCGGGCCGTGACCGGGCGGGCAGCCTCGCACTGAGAAAGCAGCTGCGACGCCGTGCGATGGTCCGGATTAAAACCCGCCCCAAACCCAAAATCGCCCCTTAGACGTATAAATTGCCAGTGAACCAGGGGAGTGTGTAGATCCGCGACCCGAAGTTGATT
>Ga0209503_10001881_pt1 | contig 10532 bp, 9 predicted proteins | sample SouAtlMetagenome_2_FD_187448 | JGI IMG/M metagenome (GOLD analysis project Ga0209503, IMG submission 187448) | Marine eukaryotic phytoplankton communities from Atlantic Ocean - South Atlantic ANT15 Metagenome (SPAdes) (version 2) | ecosystem: Environmental > Aquatic > Marine > Oceanic | place...
CACGCGCGTGCCCATCACCGGCGAGGGGTACACGCCGATCATGAAGCGCTGGCGCACGAACCCGACGATGCGCCGCACCAGCTCGTCGGGCAGCAGCTCCCACAAGGGCGGCTTCGGGTCGCGCGTGCTTTTGCGTTTGCGCTTGCGCTTTGGCGCGGGGCAGTTTTTTTGCGCACCACGTACGAGCGTGGTCTCCATGCAATGCACACCGGTTTATTGACTCGTTGACCTTCTACGCTTACGGACTCACGAACACACACACGTGCACAAACATGCGTCATGGCGCGCGCGTACACACACGCACGCGCGCGCCCTCTCCGCCCCGCAGCGTCTACTCCGAGGGGCTGTGCGACGACGAGTCGGAGTCGTTGCCGTCCTCGTCCTCGGGCTCCTTCTGCTCACCCTTCTTGTCGTCGCCCGCGCAGTCGTCGTCGCTCTCGCCATTGGAGGCATCCGAGTCCTCCTCCCTGTCGGCAGGCTTGGGCGCCTCCGGCTTCGGCTCCTCCTTCTTCTTGGACGACGGGCCGGGCTTGTCGTCGCCGCTCACGGCCGCCTTCGCCGCCGCCTCGTCATCGTTGTCCGAACCCTCGTCCATCGCCTCGGCCTCGTCCTCCGACTCCTCCTCGCCCTCCATCTCGGCCTCGCCATCGTCCTCCGACTCCGAGCCCTCCTCCGCCTCCTCATCCTTCTTCGCCGGCTTCTTCTTGGTGGACGCCACCGTCTTGGTCGCCTTCGGCGGCCGCACCCAGCCCTTGGCCGCCCACTCCTCCTCCTCCTTCTTGGCCAGGTCCTTGAAGCGGTCCACCTCCTCCTTGGTCACCTCCTTCCACGCTCCGCTGTACCACTTCTTGATCGGCTGCGGGAACGCCTCCATCTCGTCCGCGTCGCCGCGCGCCTTCACCTCCTCGAGCTCCTGGGCGTACCGCGCCTTGGTGTCCTCGTGGCCCATCCAGATCGCGTAGTGGGTGCGCGGGCCCTTGGGCTCCTTCTTGCCCTTGGGCCCGCTGGGCTTCGTGACGCCCTTGCTCGCCGCCGCCTTCGGCTTCGGCTTCGGGTCCGGCTTCGCCGCCGCCTTGCCGCCCTTGGGCCGCGACACCGAGGCCGAGGCCGCCGCCGCCTTGCCGCCCTTGGGCCGCACCGGTGCCTTGATGCCCAGCGTGCCCGGGTGCGGCTCGGCGTCCTCCTTCGGCTTCGGCTTCGGCTTCTCCGCCTCCTTCCCGGCCTTCTTGGGCGCCGCCTTGGCCTGCTTGGACGCCCGCTCGCCGGCCTCATCGTCGTCGCTGTCCTCGAGGTCGTACCGCGCGTGCTGGATCACCACGCCGATGTCGCTGCCGAGGGCCTCGGCGTGCTGGTCGCGCAGGCGCTTGCCGAGCTGGACGGACTCCTCCAGGTGGACCGCCTCGAACTGCTTCTCATCGTCGAGGAACTTCTGGTCGTCGGCGTCCTCATTGGCCTTCCACTTCTCGGTCTGCGGGTCGTTCCGGGCGAGCTCAGACATCTTCTGCTTGACGGAGTTGGCCTCCTCCTTGACCTTCTGCGCAATCTTGTCCTTGTCCTTCTCGGTGCGCGAGACCTTCTCGGTGATGTACTCGACCATGAAGTCCTTCAGGTGGCGGTGGCGGTCCACCGGCTTGCGCGCCTCGCGCAAGCGCTTGTCCTTCTCGCAGAGGCGCGCCCCGAGGCGCTCATTCTTCTGCTTCAGGTGCTTGATCTCCTCCTGGTGCTGCGCGAGGAGCACCGTGTCCTCCATGATGTTCTTGGCCGCGCTGAGCGACTGTGACACGCGGTCTGACACGCGCATGTTTGACATTTTTTTGTGCGCGCACGTACGAGCTCAAAAAGGGGATCGGTAGACGGTGGTAGCCCGGTGGCTCCCCGACGGTGGATGGTGCCGTATAAGTTGCAAAGAGGTCGCGGGATTCAAAAACGGACACGCACTCACGAAACTGACACGCGCACACACGACACACGCGACGAAACGCGAGTCCGCTCAGGCGCGGTTGCTGCGGTGGTGGTAGCGCAGCTGGTCAAAGACGGCGCGGTGCATGTTGACCTCGCCGGCAATGGGCGCAACGTCGCACGCCAGCCCGATGTACCCGTCGGGCACCGGCCAGCTGTCCTCGCGACACTTCCGGCTGTGGCTGTCCTCCTGGACAAACTTCCTGACGTGGCCGTCCTCGTTGCGCATCAGGTCCTCCGTGCGCATCGGAAGGAAGGAGACCTGCGCCTTGTCGTAGAAGATCGGGCCGACCCAGTTGGTGTTGGTGGAGTTGTCGTCGATCCCGTGGACGTCCTGGTACGGGTGCTTCTTCTCGGTGTCGTCCTTGGCAAAGACGTAGGTGCACGACTGCGAGCCGAGCCCGCGGTACGGGTTGTGCGCAATCACGTTGTCGAACCAGTAACGCAGGCCCGTCGCCTTGTCCTCGACGTACCAGTAGCCCGGGTGATGGCCGGACTCGTCGTCCTCGTCGTCGGCATACTGGACCCACGGCATCTGCACGTGGACGACCGTGCCCTCGATGCGCTTGTTGTCCTCGCTGGGCTTCAGGTCCGCGTCATCCATGAGCTCGCGCCGCACGATCCGGCCGTCTTCCATAATTTTTTAGAATGTGCGCAAACGTACGAGCACCAGCGGACGGGGAAGGGCGAGGCGCACAAGAAGAGCGGTTCTTAAAACGCGACACGCACACACTCATACACACAACAACACACAAAACCCGCAGTACCCGCAGTCACATGGCGTAATCGTGCAGCGCCTTGTAGATCGCGCGCCACTTGTCAATCTGGCGCAGGATCTGCTCAGGCGACGGGTGGAGCACGTCGGGGAGTCGGAAGGCAACCGTGGATGTGGGCTTCATCTCGTTGGCCATCCACTGGTAGGCACTTGCCGCCTCCTGCTCGCGGGGCGGATTGAACCAGGAGACGAACCACCCGAGAAAGTTGCTCATGTTCGTGGCCTCTTGGAGACGCTGGACCTCCTCCAGCTTGAACATGTGCAGCCAGGCCGAAAAGTGCTCGTTCACCTCGAGTCCAGACGGAAGGCTCTCCTGCGTGCGCTCCATCATCGCGTCCGTGTACCACGGCGAGGTGCGCGCCAGGTGCTTCATCATGAGCTCCGCATCGCTCTTCTTGATGCGCACCTCGCTCTTCTTGTCGTCAACTTCCTCGAGCCACACCGCCTCGCGATCGGGCCGGTGCAGCTTGATCACCCGCGGCGCACTGGGAACGGCCTGAGGGTGCACCTTCCATTTCTTGAGCTCATCTCCTTCGACCTCGTCGCGAAACCCGCACGCGCGTTTCGGGCGGCGCTCCCCCTCCTCGTCGTCAGAGTCGCTCGGCTCGTACTCCGGGGTGCCGTTGACGCCGCGGTTGATTGGCATTTGTGTGCGCGCACGTACGAGCACAAAAACTCGGGGCTATTGGAGTGGCGAGTCGCTCGACGACTGCGATGACTGGGACGACTCGGACGACGGGTCGATCGACTGGGACGATGTCTGGGAGTGCGCGAGGCGGTCGGCTATTCTCTTCTTGTAGACGGCGCTCTCGTTGCGCGGCGTCTGCCGGGGCACGCCGACCTCGCGCAACCAACGCAACATCTCGGAATCGTCAATCTGCTCGGGCGTGTGGAACGTGCGCATCAGCTCGGCCTCGTGCAGCGCGTGCGCATTGTTTCCAGCTTGCGAGCGCGCATCGACCGTGACCTTGGGGTCGAAGGTCCGGTACAGCCACTTGGCGAGCGTCAGGTTGCCCCGCTCCGCCGCGAGCAAAAAGGGCGTGAACCGCAACCAGCCATACTTGGTGTGGAAGAAGCTGGTCGGACCATTGTACATGGCCAGGTCCTGGAACATCCGCTGGACGACGCGAGTGCTCGCATGCTCGCTGAGCGCCGTCACGACCTTCTGGCCGTTGGCATTCGTGCGGATGTCCTTGCCGCAGCACGCCGCCCACAGGCGCTCGTCCAGCACGCTGTCGAGCGCGGCAATCTTCCGGCCGACCAGGCTCGAAGGCTTCGTTCGCACGCTCCAGAGGGTCTCGTGGAGGTCCATGAGCTGGTTGACTGGCGCGCTCTCGAATTTCCGCGCAAGCGTCGCCCACTCGGCGCGCCAGCGGTTGGACCGGGCGTAGGACTGCGGCGACCAGTGCTTCCCCGCCCAGGCAATCTCCCGTGGGTGGCGTCGCGTCCTGGTGTACGTCATGGGTTGGACGTCCGACTTCGTGACCATCACCGCCTGAGCGAGCGCGAGCGCCGGAGGAAGCGGCATGGTCGCCATGAACTTGCTGGCGCTGCGCAACCGGACGGCGTCCAGGCCCAGTCGCGCGTCAATCACGTTGAGTATGTCCGTGCTCAACTTTTCAAAGGGGTTGTTGATCACGTACGAGCACCTGGATTTTTGCACCGGTGCACGCATCGTTGGTGCGCCGCCCACCCCGGGGCCTGCGTGAAGGGGGGAATAATCTGCCACTCTTTCCCCGGAAAAAAATTAGGTGAATAATGTGAATTGAAAAAAGTAGTGGATGCCTTAGTAGAGCACTTTGGCCCTCGGAGCCAAGAGGGCCGAGGGGCCTTCGAAAATACGTCTAACTCATTTGCCCCACCAATTAATAATCCCACTTAAGGCGTCCATTAATAATTGGTCGCCGGGTCGTTGCAGTAGGCGGCGAGGTCCTCGGCGCGTCCGGCGCCTCCGGGCGCGCACAGGCGCTTCTGCGTCTGCTCTTGCCAGTAGAGCGCTGTGTTGCGCATCTTGATCAGCAGACGCAGGCGCTTCCAGTTGAACGGCGCGAGGACTTTCGCCTCGGCGCGGCGCATCGAGAGGACGCCATCCCAATAGTCGAGGATGGGACGGCGGAGGTCAGGCATGTTCGCATCTGTGAGGTCTGGCGGCCAGGACTGCGCGATCTCAGGGTCGATGGCCGACGGATCAAAGTCTGCAAAGTAGTAGACACAGACCTTGGCGCGCTCCTCGTGGGGCGGGTGGAGGATCTCCCGCAGCTGACCGAGGATGCGTTGGCTGTTGGGCAGCCTGTGCCTCCGCGGCGTCGCGAAATGGATGATCCAATTCTCAACCTTGATGCGCAGGTCCGGGGAAAGCGGCGAACCGTACTTGCGCAGAAGCACGGCGATTGGAAGGGCGGCTTCCCTGAGGGAAGGCGTGTCGAATGCAAACCCCAAGAGGTCCTCGAGTTTGGTGTCCGGTGGGACACCGGCATCCAGCAGGTGTTTGGCCAAGGCGCAGTCGCGGTGGTCGATGACATAGGAGAGGAGATGCGAGATGCTCCACTTGTTGTAGTTGTCTGTCACCCTTTCCAGGTCGCGCAAGCCCCTGACCAGCACCGTCTGGTCTTCCCATGTGTACCCTTTCGTTTGGGCAAAGACGTCGTTCAGATAGGTCTGCTTGTGCCTTGCCGAGCCCATGGGTGATTGTGTGCGCAACGTACGAGCGCGCGACGAGGACGCGTCGACACCAATTAATTGGTGAGGCAAATTTTGTAGACGTATTTTCGAAGGCCCTTCAGCCCTTTCGGCTCCGAGGGCCAAAGTGCTCTACTAAGGCATCCACTACCTTTTTGTTAGAGGGGCAAATAAATTGGTACTGGGCCAATTAATTGGTACTCTGCGATTGTTAGACCCATTTTCGAAGGCCCCACGGCCCTCTTCGCTCGGAGGGCCAAAGTGCTCTACTAAGGCACCCACTACCTTTTCCAATTCACTTTATTAATTAATACTCCATCTCGTCCTCGTCCTCAACTCCGTCGTCGTCCTCGTCGTCATCGTCGTCCTCCATCGCGGCAAAGTTGACTTCGCCGGAGGGCAGGTCCGGCAACGGCGCGTGCGACCGGTGGGAACACGACACCCGCATCGCGGCCTCGTAGGCCTGCTGGATGCGGTCGTACGCCACCTCGTAGGGCGCCTGGTTTGGCACGGGGATGGCCAGCTCGAGCATGCGGACGTACTTGGCGAGGCACGGGCCGTTGGGGTTGTGGTTCCACAGGTACACAAACCGGCCGGTGGTGGCGTGCATGTGCAGCTGGATCAGGAGCATGGTGAAGCGGCCGTTGCCGTCGCGGAAGTAGTGGTTGCCGTTGAAGGTCTGGATCAGGTCCACGAGGGCTTCGGTGGTCCGTTCGTGCACGTACCTCGCCCACAACCGTTCGAGCGCAGCCAACACGGCGGGCTTCTCGGCGGGGTTGCGGATCATGAAGACGACCCACGCCGCGCCCGGCACGCGGGGCGAGTCGAAGGGCATCTCGGGCGGCACGGTGCCCGTCGACCGGTACTCCTCGAACAGCTCGTAGTACCGCTCGGCCGTCACGTAGCACAGCGACGCGTGCGCGTGCACGAACCGCTCGCGCAGCAGGCGCAGGTCGGTGGGCGTGAGCGCGCACGACTCGCACGTCGAGAAGCCGGCAAGGCCGGCGGTGTACGACGCGTCGTGGGGCCGAAAGTCCCAGCCCATGTCGCGGAAGCAGTGCGTCGTGAACTCCTCGAAGCTCAGCCCGAACACGGCCCCGATGCGCCAGGCCGGCTCCGTGAGCTCAAAGGCCTGCATGAAGGAGCGAAAGTACCACGGGTTGCCGAGGTACTCGATCACGTACTTGCGGGGCGGCGCGTTGTGGAGCCCGTCCAGCATGCGACTCACGTCGGTGGCGCACATGCCGCGCAGATCCTCGTGTGCCGCGGACATGGACGGGAAGTCGTAGAACAGCTCGATGGCGCGCGCCTTCTCGCGTCGCCACAAGGTGGCCAGCGCGAGGTGGCTCAGGTCGTCCATTGCGCGCAGGAAGGGCAGCGCAAAGTACATCATGCACGCCGTGCGGAATTGGCTGCTCAGGGTCACAAGCCGGGGCACCTTGTCGATCAGGCCGTAGCGGACCACCACGCCCGTGCCGGTCACGTCGCGCTTCACGCCGTAGATCTCGTGCACGTCCTCCATGAACCGCCTGCCCAGGAAGGCGGCCAGCAGGGTGCGCCGGTTGCCGCTTTTGGGGGCCGTGCCCGTGGGCACTGCGCGCGACCGCCGCGACGGGCCTTGCAGCAGCACGAGCTCGTGCAGCGCGGGCAACATACGAGCACGGGTTCCACACTTAGGGCCAGATAAACGCGCACTTATTTGGTGGCACTGGTCGAGGATTAGCAAGACCGCTTGGGTTTGCCACTTTTAAGCAACGCGCAGGTGTTCGGGCTCGTACGTGCGCCCCACAAGCGAGATGTCCACCGACCAGATTGACGGAGTGTTGGAGGCAGTCAAGGAGGTGCAGGAGCTCATCGAGGACGAGAAGGAGCACCTGCAAAACGGGTTGTACGTGCGCCTGTGCGACGCCATGCAGAGGGTGTACAACCACGCCCGTGCGCTCAAGCCGGGCGACGATGGGTCGGACGAGGAGGAGGAGGCAGCGGAGGAGTCGGAGTCGGACGAGGAGTCCGAGAGGGAGCGGACCGAGGACGACATGGGGCTCAACGAGCTGGCGGACCTGTGGGCGTGGCAGTTCGACTTTGGCCGCCCTGGCGCCGTAATAGAGCTCGACTTCCCGATCGAAGAGATAACAACAAGCGAACAGCCCAAGCGCGTGTGCGCGGCGGTCATCGTGCTCAACCGGGCCCTGAAGGGCTCCAAGCCGGACGACCCGGTGGACGCCGAGCGGATCCTCGAGTGGAAGGAGGAGCTGGTTGCGGAGCCGCAGCGCGCGATCCGGGTGTGCTCGGAGATCCTGGAGGGGGTCGACGACCGGGGGTTCCACAATCCTAACTACGATGAGAACTGGCTGTACTACTCCCAGATCTGCGACGAGATCCTCGAGCTGTTCCAGCGCCTCGGCGAGGGCGACGCGCTCTTCCGCACGAAGCTGCGGCGGAACGGCGCCCTGAAGGGCGTGCAATCCTACCACGCCACCGGGAGCGGCCACACCACGGCAGCTGTGCTGGACATGCTGCAGCAGCGGTGAGTGGTGTGGTTGTCCGAGTTTCTTTTTATTAAAACCTTAAACCTTCATGCTCCGGAGGGCGGCGCGCAGCTTGCCGCCCTCCATGCCCGCCACGCACACGCACATCGGCCGCAGCCGTACCACCTGGCACTTGGCCACCCCTAGTTCCCGCGCAAACTTGGCGAAGAAGCACTCGCGGTCGTGCGAGCCCCAGAGCGCCAGCGGCTCGATGTCGGCGTCAGAGGGCGAGAACTGCCGGTTCTTCCACGCGAACCGGTCGTGGATGAAGGCGTGGTCGAGGTTGGCGGGGCCGCCCTGTTTGGCCGCCGCCTTGTACTCCTTGACCACCGCGGCGGTGAGGTCGCGATCGCTCACGAGGCGCGGCGAGCTGAAGGGCAACGACGAGTACGCCTCGTTGCGCAGCGACTGGCGCACGTCGCCGTTCTCGCTCAGGAAGAGGACCACGCCGTCGGCGAGGTTGGACATGGCGAGCAGGCCCTGCGAGACGGTCGCATCGACGCCCGTGCTGTACTGGTACTGCTTCGACTCCTTGCGCTCCTCGACCTTGCGCAGCACGTTGACACCCACGTCGACGGCGGTCACGGCGGCGCGGTACCGGCCACACGAGCTCTGGTCGGGGTTCGAGTCGATCATGGGCGCGCCCAGGGCCTCGCTCGCGAGCATCAGGATGCGCGAGCGGTTGCGCGAGCCCGCGCGCGTGACGCGCCGGAGGCCCGCAGCGAGGCACCCGGGGCCGGTGTCGGTCATGAGCTCCGAGAGCGACCCGCCCGTCTTGAGCGCGGTCATGAAGCGCGAGTGGAACTGGTCGGCCGCCTGGCCCGCGCCGGCCTTGACGACCAAAAAGCTGGTGGAGTGGCACCGGTCGCGCCCGCGCAGGCACTGCGCGGGTGCGCACGAGTGCTCGGCCGAGTAGAGGCCCACGAAGCACGCGGGGCCGTCGAATCCCGCCGTCCACTCGGAGAGGTCGCGGTCGTTCTCGTCGCCATCGAGGTGCGGGCCCACGTTGAGGTTGGGGTCGGCCGTCTGCGACTCGATGAGCGTGCGCAGCTTCTGCAGGCACTGCTTCCGGTGCGCCTGGTCCGCGAGGATGCGGTCGACCCAGACGCCGTGCACCTTGATCGCCGAGACGCCCGAGCCCCACGCGGGCGAAAACACCGTGTGCGGCACGTCCTTCTCGGTGCCATCGAAGCGGAAGACCACGTTCTCGTACTTGCCCGAGGTGGGGTCGAGGTCGGCCGACGGCAGGAGCACCGCCTCGTCCTCGGGTCGCAGCGCCTTGGCCAAGCTGTCCTTGAGCGCCTTGGGCACGTCGTCGATCGCAAAGATGCGCGCCATGGCGCGATGTGTGCGCCCGCAACCCCCTCCCCCCCTTGTCGCGCGCCACCCCCTTAGCGCTGCTACACCTCCTCCATCTCGTAGGGCGCATCGGACTCCTCGCGCAGCATGCGCTCGATGCGCTCATTCTGCAGTCGCAACACTTCCTCACGACTGGGCAGGAGCACGCGCATCAGCACGCGCGTCGATACCACGCTAACGACCAGGAGCACCACCACCGACGCTGCGAGGGCGAGCACCTGCATCGACGTGCACGACCGCACGACCGCACGACCGCACGACCGCGTGCGCTCTGCGTTCTGGGCAAAGGGTCCCACCCGCGCCTTTTCATTTAGCGAATTGCGCGCTGGGCTAGATATGGAAAAGCATGGCATGCAGCTGACGTTTGAGTCGCTGCGAGGCGACCGCTCGCATCGGCACCAGCCCGTGCCCACCGACGCCAGGCTGGTGCCGGTGGTCGCGGTCGTGCCCGATGAGGAGGACGAGCAGCGAAACCGGGCGTCCAAGACGTGGTATGCTCGGAATTGGTGCGGATGCTCCAACCGAGGATGGCGACGGCTGCTGCTGTTCCTGGCGCTTGTGCTCGGCGTCTGGCTCGCGATCACGCTCATACCGCAGCACGAGGAGAAGCGGACGCACGGCGGCCTCTTGTTCAGCGGCTCGACGGCGCGGTTCCGAAGCCCGTCGCCGCCGCCGCACCCGTCGCCGCCGCCGTCGCCGCCAGCGGTCGTGCACCTCCGCTCGCCCAGCCCGCCGAGGCCGCCGCGCCCGCCGCCCAGCCCGCCCAGCCCGCCACCACCCGTCGGCGCGATGCCGTCCCTCCCGCCAGGGACGGCGTGCGTCGCGGTGGGACAGGACTGCTCGGGGACGGATCCGTGCTGCCCCGGCCTCAGTTGCGACCTGACGAGCGTCGAGGTCGCCCCCGGCGTGCTCAACGACGTCGAGACCTGCACCGCCACCCCGGGCGCGCCACCGACGTCGCCACCGCCCCCAGAGACGTTGCACCCGAAACCGCCGCCCTCGCCACCGCCGTTGCCGTTGCCCTCGCCGCCACCGCCCTCGCCCTCGCCGCCGCCCTCGCCGCTGTCGCCACCCCTCCAACCGTGCGAGTGGATCTGCGAGACCTTCCAGACCTTCCCGGGCGACGGCGAGAAGACCGCGTTGCAGAAGGCGCACGAGTGGTGCCACGAGGAGACGTGGTGGCCGCACCACCCCGTCGAGGCGCCGCACATCGAGGCGTGCGAGATCTACCA
>Ga0209503_10001884_pt1 | contig 10521 bp, 7 predicted proteins | sample SouAtlMetagenome_2_FD_187448 | JGI IMG/M metagenome (GOLD analysis project Ga0209503, IMG submission 187448) | Marine eukaryotic phytoplankton communities from Atlantic Ocean - South Atlantic ANT15 Metagenome (SPAdes) (version 2) | ecosystem: Environmental > Aquatic > Marine > Oceanic | place...
TATTGATATTTTTGTTGCGAAGAGTTTCTTCTTCTCGGTGATCCGCCTTTTGGAATCTTCCATAAGAGTACGCACAAAGAGATAGATTGAGCAACGCAAAACAACGACAAAAAAGTTGATCGCTTCTTCAAAGCATACAGTATACCATGAATAATCCAAAAAAGATGGTACAAAGTCTTCTGCCCAAAAACCTAGAGGAATGCGGCAGGCTACTAAACAAGGACATCAATCCGGATAAGAATTCCATTTACAACCTAAATAAAATGCCAGGCGTAACGGCAACGCCAGCACAAGAAGTCAACAAAACGCCAATAATACCACTTAGCGAGGGCCTCAAACAAATCATTAATGCATCTTCTGGTTCATTTCGGAAGGATGATGATGACAGCGAAGATGGATATTTGCCAGCAACACTCCGGTCGGCAATTTCGGTCTCGGCCCACGATCGAAGTAACACATTATCGAATTCCCCGCCTGATTCTAAACGTAAAAAGACCAAGCAAAACTCTCTCCAGAGGACAAAGAGCGAGAAAGACAAAGGACAAAATCTGGAGAGTAAGCCAGACAGCGTTCTTAGCGGTGACGAAAGCCCATCGGAAGATGAGTCGAAATTAAAAACAGAAGAGCCAAAAGAATTAGAGGTTCGCAAATCAGAAGACCGCCCTCGCAAACCCAAACCACCGCATCAGCGCCGCGAAAAAGGACGAGTAAAGAAAACAAATTCGAGTAGTGATGCTGTCCCTCCCTCCAAGCCTGCAAGCTTGCGAAAATCAAAGTCCAGTCGCAAATCGAAAAGCAAGCCGGCTTCACACGATTCTCTTGATGTTTCCGTCGATAGATACGTCGATTGGAGAAGAATGTCGATTGGAGAAGAGCCACCAACACTTCCGCAAAGACAAAAGGAATCAAAACCCAAAAAGCAAAAGTCAAAGAAATCGACCGGTTCCGCTGCGACAAGTCCTAACGGATCCAAACCTAAGAGTATTGCTACATTGCAACCCAGTGGTATAGCAGTAGACAATAGACAAGACGTCGACCTGAAGAGGTCATCGCCATGCGAAGAACAGCGTAAAAAATCATCTCCGCTTCAAAAAAAGAGGTCTCAGAAGGTTGATGCAACCAAAGATAAGAAATCCAATATCGATAAGAAGGGAAAATCCCCCCGTTCTAATCAAAGAAAGAAGCCCACAAAAAAGAAATCAGAGGAAAAACCAAAGTCACGTAGGACTCTCATGATAACTTCTAAGGCTACAACTCAATCTTGTCGCAGTCTTCTTCGAAAGATCGATAAGATGAACGATGATAGAATCACTATGGAGAAGCTGGCGGAAAGTGATGAAAATGAGGCTGAAAGTGGGTCGAGTGATGAATTACCGCAAGAAACAGTAGCTATTGACAATACCAATAGTAGTCCCACCACCGAAGCCATCGGTCACAGCGATAATTGTTCTGACCAAGACGGGAAGGACTCATCACCGAGGACCCCAACCAATGATCTTCAAGAAACAGTAGCTATTGACAATACCAATAGTAGTCCCACCACCGAAGTCACCGGTCACAGCAACAATTGCTCTGACCGAGACGAAAAGGATTCATCACCGAGGACCCCAACCAATGACGATGAAGATGAGGATCGAAGCAAACCTCCGAGAACTAAAAGCGCTCCTCTACGCCTTATTCGCAAGGCAAAAAGCGAAAAACCACCAGACAAGGTAAAGGCTGGGAAAAGAACTCCCCCTCTCAAAAAATCTGTGAAGAAAACCATTTCCGGTGGGCTCATGAAAATTGGGTGGCAACGAAAAGCGCCAATGCGCAGCGCATCAGATACGTCCCTTCCCTTGAAACCGAAGAAACGAGGATTTGGTGCCAACTACGATCTCATGCTTTCAATGCATAGTATTGTCGATGAACCATTGAAGGAGCTCAAACTTAACGACAATGCCGAAGAAGATATTGTAAGCGACGCCAAAAACGACACTGCAAAATCATTTTCTTCAGGTGACGATGTCAACGATATTGTGGTCCAAGAATCGAAATTGGGACAAACCAAAACGAGTCCGCTATCAACATCGAAAAACCTCTCAAACCTCTCGACCGTTATCGATGACATCATGACTTTGGAACAAGACGGGGAAAGTGATATGTTTTCTACAGCAAGTTTTAACGAAGCAACTCATGGTCGCACGTTAGAGGATGAGAAAGGACTACTGGATGACAACATGGATCGGGAAAAAAATAAGACTTTTACGGCGATTGATGGTGGATGCGATGACATGACGTCCATGGCGGAGTTTTCTAGCGAGTTTGCCAAAAAAGACCCGGTCGACGACAAAGTCACAAAAGGAACGAAAAAGGCACCGAGTTGCCTGCAAATCGATTTTTCTCAGCTATCCGAACATGGCACAACGGGTAACATTGTGGTGAGAAACAAAAGGTTGGGGAGGCGGGTTGCTGCCGATCGGAGCACAACTCGGCTTGGGAGGCTAAATGAATGATCATCGCTGCTTCTAGTCTAAGCTGGATCGCAGAGCCGTTGCCACATGCGAGGTATTCCGTCAGAAATTCATGGGACGAGAGTTGCATTGTATCTAGGGGTAACCCGTTGTAATACGTAGTAATAACAAACGATTTAGAAATTCTGCCAACAAAATGATTTGCTTTTCATGTATTTTTTTAATTTTAAGAAAAACCTGTGTTAAAAAGCCGTATTAGGTTATGAGCTAGTAAACACGAGAACCATACGTGGCACGAGCGAGTCGCGCACACATACACATCTTGCAGGTTCTTTCGACGACTTGAAAAAGGCTTCTAAAATAAAGATACCTTCTCCTTGAAAATATGGAACGTGTATTCATTGGTCAAATGGAGCTAGTACGCTTTATAACAGCAACAAAGACTATTCATCAATTTCTGTCGTAATTCTGCAGTAGTACTACTAGAGTAGAAGCAATAGAGCATCAAATGTCAATGATGAAATCTGTTTTGTACCTCTCTGTCTTGGCGTGTTTAGCCTTATGGTGCAACTACGCATCTGCTTTCGTCACTCCAAATTTTGGAAGTTACCAAGGCGTGTCTCGTCGATCGACCAACGTTGTTTCCGTGAGCATGACCGAAAATGCCAATGATTCTGAAAATGACGTTGCTGTTGAGGCCGAGACTAAAATCGATGTTGAGGAGATTGAAGCCAAAAGTTCAGACAAAGATACTTCCGTAGAAACGGAAGAGAAAAAGGACATCCCATGGATGGAGTTGCTTGGAGCTGCTGCCGAGCTTGCCGGAGCTCTAGGTAATGCGGCCGCCCAGGCTGCTTCTGCAGCTCTTGACGATATGACTCCTAAGGAAGAGATTGATGTTTCAATTCCGTATGATTCAGCTTGTTCTCAGGCCTATACAGAATGGCTAGCCCAATACGAAAAGGAAGATCCCGAACTCGAACGCTATGAAAATTTTAAGAGAAATTATCAGACCGTGACGATCGCTAATGTTGTTGCCAAGAAGAAAATCCGGGATGGCATACCAGAAGGAGAGGAGAAACCGGAGTTCCTCAAGCTCAACAAGTATGCTGATCTTTCCGAGGAAGAATACAGAGAGGTTCAAAAGAGCCTAGAACCAAAATCATGGGGCGATCTGTTTGGTGAACTTGCCTCCGTTGCTGGAAAGGCGGCGATGGATCTTACCACTAGCAATTCTTCACCAAAAGCTAACGACAAACCTGCTGTTGCTGCGAAAGGGAAGAAAAATGTCGTCTCCGCCAAGAAGCCTACAGCCAAGAAGACTCTTCAGAGTGCTAAGAAGAAAGCGCCTGCTGCCGACAATAGCTTTACGTTCTTTGGATTTGGAACCAAGTCGGTGAAGAAGCCAACTAACAAAACTAAAAAGCAGGCGCCAAAGCGAGTGTATAAAAAGGCTCCACCGAAGAAAAAGGCCGCACCTGTTGTTGGTGGTATTCCGGTCCTATCGAGATGGAGGCAAAATAAAGATGGATCTCTGACAGGTTATGTGAGCAATTCATCGAGCTTTCGAACGGGAACAAGGATCACAACCTCTCCTGTTCCCAAGGGGGCAAAGGGAGGATCGGTTGTCCGAACTGGTTCGGGAAGCCGTTACCGCCTGAAGTAAAGAAAAGGGGACAGTGCTGGTCGAAATCTGGTGTTGTGTCTAACAAACATTTTATTTTCTAATATTGTTGCATGTTCTATTTTGAAACGCAGTACTGAGGGTGCTTTTGACACCAAGGTTTTGTAAATTGTTGGCGCATTTCAATATTCCATAGCTTACAGAAATCCTAGCATTCTTCTTCCACTATTCACTCTACTAGATAGATGCCCTTTTAAGTAACTTATGGATTTGAATTTTTAGCTTCTTTTTTTTTTCCACTATGTGCAAAAAGAGCAAATGAAGCTGTGCTCATTTTTAGGATGCATTGTTAAAATGAACCGACATTGACAAAATAATTTGTCATGTCAGTGATGGAGGTCCTCCTGGATCATCAGTGCATGCATTATTCGTCAGCTCCGAATGATGCAGAGGTTGTTAGTCGGAACACATACGATCGCAAAGATCAAAGAATCCGCGACATATGCATATGTCACAATCAGTTCTTCATGTATTACAATACAAAATTCAGAGTGAGTGCCATTCATTTGCCACAAGATACTTCATTTTGAAACCACTGGGAACGCAAGAACACATACCTTAGTTCCACCATTTCTCCCTGTGGAACTTCCATGAGACAAGTTTGATTGCCCATCCCTCCAAATTGATTGGAATGAAGGGTGTACTGAACTAGTTTGTTGTACATTTTCCGTTCTCCGAATACAAAACCGCTGAGTTGGTTGTGATTGACACTCATGGCCTCTAAGTGACCGTTCCCAGCGTTGTTATAGCTGCTTGGTAATGTACCAGTGAAATTATTATGATCAAGATACAAGTGACGAAGGGATACAAAATCCTTTCCAATATCCACAGGTAGTGTCCCTGTCAATTCATTGCGGCCAACATCGAAATATGAACAGTCACGGAGTCTCGTGCTCTGAGGAAGCGTCCCGGAAAGCTTGTTTGAATATAGATTGAAGTACTCTGTTGAATCAATTGAAAAAATGTCAGTGCTAGTGGCAAGGTTTTGTTTTAAAAAACTATCTACAAAGTAAATACTTACGAAGCGGTCGAATCTCTTCGTCAGATTTCACTTCCTCTGGAATACTTCCAGTGAGTTTGTTGTGGCTCATATGAAAATGAGTGAGAGACATAAGCTTCCCGATATTCGGTGATATGGTTCCTTCCAGCTTGTTCTTAAACAGATACAGCTTTTCTAATTTAGTAAGTTCGTACAAGTCCTCCGGAATTTCTCCCGCCAGTCCGTTGTTACTGAGGTCTAGAACCTTCAAGGAGTCCTTCAATAATCCAATGTTGGGAGATATAACCCCACTCCCAAACTCAAATTGATACAGATTGTCCCACTTGATTTCTTGAACCCAGCCGTTGTAATCGCACGAAATCCCTTTCCAGTTGCATTCGTGTACTCGTCGCCGAGCATTGCGGGGAAAATTCCAGGAATCTATGGATCCATTCAATGCAAGCTCTATCGCTAACAGAGCGAATCGTTGCACCAGCCTTTCATCTAATTTAAAACGTCGACCGTGAGCCTCCGCCGCCAGCCACTCGACAGCCAAACTATTTAAAGTGTGAACGTCTTCTTTTCGATAAACATCGATCCCATAGTCCTGGGAAAAAAAGTCTTGCATAAGGAAAACATAATCTAAGGTCGTTAATGACGAGGGCAATATCGTGGATGATGCTGCGAGCGTAGGTGTCAGCGTAACGGTAAGACTTGGTGTCGGGGCATCTGTTGAGGAAGAGGTCGGCGTTAGGGAGTTGGTTGGAATGTTTGAAACAACTTGATCTGCCAAAGTATCTTCGATAGTCGGCAAAAACAACAAAACCAAGCCTGAAACAATGCCAATAAATATGCAGATTCCAAATAAGATATAGAGTAGCTTCAATGTGATAATCTTGCAATTGACCGAAGTCTTTTCGACCGGTGGCGGAGAGTATTCCTCTAATGGGGATGGCAAAAAGGCATTCTTGCCGTCGTAATCCGAGACAGGTGAATCTGGTCTGTTCGGAATCGACTTGAGCTTCGCATCTATTTCCGAACTCATACTGATACCATATCCAATTTTTCCCTGTAATTTCGACGGAAAATTAGAGTCCTGTCCAGGCCTCAGTACGCTCTCGCAGATGTCGTTCTCGATGACTTCTAGATCAATAGAGAGATCGTCCTCAATAGTATTTAATTGATTCATGGTATCGTTGTCACTGCTTTCACTTTTGTTCGTCTCTTCTTTTGGGTTGATAGAGTAGTTGTCCTTAAGTATCTCTGTGGTTTCGTTCTCACTGTTTTTTGTCGCTTCTAACCCCTCCCCCCCCCCTTCCAGACAGCAGTAGAGGGTGGTTCTTGGTGCTTGTAAGTTCTTTGATTTAGTTGTCTTCTGTATCAACAGATAGATTACCGTTGCTGACATTCATAACCTCTGTGATTTCGTTCTCATTATTATTGTTGATCGATTCCATACCTAAATGTGTAAAAAGTGCTAGTTCCAATATCATAGACCTTATCACCTTGCGACGATAGATTGAGATTCTCTGGAATTACAAAAGCGATGACAATTGACAACAATGCAAAGTGATCGACAATAAATTTGGCCATCGCTCAAGTTTTTGGCAGCACCAACTAAACGATGCGCGCCAGACGTCGTAAGGCACGTTTCTCGTTTCACCTCGAAACCTCAATTTTTTATGATATGTAGTAGTAGTATGATGAATATAGTAATTTTATCACACTCTACTATAGTAAATGATATTCATGATTACACTATTCATTCAATTTATTGTTCAAGCTCTTTCTGAAGATAAGATTGTCAGATTTGACAACGACTTTCTGAAATTGAAGCACTATTGGTTTGCCCGCTTTTTCACATTTTTTTTATGTTTTCGGGAATGATGCCATCATCAATTCGCTAACGCAATTGGATAAAGTCGGAAAGCACGAGTAATGTTCTTCTGAGATATCCATTTTGGATCGTCCCGGCATGCTGCGTCAATGATCTAGGTAGTTACGATCCTTCTGCAAATCTATCGAGGAGCGAAGAAACCGCAGAACAATAGTAAAATTTGGATAGGTTCCATGGCAATCGCCAGTGTGCCATTGCAAAAGGCTCTCGTCAAGTAGTTGCCCTTTGTTCTATCTGGGATTTGGATTCCGTAATGGTACTTCTTTCAATTATAATTTCGTGAAAGCTCATTGTTGGTCCCTGGATTTTTGTCTTGGAATTCCCTTCTTCTTCTGCTTCTCGAGGTGGCTTCTGATCTCTTCGAATAACTTCACTCATTCTAGGGGTGTTTGGATCAAATAGGGCCTGTTTGAGAGATGACCAAAAGGATTTTTCAGGATTTGCGTCACGGAATCGAGTGTAGCTGGGTCTGACGTAGATAAAAACGTTGAAAAAGCCCTGCAATGGAACCAGTATAGAATTTAGAACCAACAATGGATATAGTTGACCTTTATCGTCATGATCAAGCCCGATACTACCCTCTAGAAGTTCAAGCGCAAAAACAGGAGTAGCTGTTAGCAGAAAGGATAATACGTATAAAAATCCCTGGACGGCGGCTTCTTTTGTTAAACGCTGTTGTTTTGACCGAGCCTCGGTGCTTGATTCGCTGTTTTCGATAGCGGTAGTGTTTTGGCTGTTTCTTATGACCGATGGTGGTACAGAGAGTAGAGATTTCCGAACGAATAGATATATTACGACGTTGTTTATAATTAACGAAAGAAACGTCAGCAACACCGGGAGAGCGCCCAGCATATATGAAACAATTTCTGTCGCCTCTCCAGTGCAGTTTCCATTATCATCGCAACCCGTCGGCACATCTTTGATCCAACATTGCATGATTAACGCCTGTTCACCATACCAGCCAAATATATAGCATACTAGTGCCGAAACAGGAAAGAAAATCGCTCCGGGAAGGTGCATCCATAATTCATACTTTCGAACAAAATCCTTTCGTTTCACTTGGAATCGGATCGTCAAGAGAAAGTAGAAGCTGAGAATACAATTGTACCAGATGGCCCAAATAACTGATAGCTGCGTAAGAAACCCAAGTGCTTGGCAAGTAGCATCGTTTCCGACGGCCCAGACCCTTTGTGAGGTGTTTTGGGGCAAGAGAAACGGGCTCATAATATACATGCAACTAGAAACAACGTCGCAACTGGAAAGACCTAGTATTATACGATCATATGGTGTTGTCGTTTGTTTGTGATACATGCTTCTGAAGATTTTGAACACAATTATACAACTCCCGACCAATGATAATGTTGCCGAGAGAATTTGCAGTACTGAAAGAACCACCTCCTGTTGTTCGGTCAGATCGGAAATGCTAGGAGAATCAAGATCGCCATCATCCAAGGTTACGTTTGACGCAATAAAGTCATTCTCGAGTTGTTGTTTTTCGGCAGCTAATGCATCATATAGATTGTCATTACTTTCGGCACCAAAACCAAAACCAAATCCCAAGTCTTGTGCACGGGACATGGCAGTTGATGTTCTTCTTCTTCTTGTTGTTTAGATTTAAAATATGCTGCAACTAAGTTTCGTTTCCCGTCTAATTTCGATAATAGATGGCATCGGTATAGCAAACTATTTGTAGCTAGCAGCTTTTTCAAGGAATATGTATGATGCTTCCGGATGGGTCGAAGTGAGGTGATATAACAAGCAAACTTCGATGCAACCTCGAGAGCGGTATTATCCCTCCTGGTCGACTTGCGACTGACAGCTCTATTATCGCTTCCGCAGTCAATAAAAGAGGTGGTATTTAGATGATTTAGATTTGTTCGAGTCGAACGAATCAGTTTTGCTTAAGATTAGAGTTATGCGCGCGACTGGTTTAAAATCGAGGGCATGCCGACGATGCGATCGAGCCGGGGTTTTGTTAGGCGGCTCAACGGGTTAATCGTGTAGAAATTTTGGCTTTCCCAAGCTTTGTGAGTGATGCGGAAGCTCCCATGTGCATCCACCCCAACTAAATTCACTGCAAACAACAAATTCTTCTAGAGAAACGTCAAGATGATGAAACAATCCCTCGCTCTAGTAATGCTTATGGCATCATCAGCATCAGCAGCTAATGATGTCGATCACGAGGCACTGAAGGCTACGGCGGAGGTATGTATCTTGCATCGAATGTTGGCATTCGCATTGTTCGCATTGTTGTCGGCTTCTCCTCTTTCTCTGTGATGCAGTGTATCATCATCAGTGTTGCTAATTCGCTGGCTTTATTCTCCGTGTCGTTTTTTGCACTTTGCTTTGGGTTGATACCGTCAAATTAAAAACAATTACAGAAAAATCCTGCCTTCCATCGATCCCTCCAAGAAAAGGCAGCGTTTGATTTTTTCGACCCCTTTGAGGATACCTGCGATAACTCGGCCAACCCAACCGAGGATCGCCCCTTTCTCTCCGAGTGCTTATTCCACTTTTTCCCTGTATGCGCGCCCGGTTATGACATTTGCTACAACCGCAAACCCAGCAGAGACCACTTCCACAAGGACAATCACCAGCACAGGTTTTATATCCAGTACGACCGTGTATTTTGTTATCCGCAAAGCTGGGGAGGTTGCTCATCGTGCACACCAGGAAGGTACTGCAAGTCTGAGAAGCGATGCATCCTGGAAGAGGTTAACTACCCGTGCAAAGAGTGGTTTTAATCATTCGAAACGGACCGTGACAGAAATTGAATGATTCTCTGAGAGATCGTGCCAACGATTGAACAGGGAATGCTGTGACTGTTCGCGATCAAAAGTCTAGCTCACAATTATCTACATGCTCTAAGAAACAATCAGAGAATGAGAGTGGAAATATTCAAACCCAAGACAATAAGGAGCTCCTATATATTAGGGCAAACTATGTATTAATAGAAATTTTATTCATCAAAACGTACTATTTTATTCAAAGACATTGTTGAATTGCGAAAACCATTGCTCTAGAGAGTACATAAAATCTTAGCATGGATTGGAAGAAAAAGTATTGAACAAAAACTATGCCTTCTATTCCTGATTACCCAGACATGTTATACACTCCTTTTATATTTACTGAGTGTCGAAGGTCGATGTTATGAGAATACGTTGCAAAAATTCTAAAGTATTTGAGAATTGCTAGTGTGTTGAAGATATATGTTATGTATGTAAAGTAGTCTAATTTTCATTCATTCACCCAGTGGTATCATGGAATGACCATGCACGCATGTACGATATGCTTTCTCCTCCTCTCATCTAGACATCCTCTACACTACCGATAGTTTCTACTGGAATATCGCCATCTACCTTATTTTCTCCCTCCTCGCTGTTGGTATTGCCGGCATCTTGATAATCTTCGTAAACGCTAGCAATCAACATGAAGGAGCACAACCAGGAAAGCCAAGTGAAGTAATAAAGATTTCCAATCGCGCTTCCTGGACCCTGGGGTGATGTCA
>Ga0209503_10001887_pt1 | contig 10511 bp, 5 predicted proteins | sample SouAtlMetagenome_2_FD_187448 | JGI IMG/M metagenome (GOLD analysis project Ga0209503, IMG submission 187448) | Marine eukaryotic phytoplankton communities from Atlantic Ocean - South Atlantic ANT15 Metagenome (SPAdes) (version 2) | ecosystem: Environmental > Aquatic > Marine > Oceanic | place...
CCGCGCCGGCACAGGCGCCCCGCAGCCCGGCCCGCAAGCCGACGCCGCTTTGGCATCGGCTGCAGGAATTCACCGTCAATCCGCGTCATCTCGAGCGTCACCGCATCATCACCGCCGAGCGTCAGGACCCGGCCCACGCCGCCTTCGACGTGCTGCGCACGCGGCTGCTGCAGGCGCTGGCCGAACGCGGGTGGACGCGCGTGGCGATCACCTCGCCAACGAAGGATTGCGGCAAGACCTTTACCGCGGCCAATCTCGCCATCAGCCTCTCGCGACAGCAGAACTGCCGCACCATGCTCATCGATTGCGATCTGCGCCGCCCGTCGCTGCATAAGGTTCTGGGGGTGAAGAACCCCGGCTCCATGGGCGATGTCCTGCGCGGCCTCGTGCCGCCGGAAGATCACCTGATCCGTATGGGCGAAAACGAGATCCACGCCGGCCGCAACATCGCCTTCGGCTTCAACGGCACCGTCGAGCCCTACGCCTCGGAGCTGCTGCAATCGCCGCAGAGCCGTACCGCGCTGCGCCACATCGAGGACGAGTTCGCGCCTGACGTGATGCTCTTCGACCTGCCGCCGGCGCTCTACTACGATGACGTGATGGCCTTCCGCGGCCAGTTCGACGGGGTGATCCTCGTGATCGGCGGCGGGATCACCACCGAGAAAGAGATCCGCGAGACCCAGCGCCGGCTCGGCGACGACGTGCCCCTGCTCGGCACCGTGCTCAACAAGGCCGAAGGCAGCAAGATCCGGCAGTATACCTACTGAAAACTTGCTGATCGTCTGGCGGGAGCTGCGCGCGGCAGCTTTGTCTCAGCGTCGCTTCGGGGCCGGCGCCGGCCCGGCCCCTGCGACGCTCAGGACCGGGCCATGCGTGGCAGAAACCTGTCCAGAAGCCCCTGCCACGGCAGGATGTCGGTGAACAACCGGTAGAGCCCCAGCATCAGCGCCGCCAGCAGCCCCACCGCGGTGACCGACCGCAGCTTCCGGCTGCGGCGGTCGCGCCGCGCCTCGACCACCGGGATCGACACCACCGGCTGCAGGCCGAGGACGCGCTCCATCTGCGCCGCACTGCGGATCGCCGGGTTCATCAGCTCTGCCACGAACGCGATCACGACACCGGCAAGGACGCTGGCCACGACCCCGGCCATGACGATCTTCTTGCGTCCGCTGGAGGCCGAGAACTCGGGCACAAGCGCGGTTTCGAGCACTTCGAACCGGTCCGTCTGCTGGCGATCCTCGAGCATCTGGCCCATCTCGGCATCCGCCTTGCGGCGGGTGATGACGCTGTACTGATCCTTCAGCCGTTCGAGATCGCGTTCGAGCGCAGAGAGCTCGCGCTCGACCTCGGGGGCCTGCAGCAGAGTTTCGTTGATGTCGCTGATGCGCTGTTCGATCAGGCTCTGCTGCTCGCGCATCAGGCCAAGCTGGCGCGCCAGCACTTCCTCGCGCTGACGGGTGGAATTGCCTTCCATCTCGACGATGTCGCGCGCCAAAGCCAGCTGACTGTCTTCGAGCGTGGTGAGCTGGCTGCGCAGCGCGCCGGTGCCGCTCGGCAGGGCCTCGGCATTTTCGCGCTTGAAGGTGGCGATCTTCGCTTCCATCGCCTCGATCTCGGTCTCGACACGGGCCTCCTCGCTTTCGAAGAAGGCCAGCGTGTCGCGGGCGCTGCTGAGGCTGCGGTCGCGCGATTGGTTGATGACCTGATACATCATCTCGTTGGCGACATCCGCCGCCTTCTGCGGGTCGGGCAGGACCACGCTGATGCGCAGGCCCGAGGGCATCTCCTGCTGCGCGGCAAAGTTGTTGGAGTTGGTCCGGATCTCCTGGATCGAGACCGCCTCGCGCATCCGGAACAGGCGCTGGCCCACGGACATACCGGTATCACCGTCAAACAGGCCGTGCTCTTCCATGAGGGCGAGAAGATTGTCGCGCGACATGAGGCGCTGTTCGATCAGGCGCACCCGACGCGACCCATCCTGGTTCTGGGCAGACGCCCCGGCGAGCGAGTCGGGCATCTGGCCCTCCTCGATCTGCACCACGGCGGTGGCTTCGTAGACCTTGATTTGGTTCAGGGCGAGCCAGACGGAGGCGGCACTACCAAGTACGGTCACTAGTAAAATCAGCAGGGCACGGCGTTTCAGTGCGGACAGCACCTCACCGATCGACTGGAACTGGTTCATCTCGTTACTCCGGCAACGTCTGGCCCCCACCCTACGTTCGGAAAAAGCGCCTGCTCCGACCGACCCAACTGGGGCCAAAACGCGTCGGGGTCACGCCGCTTTCGAGACACAAACTAACAAATTTGCCCAAATTTAGCCACGTTCAAACGACGACGAATGGGAAACAATTCGTGTCCGATTTGCGAAACACGGCCTCATTCTCGCCCCATTATCGGGGATTTTAGCCTATTTTCGCGCTTAGGCAGAGTGAAATGACGTGGTTCGCGACCAGAAGCTGCCACATTGGCAGCGCAGCTCCGCGCCCGAGCCCGACATTTTTCGCCATATTCATGCGCCCAATTTGCAGATTCGCCTGCATCGCGTCGAAGCCGAACAGCGCCCTCGTCACCGGGTACTGCGCCTTGTAGGCGGCCTCCTTGGCGCTGAAGATCCGGGTCGCGGCCAGTGACCGTGGCAGCGGCGCCAGCGCCGCCAACTCGACGGGCGCTGCGATCTCGGGAACAAGCTCGGCCGCCATCGGGCGGTCGGGTTCGAGATCGATGCCAATCATCTCCCAGTCGGAGCGTCGCCCGACCACCGCAAGGCAGACCGGGCCCGCATGGCTGATGCTGCCGAGAACGCCCTCGGGCCAGTGCGGGGCGCGGTCGGGCTGGACGGGAATGGCGCAGGGCGGCAGGCCGAGCTGCGCCATGGCTGCGCGCGCAGCCCCGCGGCCACCGGCGAATTCGGCGATACGCGCGGGGATCGCCTTCGAGACGGCGACGCGCTCCTCGGCGAAGAGCGCATCGGGATCACCGGTCGCCTCGCGCACGGCCCAGCCCAGCCTTTCGGGAAAGCGGACCGTGCGAAGCGCCTGTCTCAGCGTGGCGGCATCCATGGCCTCAGGCGCTGCGCCGCGCCCGCATCGCCCGACGGCGCGCCATGGCGTCGGACCGCGCCTTCGCCCGGTCATTGGCGACGGGGGCCGGCGCTTCGGGCGCAGGGGCGGCGGCCAGTTCCGGCTGCGGCTGCGGCGCGGGAGCGCGCTTCGGGGCGACGGTCGGTGCGGCCCCGGGATCAACAAGCCCCGCGACCCGCGCGGTCAGATCGGCAAGCACAGGGAAGCGGAAGATGTCGGTGATCGACAGCCCCTTCGCCCCAAGCTCGTCGCGGATCGCGCGATGCGCCTGGACCGCCAGAAGCGAATGGCCTCCAAGGTCGAAGAAACTGTCGCGCCCCGAAATCTCGGCTACGCCCAGCACCGTCGACCAGATCTCGGCGATGCGCGCCTCGACCTGCGCACTGCCCTGCCCTGCCCCGCGCGCCACGAGCGGCGCCGCGGCGGGGGGCGCTTCCGGGGCGGGGCTGGCTGCGGCTTTCGGGGCAAGCGCCCTGGTCATCGGCTTGGGCAGCGCCTTGCGGTCGACCTTCTTGTTGGGCGTCAGCGGGAAACTCTCGAGCCGCATCAGGTGCGAGGGCACCATGAAGCCCGGAAGATCCCCGCCCATCGCCGCCTTCATCGCCGCCTCGTCGAGCGGCGTCTCGGCGCTGTAATAGCCCACCAGGCGAATGTCGCCCGGCTGATCCTCACGCGCGGCAACCACGGCCTGAGTCACCCCCGGCTGCGCCTCCATCACCGCCTCGATCTCGCCAAGCTCGATGCGGAAGCCGCGGATCTTCACCTGATGATCGACGCGCCCGATGAAGTCGATGCGCCCATCCATGCGGCGGCGCACCAGATCGCCGGTGCGGTACATCCGTCCGCCGTGGAACGGGTTCGGAAGGAAGCGCTCGGCGGTCAGATCGTCACGGCCCCAATAGCCGCGCGTCACGCCCTCGCCGCCGATCCAAAGCTCGCCCGGCTGCCCCACGCCCACCGGGCGCATGTCGTCATCGAGCACGTAGAGCTGCTGGTTGGCCAGGGGCAGACCGATATTGACCACCCCATCGACGAGCCCGGCCGCCTCGGTCGAGGACCAGATCGTGGTCTCGGTCGGGCCGTACATGTTGGTGACGCTGGCCTCGGTGATCTTGCCGAACTCCTGCACCAGCGCGCCGGGAAGCGGCTCGCCGCCAAGGAACAGGTGCTGCACCTTCGACAGCGCATAGCGCGCCTCGTCGTTCATCGCGATCATCCGCGCCATCGAGGGCGTGCATTGCAGATGCGTCACCTCGTGGCGCAGGATCTGCGCCGCGATGGAGAAATCGCCCGCATCGAGCTCGGGCGCCACGTTGGCCCCCTGCACCACCTGCGCCAGCGGCCGCAGCCCCTCGAGCACGCGCTCGCGCTCGATGCCGTAATCGATCAGGCAGGCAATCTCGCCCACGCCGATGCGCTTCAACTCCTCGGTGCGCGCCAGCGCATCCTCGACGGTGCCAAAGAGACCGCTGTCGTTGAAGTAGCGCTCGAAGGCAAAATCGAGGATCGCGTCGAGTTCCTCGGGGGTGAGTATCTCGAGATCCAGCTCGAACGGATTGTTCAGCCCCTGGGGCCGTTTGAAGGCCGGGAAGGCCCAGGCATACTGCTTGATGAGCCCGGCGGCCGAGCGCAGGTACGCCTTCATCGGCTCGCGAGCGACCTCGCGCGCCTCCTCTCGCGTGGCGGCGACGAAGCTGTGCAGCATCAGCGTGACGGTGAAGTCCTTCGGGTCATGCCCCGCCTCGCGCAGCGCGCCGTGATAGAGCCGGATCTTGTCGGCGACCTCGTCGATCGACTGGCCAAGCAGGTGGGTGAGCACGTTGCAGCCCAGCCGCCCCGCCTCTTTCCAGGTCTCGGGGTTGCCGGCGGTGGTCACCCAGACCGGCAGCTCGGTCGAAACCGGGCGCGGCTGCGTCACCACCTCGTGCAGCGAGCCGTCCTTGCGCGGGAAGGCGACGGGTTCACCGCGCCAGAGGCGGCGCACCTGCTCGATGTTCTCGAGCATGGCGGGCTTGTTCTCGGGCGGCGTGTTCTCGGGACGCAGCACGAAATCGTCCGGCTGCCAGCCCGAGGCGATGGCCAGCCCGGCGCGCCCGTTGGTGAGGTTGTCGATCACCGCCCATTCCTCGGCGATGCGCGCCGGATGGTGCAACGGCGCCACCACCGAGCCCGCGCGCACGGCGATGTTCTGCGTCACCGCGGCGACGGCGGCGCCGGTCACCGAGGGGTTGGGATAGGGCCCGCCGAAGGCATGGAAGTGCCGCTCCGGGGTCCACACCGCGCAGAACCCGTTCTGATCGGCAAACTTGGCGCCCTCGAGCAGCAGCCGGTACTTGTCGCGGCCCGCGCCGTCATCGTTGCCCCAGTAATAGATCGAGAACTGCATGGAGCGGTCCGACAGCGGCATCGGCCCGTTCGAGATCAGCCCCCGGTCCTCGTCCGAGGTCAGCACCACCTTGAAGCCGCGCGCCGTGGTATAGAACAGCTCGAGCACCGAGATGTCGAAGCTGAGCGAGGTCACCGCGAGCCACGTGCCCGCCGGCTCGTGCGGCACGTTGGCATCCATGCCGAGATAGAAGTTCAGCACGTTGCGGTGCTCGATCATCACGCCCTTCGGCGTGCCGGTCGAGCCGCTGGTATAGATCAGGTAGGCGAGATCCTCCGGCCCGCTTGCCGGGGCGGGGTTTTGCGTCGACGCCTGCGGCAGGCGCGGATCGGCGTCGATCACCAGCAGGTCAGCGCTGTGCTCGGGCAGATCGCCCTTCAGCGCCGATTGCGTCACGATCACCGGCGCGCCGCTGTCGCCGATGTAGTGCCGCAGGCGGTCCGCCGGATAGGACGGGTCGAGCGGGAGGTAGGCGCCCCCCGCCTTCAGAATGCCAAGCGCGCCGACCATGAGGTCGACCGAGCGCCGGGTGTAGAGCCCGACCACAGCCCCGGCGCCCACGCCCATGCCGCGCAGCACATGCGCCGCCTGGTTGGCGCGGGCGTTGAGCTGGGCATAGGTCAGGCTCTGATCCTCGAAGACCAGCGCCACCGCGTCAGGGGTCTTTGCGACCTGCGCCTCGAACGCCGCCTGCATGGTCAGGCTGCGATCATGCGCCTCTTCGGTAGCGTTCCACAGGTTCAGCACCATATCGCGCTCGGCCTCGGGCAGCACCGGCAGGCTGGCAAGGTCGGACTGGCCCTGCGCCTCGCGCGCCATCAGGTCGAACCGCGCGGCAAGTAGCTCGGCCTGGGCCTGCGGCAGACGCCCGGTATCGGTATGCAGTGTCGCGCCCCCGGCGGTCAGCTCGATGGTGATCGCGGTGCCCTCGATATGGCCCGCGCCAAGGCTCAGACCAATATGCGGCACCGGCGGTGCGCCGGTCAGTTGCGGCTCGCGCGCCGGCAGGTCGGTGGCAAAGCCCTTGCGCTTCCGAACCTCGGCAAGTTCCTCTTCAAGGCGGTGCGCCAGCGCATCCACACGGCCCGAAGCCTCGACCCGCAGCGGTGCCCACGGCGCGATGACCCCGGTCGAGGCCAGCGCGGCGAGCGCGCCGTCGGAATAGGCGAGATCGCAGAGCTCGTGCCCATCGAGCCGCGCCGCGAAGGCGCTGGCGATGACCTGCGCTGGCACCGCGTTGCCCAATACCAGAGGTCGCGAGACCACCTCGCCGCCCGTCTTGCCGAGCCCCTGAAGCTCCGCCGGAGACGGCTCGGCCAGACGGTTGCGCCAATAGCCCTCATGCGGCGCGACCTGCGCCACTGACTCGGCAATGGCGGCGCGTTCGTCGCCGGGCACGAGGTCGAGCGCCTCGCCCGGCTTGCCGACCTGCGCCACCAGTGCCAGCGCGCCGCAGGGATGGCTGAAATGCGCCATCCGCAGCGCGCCGCTGCCGCAGGCCACCGTCAGGTGATCGTCGGTCGCCTCGAGCACGGCGCCGGGCGCGCCGCTGCCCTCGACCGCGCGGGCCTCTCCGACGAGCCAGAACGCGCCATGCGCTCGAAACTTCGGGGCCGAAAGCGGATTGGCATAGCCAGCCGCGCCAGTTCGGTCGCGGGGCGGGTAAAGTCGAGCAACCCGTGCGCCGAGGGGCGGTCGGCCAGCGCATGGTAGCTGCGCAGAGACAGGTCCTGCGGAAAGCGGCGCAGCCCGTGCTCGAGCTGCTCCATCAGGTCGCCGAAGCTGTCGATTGCGGCCTCGTAGGCCTTGGTGTTCAGCGTCAGCGCGGTATCGGACGGCGCGATGTCGAAGCCGCGCGACACGAGGATGTCGCCCTCGTCGACTCCGCCCTCGATCATGTGCCAGGTCACGCCGTGACGGCTCTCGCCCTCGATGAGCGCCCAGACCGGCGCGTTGAGCCCGGCATGGCGCGGCAGCGGGCCGTCGTGGAAGTTGATCGCACCTTTGCCGGGCCGGGACAGCACCGCCGCGGGGATGATGTCGAGATTGGCGATGGAGAGCAGCCAGTCGAAGGCCAGACCGCCGAGCCGCTCGGCCAAACCCTTGCCGGGCGCGACGACCGTCAGCCCCCGGCCCGTCGCCCAGTCGGCGATATCCGGATTGCGGGTCACGACCGCCCGGATCGGATGCCCCGCCGCCAGAAGCTTCTCGCTGCATTGTACGAGGAGGGATTCGTTGCCGATCACCACGCTGGAAAACTGCGCCATACTGCCTACTCCGACTGTGCCCCAAGCACCGCCCCCGGCCCCGGGCCGGGTTTAGTTTCACGTGTGACCGGCAAAGGCCGGGTCATCGCCCTGAGGTCATGAAACACGAGATCGCGCAGGAAGTGGTCCGGGTCGGCCTGAGCCTTGCGCTGCAGCACCCGCCGCAGCCGCCAGAGCAGACCGCCCGCCAGATGCGCGAGCGTTGCCACGGCCGCATAGGCGCGCCCGTGGTTCTTGGTGAAATAGTGCCAGCGGCTGTCGAGCCAGAAGCCCGGCACCCGCGCCCACGTCCTCATCCCCGTCGAGACCGACCCGATATGGGTGACCTCGCTGTCGCGGACATAGTGGGTCTCGTACCCGGCCCGCGCGGCGCGCAGGCAAAGGTCGGTTTCCTCGAAATAGAGGAAGAAGGTCTCGTCGAAGAGGCCGATCTCGTCCAGAACGCTCTGCCGCATCATCAGCGAGGCCCCGGCCAGCCAGTCGACCCGCTGGGTCTGCGCCGGCATCTCGAGCGGCACGCGCCGGAGATGCAGCAGACGCGAGATCGGGCCGAACCGCGCCGCGCCTTCGAGCTCCGAGGCGATCGACGGAAAGCGGAAGGCGGTGATGTGCGGATCACCCGCCACGCCGTGGATGTAGCTGCCGGCAAATCCAGCCTCTGGATGTGTCTCGAGATGGTCGAGCAGCGCCCGCAGGCTGCCCGGATCCGGGAAGGCATCGGAGTTCAGCGCATAGACGTAATCCGGCGCGCTGCCGTCGGACCAGCCGGCCCGAATGCCCACGTTGTTTCCGGCGCCGAAGCCGCCATTATGGCCCGACTGGATCAGCCGGATCGGGGCGCCCTGCGCCCAATCCTCCGAGCCAAGCGCCGCCTGCATCGTCTCGAACGAAGCATCACCGCTGTCATTGTCGACGATCACCAGCTCGGCGTTGAGCCCCGCCATCTCCCGCAGCGCCGCCTGCACCGAGCGCAGGGTCATCTCCGGCGTCCGGTAATTCAGCGAGACGATCAGCAGCTTCGGACCCATGCGCCTACTCCGCCGCCCGATGGCCGGACCGTCCGGGGAAGTCGACCACCTCCGAGCCGCCGCGCAGCTCCGCCTCGGCGTTCGTGATGGCCTCGCGCATCAGCGCCGCCAGCACCCGCACATTGGGCTCGAGCACCATGCTGTCGTGATCACCCGGCACCTCGTGCACCTCCACATGCGGCACGTACTGGCTCCAGTCGTTGTCCGGCATCACGTAGGCGCGCTCGGAATTCACCATGCGCCCCTGCGAGACCTGCCACTTGCCCACCAGCGGCGGGCGGTAGAGCACCAGCCGGCCCTGCCAGGGCGTGACCTCATAGCGGGCCACGGCTTCGAGGAAGGCGGCCTCGATCTCGGCGTTGTGGAAGCTGTGCTGCTCGGCGGTGTCTTCCTTGGCCTGCCGCTTGGCGATCTCCCAGCGGATGCGGTTGCGCGCCCAGATCAGCGGGTAGAACAGCCCCTTGGCCTTCAGCTCCTGCATCTGGATCAGCATCCGGTCCTTCGGCTCGAGCGGGCGTCGGGTGGGCAGCGGCGTGTCGAGCAGCACGCAGAGCGACACCTCCTCGCCCATCGCCTCGAGCTGGCGGGCGATCTCGAAGGCGGTGATGCCACCGCCGGAGAAGCCACCGACCATATAGGGCCCCTCGGGCTGCACCTGCCGCATCTCGGCGATGTAGTCGCGGGCCATCTCCTCGATGCTGCCATGCGGCGCCTCGCCGCCGTAAAGCCCGCGCGCCTGCAGGCCATAGAACGGCCTGTCGGCGCCCAGAAGATTGGCGAGGTGGCGCAGGTTCAGCACGTTGCCGAACATGCCGGCCACGAGGAAGAACGGCGTGCGCGGCCCGCCCTCGCCGTCATGCATCGGCACGAGATGGGTGAAACGGCGCTCGGGCGCTTTCGGCGCAGGCTCGGCGCCGTCCTCGCAGGCGGTGATCCCCGCCTGCTCGGCGATCATGGCGGCGCATTTGCGGATCGTGGGCGCCTCGAACAGCACCGAGATCGGGAACTCGACGCGGTAGGTTTTCTTGACCATGGAGAACAGCCGCACCGCGATGAGGCTGTGCCCTCCGAGGTCGAAGAAGCTGTCCTCGACGCCGACATTCTGCACCCCGAGCAGTTCCTCCCAGAAGCCCGCCAGCGTGCGCTCGATATCGGTCTCGGGCGCGACGTAATCGCCGTCAAGCTGCGGCCGGTCGAATTTCTGCACCTCGCCGGCCTCGGCGGTGGAGGCAGCGGTCTGGCGGGTAAGCTGGTCGAGATCCATCGACGAGATCACCACCTGCGGCAGCCCCAGCGCCAGCGCGCGGGCGAAGGCGCTCACGCCCTCGTCGGGCAGGATGCCCTGGCTGAGGTTGTGGGCCAGCCGCTCCTCGGCAGCCGAGAGCGGCTGCGCCGTGCCCTGCGCGCCCTCGATCTCGAGTTCGGCGGCGGTAAGCCGCGGCGCGGCGTGCAGGATATCGGGCTGTGCGAGCTTGTGGATGGTGAAGCCCGATATCTCGACCAGCACGGTGCCGTCCGGGGCCGAAAGCGTGATGTCGAAGCTCGCGGTCTCGGCATCGGCGCGGTTCTCGGCGGCGTTGCGAACCCAGCTGACGATGCGGTCGGTCAGCGGCGCATGCACACGCACCCGGGCATAGCTCACCGGCACCCAGAGATGGGTCGGCTGATAACCTTCGATCAGCTCCATCGCCCAGCCGGTGGCGATGTCCATCAGCGCCGGATGCAGCAGGCAGCCATCGGCCTGCGCGGC
>Ga0209503_10001892_pt1 | contig 10494 bp, 6 predicted proteins | sample SouAtlMetagenome_2_FD_187448 | JGI IMG/M metagenome (GOLD analysis project Ga0209503, IMG submission 187448) | Marine eukaryotic phytoplankton communities from Atlantic Ocean - South Atlantic ANT15 Metagenome (SPAdes) (version 2) | ecosystem: Environmental > Aquatic > Marine > Oceanic | place...
ACCTGGACGGTCAGCAAGACGCCCAGAATGTCCATGACCACCTGGATCGTCGTGCTCGAGTGTGCCGGGTCGATGCCCACCAATTTCATGGCTAGGGGCAGAAGCGCCCCAATGACCACGCTCAGCGCCACAATCAGAAACAAACTCGACGTAATGGCCAGGGTTTCCGGCCACGGGACCCAAAACAAGAGGGCCCGGCCAAACCCCGCCAGTGCCAGAATTATGCTCAGACAAAATCCCATGAGCATCTCTTGCTTCAAAAAGGGCTTGGTGGTTCCCGTTCTTATAGTGCCAACGGCCAATCCCCGTATCACCCTCACGGACGCCTGGTTTCCGGCGTTTCCACCGGCCCCGACCAGCATGGTCAGAAACTGAACAATCACGGCGTGTTTTTGCAACAATTCCTCGTTGCGGGCAATAATGAAACTGGACATGGATTGCAACACTAGTAAACCGACCAGCCAGGAACCGCGATCCGCCAAAACTTTCCAAAAGTCTTCTTTCGGAGGTGAGTTGTCGGTTTTGTTGTTGGAGGAATTTGCATTTTCCACGTCGTCGTATTGAATCATCAAGCCGTCCCTGTTGGATGATTCGTCTGCGCCTCCAAAGGCGACGTATTCCGTGATGCTGCCGTTTTCGTCCATTCGAACGGTATTATTGTCGGGGGATGTTATTTGCAAGGGTTGCATAGTATTGCTGTTTGACGCTTGTTGGTACGCCTCCAACTGTTGTCTCAGTCGTTCGTTTTCGAGCATCAGTTCGTTGAGGGAAAATGGGACGGCAGCATTGTTGCCCTTATCATTGTTGCTTTCTCCAGCAATTCCATCCCGCTGTCGTTTTCGATTTTTCCACATTGTCTCTATGCTGTTGTTCTTCAATAGCAAACAACAAGTTGATGGGTTCGAGCCATTTGGATTCGTCGTTGTGAAAAAAGGAGAATTTTTCCAAAAATATTGGATGTTCATGACTTTCTCGGGATTGAATGCTGTAACGGATTTTCGACTTGCGCGCGGGGCAGACTTCTGCTAGAATCTTAGTCGACGTGATCGAATCAATCATGCTCGAATTCTTTTTTAATTCCGAGTTAAAAAAGAAATTCGAGCATGCTTGCGCTGAAGAATCTCGCAATATTTTTTAAATTGACACCAAAGTTATTATCATTTCGTTCCAATACCAACCCAAAAATGGACGAAACAAACTTGTCTTCCTTGCCAAGGAGCAGCATTCCACCATTGGGTGTTGTGGTCCCAGACACGATTCTCTCGAATCCACAGAAAGCAGAGCGTTGGGTTTTGTACCGAAATCCCCAAGCACAAGAAAGAGCAGACCCAAGCGACAACAAGCGAGAAGACGAACCATCTGCTGTATCCCCTGCCTCAGATACCAACGAAACCACCGACTCACGAAGGAGGGGCTTGTTAGAGACCGTTAAACATACATACTCACGAAGGAAGGAGACAAAGCAGCAAAAACGCAGACCATATAGCAAAAGCACCAACCCAAAAGTAGCGAAACGGCAATGCCACCGCAATTCGTCTCGGAGGGCACCAACCATATGCGACAAGGAAAGCAGTGACGAAGAGAAGGGTAGCCATGTGTATGATGACGACAATTCAGCCAACAACTGTGAAAGAGGTGGTGTATTTCAAGCAGCCTGGGAAGAAAAATTCCAACTACTTGTCCAATACAAAAATGAATATGGGACAGCTAGAGTGCTCATTTCAGATCCACTACTTGGCTGTTGGGTCCAACACCAACGAACGGCATACAAGCAAAATAAGCTGCCTAAATATCGTAGGGAACGCTTGGACTCAATAGGTTTTGAATGGAATGGCTTTGATAGTATATACCGTGCCAACGATGCCATCTGGATGGAAATGTATAACCAATTGCTCTGCTACAAGAGGCAACACAACGGGTCAACAAATGTATCATATAGATTCGCAGAAAACAAGGAATTGGGTCGGTGGGTTCATACACAACGCCGTTTATATTCCAAGGAGAAATTATCGCCAAAACGAATTGATCTGCTCGAATCCATTGGTTTCAAATGGAATTCGATAACAAAGTTGCCATGGATGGAAATGTATAACCAATTGCTTTGCTACAAGAGGCAACACAATGGGTCTACAACTGTACCACGAGGATCAATAGAATACAAGAAACTGGCAAACTGGGTTGCTGGTCAACGTCACCAATACTCCAAGAAGAAATTATCACAAAAGAAAATTGAACGGCTTGAATCCATCGGGTTTGTATGGGACCTACTTCACAAACAGTGGATGGATATGTACCAAAGACTGGTGGCATTCACCATGAAATATGGAACCACTTGTGTGCCATTCTATTGGAACAGAGACCCAAAGCTTGCAAGGTGGGTGAATGAGCAACGCCAGAAATGCAAAGACCAGCTTCGAATTGACCTTTTGAACAGAATTGGTTTCGTCTGGAGCGCCGATTTTTTATTGGAGGGGCCAAGAATAATGGTATCAAAGACAAACGATCAGGAAGAAAAAGAATTAGTCGGTTACGTCGTTTTCGAACGCGGAGACAATCGAGCGTCCGTTAGGGTCACCACATATCCCATGGGATCGCCGCTGCTGCAAAAATTGATGGATCCGGTAAAGCTTGCCATCGAATCAAACGAAGAGCTCCACCATTGTATCAATGATATTCGGTTCGAAACAACGCTTGCAGATGACGCCCTAGTGACCATTACCTACAATCGTTCCATTGGAGACGAATGGCGTGTAGTAGCTGACAAAGTCGCAAAGGAATTGAAGGAGACCATCATTAGATCCGACAAAACAATCACGCTTGAGGGACGTTCCCGAAAAATAGAATAAATAGAGTGCTGTACATCAGACCATCATTCCGATGGAAGTTCGCCTTTGGTGGGCCAAGGATGTGTTTGATATGATTGAATTTTTTGACGAGCTCAAGTGTTGGGAATTCGTTTGGGGAAACAATCCTCTCTACAACTTCAAATTTCTGTGGACCGCTCGTTCCTGGATCCAGTCATTTACTGGCTACTGGCCATGTGGATTGCATGAGATGAATTCTCGAGACAATTGGATATTGCTTTGTTGCGAAGAGCTGATTGGGTAAATTTATATGAGAAGAATTGAAAACAAACTCTTTGACCAATAATTCCTAGGTGTAGTTAGATAGTGGTTTTCTCTATAAATTTATGCTCTACCTCTATTCGCAATCAAATCCATCCGTTGATCACAAGTGCTTTCAACATCACCCAAATGACGACAAAACTGAGAAAAGTAAGTATTATCCATACTAGCACGATGGTCGCAGAAGAGAAAGTAGAAGACGTCCTGGACGACGACGAAGAAGAGGATGAGGGCAACAATTTGTGGATATTTTGTTGCCAAAAGTGTTGTATCAGCCAGGTCATCGACGAGACCTCCTTTGCTGTTGTCGAGTGCTTGGTCTTGAGCTTTGAAAATTGGTTTTTGGCGCATCGTGTGTCCCCATGAGGACTCTTTTTACTGTCCGGGATCCTCCAGTTAGGTCCGTACACTACCGAAATAGCCTCCTCCGGTCGATTCGGCAGACTGAGTGAAAAAGAGTTGTTGTACACGGGTGTTCGACGCAGGGGTCGGAAGGTATGCATGGGATGAGCGCAATCGAGTTCGTCGACCATGTACGATCCCGATGCTTCTTCTCGGGCAATAAAAATGTCAGCGTAGGGATAGATCAGTGGGTACCAACCCTGGAGCCGGGTCTCATTCGTATCAATCCAGTTCTCGGCGAGCTTACCATCCATGAAATCGTGCGTCAGGCACACCCGAAAAAAATTGTCGTACAAAAAGTCGATCCCATACTTATCAAAGACAAACTTTTCTTCCTCGGTCAAGGCCATCATCGCCGCGAGTGTTTGTTCCGTGGCAATGTAGTCGTTATCCATCGTCCACGGAATGAGTTTGTCATCCCGTACCAAACCTAGTAACATCCCGTACGAAACAAAGTACTCAAATCCCAATTCGCACATGGCATTGTCAAAGGCCTTGGCCATATCTCGCAGGATATGTACACAGCAGGGTGGTTCGGGTCCATCGAGAAGGGTGGGTTCCCAATTGTTACAGCGGGTGTGGTTCTCCCAATCGCAGGTGAACCTCAGACAATTCTCATACCTCGATTCTTGTGTTCCTTCGTTGTAAGGTTTCTGGAATAATACGGATCGGCTGGGTTGAGTTGGTTTCGGAAACGTGTAATTACTGACATTTCGTAAAGGAGCGCACACTTTTCCGTGTCCACCGTCGCCTTCTTCCCTTGTCCTCAGCAACTTTCGTAAGTTAGCCATGGATGCCTTGGCTTCTATTTTCTTCTCTTCGGCATCTTGCTTGAGTTTTTGTGCATTGTCTTCTTTTAAACGTGCTTCTTTGAGAACCGCATCCAGTTGGATCGGCTGATTCAAAGGACATTTTGTCGTGTTGCAATGGGCAGATCTTTCAGATCTTTCCTCCAAATCTATCTTTGCCTCTGCAGCGGTAGCTATAGCTTCTTTGGCTTCTGCCTCAGCCCTTGCAGCAGCTTCTGCCATTAATCTGGCTGTTGCTTCTGCCTCCCTTATAGCAGCATCTAACGTTGCCCATTCGTCTTCTTCCATTTCCGTGTTGTTTTTGCTGCCTTGTTCCGTTATCGCTGTGGAATTCTTACGGGGCAACCTTTCTTGTTTCACTGCGGCCCTCCAAAAGTTCTTGAAGGCTCCCCAATGCTGTATATCGAATGGCCTTGCGTTCCAACGCTTCAGTTCGGCTTCAATGGCATATTCTTTGTAATGGTTTCTCAACTGTCGCAAGACGGTGTCCATGGCCAAATGCATCAGGTAAGGTCGTCCGTTCTTTTGGGCCCTGTCCATACGATCCTGCATCACCGACAAGTAGTAGGCGATGGGTGCCATAGTAATATTGGTGATATTCAGGTCAGGAGGGTAGTCGGGATAGTAGTCTTCGTAAAAATTTCCATCGATCTGGAGCAGCTCTTTTATGACCTTGCGTCTTGGTTTTCCCATTCGAAAGCGTGGCGGGTGATCCAATTCGCATACGCCCGTCGTATTCCAAGGGTACGGTCCCAATCCCATTCTATGGGCGTCGCAACCGGCGTGGATGAGGGTTTCATTCACTGGCTGTTTCCAGGCGAAGAATCCGTTGTTGCCCCAGCCGTACTCGCAAATCCTTCGGTCGACCTCCTCCAAGAATTCCACATAGTGTTTCCGAAAGGCCTTGCCACAATTCATATGATTGATTAGTAAAACCTCGGGATTGGCTGTTGGGAGGTACTTGTCCAGACGGACCGGGCAATCTAATAGGTGGTCCTGGAATCGATCGTTAATCAGTCTCGTGGTATTGGTCATAGGGTAGTGTATGCTTCCACCGGCCCACAACTTCTCATGATCGTTATTGTCAATGCCTTCCAAATACAGAGTCCCCATCGGGTGGCTTTCGATCGTCTTGAAATTTCCCTTTGCTAGAATGTCCTTGAGAATTATCTTGAGGGAGGATGACCAGGCTGGTACACCCATAAACTGTTCTCCCAAATGTATTTTCTTGACAATTGACGAATGAATGACAAAGGTATCCGAACCCCTATGCGGTTTTCCGAGATACCGAGCGTGGTTGTGAATCTCTTTGAGCAATGGCACGATTCGTAGGGGATCATCAACATTGGTGGTGCTGGTTTCGCTGTTTGTTGATACCGAAGTCAAAGCTTGTTTGACCACCACTTGTGGTGTGTTCAATCGGTTGATTTGGTACGCCTTGCGTTCTTCCTGTAAATGATGATGCAAAAAGGGATAAAAGTGTTCCGCAAATAAAACATTGGTGTTGGACAAAAGCACATAATAATCGTTATCATGGTTGTCGCTGGTGTAATTATATTTTCGTTTCGCGACTCGTCTCGCCGCATCCAAGAGGTCTTGGACAAAAGGCAATGGCTGGTGTTTCGAAAAGTAGTCTTGAACAGTCACAGAGGCGTGCTGTTCTTGTTGTATGGTGGTGTCATTCCTAGTGACATTCCTAGCCAACATTATTTCTTGGTTTGCAGTTCCAAAGGTTTCCAAACTAAATTTATTGGGTTTTCCACCATATAAAGTCGCCGTCGAACGCTTCAACACAACAACTTCGTCACAGATCTTGGACAAGGAATCGATTTTGGCAAAGATTTCTTGGTCGGATTCGAGGAGGGCGCACACCAGTGTCAATTCGATTTTTGTGTTTGGATTATTTTGGTTGAGATATTGTTGTTTGGCATGTCCAATGGTTGGGAGTGTGGCCCACTGGGCGTAGGAAACGCCTGAGGCCTTGCAGATGCAGGACCAATTGTTGTTACACGTGTTGTTCCAAGAATCATAATCGGTAAAAAGATACAACCCCTCATTCATGCTGTAATGACAACCCGGTGTAACCATATGCGGTGGCATTTGCTGCTGATCGTATGGCAAGGGCCTATTGGTGAGGGTTGGATTGATGAGCGTTGCTACAGCGGCATCGCATTCCTCTTGGCCGGAAAGCCGATGCCCTACGGGGCAATGTCCAGAAGTGATAGAGTAATAGGTGAGAGACGACTCACTGGGCAAGGAACTGGAGGAATCACTTGGTGTTGTTGTTTTAGTCGTCTTGTCATCTGTTGTTGTTGTTTCTGCTGTGTCAATATAAATCACTTGAACGACCCGAAAGGAGTTTCGGGGCTCTTGTCGAGAATCCCAGGGATGTAATCGACGCAATGGTTGGATTGCTGTTGTGTTTGTTGTTTCTTTTGCCGCAATTTTTGTTGGCTCTGTTGTTTCAATTTGGTAGGACGAGAGAGACAGATGACGAACAAAGAGGATAAAACAGAAACACCAAAGGAGCACCGCTTTCAGTGGAAATGACGATCGTTTGTTGTTCTTGCTGCCATCTCTGGCAGTTTGGTTGGTAGTGACATTCAACGACGAACTCCTCCCCTTTGGTTCATATCTATTTCGAACACGCAAGGGTAGTTCTTGCATCGTAGTTGGTTGGTTGGTTGTGCTACCTCCCACCAACACCACCAGGAGAATGCTTTTGAGTCTCGGTAGCGCCAATAAAAACTAACGGTCAATGAATGACTTGGGCCAACGGTGAAGCAATGTGGGATCGATTGAGTCGTACATACCTGTAACATAAATCTTAATCTTAATGGCGGGCTCGCGACAGCACAGGCTCGGGCGATCGCAATTATTCACCTCGCGCAAGTCTCAACGCTTAAATCTAATTTATTCGTTAAAAATCAAGAAGAAGAATCATTCTTCATTGGATGAAAAAAACAAAAGCCTTTCATTATTTCAATCCAACGGAACAATGGAAGAGCAATACACTTACTAAACGTCAGTCAACATGGAGCCTTCACTGCTCATGCCCTTGCTGCCCCCTAATGAAAGCTTTGAATCCCTGCCCCCACCAGTGTCTAGATCATCGAGGAAGAAAGAAAAGAGAAAGAAAGAACAGAAACGGGAACGAAAAGAAAAGAAGAAAGAAAGAAAGAGACTCCAGACCCAAGGGTCGATAGTTGAGCATCAAGGAGACTTGCTGGAGGCCGCCAAACAAACCAACAAACAAGAAAGAAAAAGAAAGGAACGAATAAAAGAAAGAGAAAAGAAAGAAAAGGCAACGAGAAATGAAGAAAAGACGGATCGCAGAGCCAAAAAGGCCGCGGAATGGCTGTGGGCTCTTCGGAACGGTGGTTTGAGCGTGACAACAAAAGAAGTGATGAAGGCAGTCGGGTTCAAAAACGATGAGGTCCATAAGGGCTCATATGAGCGGAAGAATGTCGATCGGAAATACGATAACATCGCCAAGGAGAGATGTATTCTTGTTGTATTGGAGGATCAAGAAACTTCCACAGCGGGATTCATCAGTTTTCTCACTTCCCGACAATCAATTTATTACTCGCCAATCCATCTCTATTGGATCGCTCTACGAATGAGAATACGGGATGCGATGATCGAAAGAGTATGGGCTGCGAATTATTTGATCCCTGGAACTCGAATTTTGCTTTCGACAGGCATGTATCGTCAGCGGTGTTTTTACGTTTCCATGAAGGGACGTCCAAGGAATCCTGGCGTCCAAGGAATCCTCATGGCAACTTCACAAACGGATGAGGATGAGTGGGAAGAACTTCACAAGCGGTTGAGGAGGACCGGAACGTGAGAACTGCAAAAACTCATGCGCAGACATTTTCCCAAGAGCCACGGCTTTGGCATCACCAATACAAAACAAGACATGGATACAGCACTTAGCTCTGACAAAAAGAACCCCATTCCTGAAGACGGAACAAATTCGTATCCGAGATCACACAAGAGCACACAAAGCCGAAAACGCAGCTGCCGTAAGTATGTGGGCATGGTCACAAATATCGCCCTGAAGAGCAACAGCAAGGAGGGAATAGATCAACAGTTGTTATGCTGTACCAAAACTTCGAAACGCTATTATATATTTTATAAACGCTATTTTATTACCCATTACGTTTATTCCTTGTCACAATAACCGCATTTCGCACACGCCTCGTAGGCAAAGATTTGGACACCCGTCTCTTGGACCGATCCCATTGCTCGACAGTGCTTTTTCCAGGCGCTCCTTTTCATTCCGTGAAGATCACCGCATCCTTCAAAAACATTGGGAACCGGTGCGTCGGGCAACCATGTATTGTTTCGGCGACATTTGGGCACTACGCAAGCATTGGTTGTTTTTTGACAGGCTAGGGGACAGGCATCGTTGGCTGTTTGGCCGTCTGGATTTTTCTTGGCACAACGCTTGTTTCGTTGTTTGGTCTTTTGTTGTGCCCAGGCACAATGCTGGTTTTGCTTGCCTTTCTTGTGCCATGTCGTACTATCCGTACAAAATGGTAATGGTGCAGCCGTCGGTGACATTGTTGGAGGTTCCGAAGTTGGAGCTTCCGTTGGTGATTCTGTTGGTGTCTCTGTGGGATTCGAAGTAGGATATTCGGTGGGAGAATCGGTTGGATCAGTTCGCCATGGATAGTCGTAATCGGGAGTCTCTTCTAAAACGAGCTTGGCAGCGACTTCTTGATAATACAAAACGTCTTCGTGAGAGATGTTCCCGGGTGGATCTATAATAGAGAATGAAAAGGTTCAGATGTGAATATGAATTGCTTGTTACATATACAAATCGAAATATGAAAAAAAAACCAATCATTGCAATATCTCACCTGGCATACCCACGGGTGATTTTCCTGTCATGGTGGCATACAAAACACACGCCGCGAGATAAGTCCCATGCAAGGTGGGATGAGACCCATCGTTCTTGTACAGTTTGGTAAAATCGGTGTTTCCATCGGTGGCGGCCTCACAACCGAGACTTACACCCGAGTTCTGGCCCGTACATTGCGGTGTTGAGACTCCACCATCGCAATACTTATCGTGTATTGCCTGGAATGCGAGTCCCACGGGTGCAATATAAACGTTGGGCTTGTTGGGATTCTGTGCGATCGCGTGGTCACGATAATCTTCGTATCCGTTCTTTAAATTCTCTTGCATCTGTGTAAAGCACATGTTGAATCCGATATTTTGGTCCTGTTTTTCTCGTCCCCATGTCATCATAAGAATCAAATCGATGTCCAAATCTAATTCTTCTCGAAAGTAGGCTACGGCATCACGAGACATTCCGTAATATGGTTGAAGCTGTTGGAGCGACGGGAGTTGGGATTGATCTTGCAACACAAAAAACTTATTGTTGTCCTTCGCCAGCAAAGCGTCGTAGGCTCCATTGTCATATCTGTTAGCGTGTTCATAAATCTTTTTGCCACCCGATCGGAAAGGTTGACGAACAACTTCCGTCGATCCATAGTCGACATCGAGCATTTGCTGTAGTTTCAGGTTCATATCCTGTTGATACGTGTAGGAGTTGCCAGCCATGATGATTCGCATTGACACATCGTCCTCGGCGAGAAAACGGTCGGCATTTTCGTTCATTTCATCTTCTGTGTGAATATTCTCCGACAGAAAAGCGTCGTCGTTGCCGTGATTATTCTCCACGGAAAACAATCTCGCAACAGTGGCGAAATAGAGCAATGACGCTACCGTGAGTAAGAGGTGGATGTTCTGCTGCATCATTGCGAGCTAACTATAGGATATGGTAACTGCTTTTGTTGTTGTTTTTCTTGTTATCGTTTCTTTATGGCATCGAGCTTTCGGTTGTTGATGCACGGTGAAGTTCATTGAATATCCTGCAGTTTTCACAATAGAGATGTAAATCCTTGTTCGTGACTTTCCCAACGGACTTTCTATTTCTCAAACAGCAAGATTACTTTACTTATGCTAATTTCAAACCCAATCTTGACTCGATTAAATAGAATAACGTACTGTACTGTAATTGAAAAATCAAACCAGCTACTTGCAACCATGAACTATTCAATCAAAGGACTGGGGCGCTGGTGAGCTCTTGAAGTTAAATCGGAACCCTTGAAGTGGAAGTGTCAATTAATAATAAAAGAAACGTGCAT
>Ga0209503_10001896_pt1 | contig 10479 bp, 11 predicted proteins | sample SouAtlMetagenome_2_FD_187448 | JGI IMG/M metagenome (GOLD analysis project Ga0209503, IMG submission 187448) | Marine eukaryotic phytoplankton communities from Atlantic Ocean - South Atlantic ANT15 Metagenome (SPAdes) (version 2) | ecosystem: Environmental > Aquatic > Marine > Oceanic | place...
GGCGTCGACAGCGCGAACCTCGGCACCCTCAAGGAGGCGCGCGCGGCGGCCGCTCGAACGCCATGGGGAGCTCGCGGCGCACTCACTCGCGTGTGGGCCGCGCACAGATCGCGCGGCTGACCAAGCTTGAGAGCCTCAGTCTCAACTGCGGCCACCCCAGGGACGGCTTCAAGGACGGCGGCGACGGCATCATCCAGCTGGTCAAGGGGCTGCCCCACCTCACGCTGCTGCGCGTGCAGCCCTTCACCGCCTTCGGCTCCTTCCTCGGCGACTGGCATTTCGTCGCGGACTGCAAGGCGCGCCGCCTTCCCCCGCGAGCGATTGCATCCCTGCTCTGCCACCAAGAGTAACCCTCGCGCCAACGCCGGCGCACAGATGTGGAGGCAGTCGTTCCTCGACGAGGTCTTGGATGCCGGCGAGAGCCCCTACCCCGACACGAGCGGCTCCGGCTTCGAGGATGATGACGACCATTGGAGCTACGTTAGCCCATCCGTGAGGGCAGGCCAGAGCAAGCTCGCGGAGCTGCAGCAGGCGCTGCCGCGCCGCTGCCGCCTCACCAACACTGGGCGCCACCGCGGGCACATGAAGCCCTGGGGGGAGGCTGAGAGCGAGCTGCCGGCGTGGCACGTGTGGAAGGCCGACCTGTTCAAGGACATGGACAGCGGCCTGAACACGCTGCGAGGCGCGTCAGCCGGGTTGACAAGGCGCATGCTCTCTGCCCATGGCTCGCTGCCCTGCTGGCGCGCCGCTGTGGGGAGCTCGCCCACACGTTGACAGAGGACGGCCGCAGGCGCCGGCCAGCGCCGCCTCGGCGAGCCCCGCCGCCACGCGTCCCCCGCCTTCCCCCGCAGGCACGAGCTACCTGCAGTGCGGCCCGCGCGACCTCGGCGAGCCGCGCCGCTACGCGTCCTACGAGGAGTGGCTCGCCAAGAGCGGCAGCGGGTCAACAGTGTCCCGCCTCATTGAGCACGCGCCCTCGCGGAGGCGCCCCACGGACTGCCCCACGCCAAGGCTGCTCTCTAGACGAGCACCTCCGTCTAACCGGAGCAGGAACGCGCCGCCCAAGGAGCTCAAGCCGCTTGGGCCCGTCATTCACACGTGAGCGGGGTGCGCGTGGCGCCGCCGACGCCCGCGCTGCCTATGGGGCGCTGCTCAAGAGCCGCCAACAGTATCCGCCGCACGCACGCCATGTGAGCTTTACATCTCCGGCTCTGACTCCCTGCTAAGAAGTAGCGCTGAAAACCGACAAATGGTTTAGCTGTGTAAAATGTCGGTTCCCTACATAACACCCTCCCAGCTGCGGGATCCCAATGGCGACTCTGGACGCGTCTTATTTCTCGTGAGGTGCTGGCAGAGCATACTCGTGGTGAGGTGCTCGCAGAGCACCTCATACGTCCGCCATGAGCCACGCTTGGACACTGCTGCTCGCCGCACCGGCGTTCCAGGCGCCGCCCGTGGCCACACCCAGCGTCGTCCGTGAGGCCAGGGAAGGCCACAAGGCAGAGCTCACCTCCAAGACGGCGGCCGCCTTGGAGGTGAGCTCTGCAATCGGACCTCCGAAGGTGACGTTCGCCACGCACCATATCGGCGACCGATACGCCGGGCCAGACCGCGACGTGCTCGGTAGTGCCGCGGCGAGAGTGCACGTCAGCACGGATGCCGTGCTCACGCCTGCGGAGTGCCTAAAATTCCGGATGGAGGCGAAAGCGGCCCTGGCGCTCGGCTCGGACAATGTGTTCACGTACACCGACTTGGCCAGCCTTGGCGAGGTGCACGTCGCGAACCTGCCACTTTCGCGGCGGCGGCTGCGTCGAAAGCTGACGAGCGCGGTGCTTCCGTCGGCCGCCGCCTGCTTCGGCCTGGACCCGAGCACGCTGCGTGTGCGCGACGCGGTGGTGGTGCGCTACGACGCGACGACACAAGCGACGCGCCAGCCCATGCATCGCGACGAGGCGCTCCTCTCCCTGAACATCCCGCTCTCGGCGCAGTTCGAGTACGAGGGCGGCGGCACGCGCTTCGAGGGCTCGGGTGCCCTGCCCTACCTCCTTAGTTCCCGCCAGCCTGTGGGGCTGCTGGTGCCTTACTGCCGCCTCGCGCCTGCTACAGCGCATGCTTGGTCGCTACTCCTATGAAGGCCACGCTTCGACGCCTCACCCTAACCCTACCCCTAGCCAGCTGACCCCTGGACCCCAACCCTACCCCTAGCCAGGCGACGTCTTCCGGCAGCCGATGGGTCAGCTGCTGCTCCACGCGTCGGGGATGCGGCACGCGGGCAACGCGATCAGCCGTGGGGTGCGATGGGTGCTCGTGGTCTTCCTCGTGTCCACGGCGGTGCCGCAGCTCGCGCGCTACTCCGCGCACATCGCGGCCGGCGCGATGCGCGAGGCGTCCGAGGCCGAGGACGCGGGGGACGAGCACGCCGCCGCCGCGGCTCGGCGGAGGGCGGAGACCGCGCTCGAGACGGCATCCCCGGCCCCATCTCCTCGACCCTACACCTCCGCTACATCTTCGCTACATCTCCCTACATCTCCCCTACATCTCCCGCATATCTCGCAGGCGCTCTCCTTCGCGGGGCACGACTTCCAGCTGCACCACGACCTCGGCCTGTGCCACATGGAGGCGGGCGACGAGGTGCGAGCACGCACCTCCTTCCGGCGCGCGACCGAGCTCTACCCCGACTGCCCGCGGCCGCACCTGGCGCTTGCTATGCTCCTTGACAGGTTAGGGTTAGGGTTCGGGTTCGGGTTCGGGTTAGGGCTACGGCTAGGGTTAGGGTTAGAGTTAGCACCTGGCGCTCGCGATGCTCCTTGACAGGTGCGGCCGCCCCCGCGCCGCGCTGCGCCACTACGAGGCGTCCCGCGCCGCGCTGGCCAGGCAGGGCGACGGCCACGACCGCAACCTCGGCCTCGACGTCGCGCTCCGGGCGGCGCGCTGCCTGCTCGAGCTGGGCGAGCAGTACGATGAGGAGGAGGAGGAGGCGACTCCCCCTCTAAAGGAGGGGCCGCTGCCTGAGGCGCCCCGCGATGCGAGGCCCCGCGGAGCGCAGCGCCGGTCGCGCGGGGTGAGGGCCGCGGCAAGCCTCCTCGCGGCGCGAGCGCCAGAGGCGACGGAGGGGCTGCGCGCCGCGCTGGCCGCGATGGGGGAGGTGGAGAGCGAGGCGGCGGACGAGGCGCGCGCCACACTTGGAGCGCTCGAGGAGGCGACCACGCAGTTCTGCTATGCAAGCTTGGCGCCGGAGTACGAGCGCACTCCCTGAGGGAGCTAGCTTGAGGCGGCGGCGGGCGGGCTGCAGACGGACTGATAGAGTAGGTTGGGTTAGGCTTCCGAGGTAGCGGCAGCGACGACGAGTACGAGCTTAGCCGTAGGCCGATCGAAGCAGCGAAGGTAGTATATAGGTTGTGATTGATAGCGCCGTGTACGGGATCGGCGTTAGTATAGTCTACTACTAGGTGTTGTGATGTGTTGTGAATGTTGAAAGAGGTAGTAGCGAGAGGTTATGACCGCGCCGTTCAGTTACAGCGCATGCGGCACGAGTCCACGAGTCGAAGGTCGTTATGTTTTCATGCATCACTGGTCCGTATTTTACCCCCAGCAAAGTTTGCAAGTTTGTGTGCCCGATCGCGCGACCGAGCTGTCGACGAGAGCCGCAGCGCGAAAGAACTGGCGTGAATGAGGCACGCGATGGAGATAGACGACCCCGACGAGGAGACGCGATCGCTCTTCGGCCGGCCGGCCGGGCCACGCATTTTCCATCTGGAGGTGCGCTACCTCGCCATGGTGACCGGCGTGCTCCTCGGGCTGTACTGCGGGCGGCATCTGGTCCCCAGCCACGCGACGGCACGCAGCGCGAGCGCCGCGCCACCGCTATTGCCACGGGCGCACGTGAATGAGGTAGGGACCGACGCAGCGCGGCCGACCGAGGCGAGGCCGCCTGAGGCGAGGCCGCCGCCCAAGGGCGCCGAGCCGGTGAAGGAGTCTTGGGAGGAGGTGCGGACCAGGATCCTCAACGCTCAGATACAGATGGAAGCCGATGCGAAGAAGACGAAGAAGATGCCGAGATACGCCGGCCCCAGGGTACTCGGGTACCTCTATGTCGGCCCGGGGCACGTGGTGAACGAGATGAGGGGCGCGCCGCAGGTGCGATGCGGTGCTGCATGTACGTGGGTGCATACGAAGGTGCATATGCGCTGCATGCATGCTATATGCCACATGCACGCTATATATACGCCGCAGCCGGGCAACGTGACCGAGCGGGAGTGCAGCAAGTACTGCACCGCTAACCCACGGTGCAAGGGCTTCGCCTGGTGCGCCCTAGCCGCGGCCACTCCTCCCAACTGCCTCAGCCTCGGCCTCAGCCTCAGCCTCAGCCCCAGCCTCAGCCTCGGCCCCAGCCTCAGCCTCGGCCCCAGCCTCAGCCCCATCCTCAGCCTCAGCCTCAGCCTCAGCCTCAGCCTCGGCCCCAGCCTCAGCCTCGGCCTCAGCCTCACCCTCGGCCCCAGCCTCAGCCTCAGTCTCAGCCTCACCCTCACCCTCACCCTCACCCTCAGCCTCGGCCTCAGCCTCAGCCTCAGCCTCAGCCTCAGCCTCAGCCTCAGCCTCAGCCTCAGCCCCAGCCTCAGCCTCCGCCTCACCAGGTTTAGCACGACCAAGTGGAGCGGTGTGTCCGAGTGCTACCTGAAGGACGCCTGCCCCTCCGATAAACTCCGAGCCATGCACCGCCGCACGCCCCACGCCTCCTCCTGCCTGGTGGCGCCACAGCTCCCATAGCACCGCTCGCCGCCCAGGCCTCCTGGGGCTGGCTGCAGGGGCTGGCTGCAGGGGCTGGCTCTGGGGCTGGCCCTCTCCCGGCGCCACAAGATACCGCCTTGTACTAGCCGCCTTGTACTAGCCGCCTTGGTGAGCAGCTGGGCCGCTCAGCAACACTGCCGTGCGCTCCGGCGGAGGCTGAGTAAGCAGCCGAGCCTTACCACCCAGGCCGGGAGCTTTCTCGTGGGAGAACCCGAGAATGTGCGGCACCACGGTTCAGTTCCAGGCGCAGAACCGGGAGAACGGCCGAGAAGACGCGCTGCACCCGCCGTGTACTGCTCGGCCGTGCCCAGGCACCGCGCCCTGATGCCCGATATATATTCCGACGTGGGTGCGCAGCCCACGTGCCGACGCGAGGGCTACGTAGTATATCTTTATCTATACGCTTTATGATTATGAAATCTTACTGTGTTCTTGTTTTGCGCATTTGCGCTTTTGTGCGGTAAATAACACTTACTGACGTATTTGCTACAGCGGGTCCATCAGTGTTTATCCCCCATCCCCCATTATTATTGTCACTCCCCGTACCCCGGCGGCCCCCCTCTCTATCTACTACCGGTAAAGCTTTACTCACTAGGCTCGCTACACCCTACATACACTCTCTCTCCCGGTCCCGCCTTCGGCCTTGGGCCGGACCTGGGTGCAGGTGCAGCGTGCACGTCGTGCGCGCTGCACATCGTGCATGCAGGGACCAGGGTGGTGAGGTGTACACGTTACTCCTTTCTATACGTAAGGTGACTACATACTACATTCGCCAAAGCAATATCACGCCCGCGCTCTAACTAAACACTGAAGGACTAAACGACCATGGCATTTTCGGGATTATCAGCTGGCATCTCGACCGACGCCGGCACGGACCTGGAGGTGGCGCTCGTGCAACAAGCAGCTGCATCCAGCGGGAGACCGGAGTCCCCCGACGTGCATGCTGCCTGCTCGCCGTGCCCATGGGTAAAGGAGGAGTCGGGCGACGAGAGCGGTGACTGCACGGGCGGAATCGCCGGCTCGGCTGGCACGCCGCTCGGAGTAGGGTGGGCCTCACTTTCGCGGAGCTGCAGGTGCGTGACGAGGACGTTGAGCCACACGATGACCGTAAAAAAAATGACGAGCCTGTAGATGGGAATCAAGGCCTCCCCGTCCTTTGTCCACCAGCCGCCCGGCGAGTACGGCGGGAAGCCCTTGCACAGGAACACTATGGTGAAGATGAGCACGAAGCGGCACGTCAAGAGCGCAAGCTTCCCCCGGGTCGTGCGGCAGCGGCCACGGTGCCACGACAACAGACGACCACTTGTCCAATGGAGCGTCCATGACTGCTGGACCAGCACCTCGAGGACCACCATGCTGAACAGATTATAGAAATAGTTGGTATGATTTGGGCAATCAAAGCCGAGTGGATGGTTGAGGGCCAGCTCGAGACACATGCCGATCAAGGGCATGAAGGTGCATACGGCGAAGAAGGAAGCCTGGTAAGAAGTCTTGAAGCCGACGCCGCGGGAGAACGGGTGGTCGTGCGAGGCGTTGGGTTGCGCGAAGACGACCATGTAGAGCATGCCGACGACGAGCAGCAATCCGCAGAAGCGCACGGCGATGCGATAGGGGCGGTGCTCCGCGCTGTCGCTCGACACGCCGAGATGCATGACCAGCTCACCAAATGTGAGTATGAGGAGTTCGACGTGGCGCCGGATCATAAATTTGATCCCCATGGGCACGGTCGTCTGCGCGAGCGGCCAGTGCGGTCCTGAGAGCCATGCCCGCCGCTTGTGCCGCCACAACTCGCGAAGCCACGTCCAAAACTGCGCAAAGATCCAAATCCAAATGCGTACATACAAACTGGAGTGTGTGGAGCGTAAGTAGAATCGTTCTGATACGAGCGGCATGAGACTGAGCGTCATGAGAACGAGCGGCATGATGCCGTCGACGACCTGTCCGCCAGCGTAGCGCCGCTCGTTCTCACGCCGTGCGCGGAGAGCAATCTCGAGCCAGCGCAGCCACCAGAGCAGCGTGTGCAGATAGAGAAAGACGAAGTCGAAAAAGCTGGGTTCAGCGAAGTACGTGGTCGTGCCTAGCAGACAGAAGTATCCGAGAAGGTCGCAGAACGTGTGAAAGTTGCTGTTCATGTAGAAGCGCGACTTCATCTCCACCTCGTGCGACCAGTTGCGTATCGCGGTCGACACGACGAGAATATATCTCCACGTGACGAACGTAATGACCAGGTCGCACGGCGGCCACGACCTCGTGTTCAGCCTCGGTGGATGCCTTTCGCAGCCGACGATGTCCTGCCACTCTGGCGGCGGCGAGCAGTCGATGAAGCTGGACTCGGATGCCCACTTGCAAGCCTTAGAGATCAAGGCTACAAAGATCAAATCGCCAAAGAGACTGTGAGTATCGTGCAGCTCGGGAACCTCCTCTCCCCATTCCGCGTGCGCCGTCGGAACTCGGTAGAAGGCGCCCGAAAACAAGCCCTTGCGGTGGCTATGCGCATGGCTTGTGCTGCTGACGCTCCTCTCGCCAGCATGCCTGCTGAGGAGCTCGACGTCGTTGCGCTCGCCGTGCTCGCGCTTGCGACATCTGAGATCCGGAGGCTCAAGGCCCCACCATTCGCGGCCCGCGCGCAAGCCGAGTACGGAGCGCCAGGCGGGCATACGCGTCGGCCGCGGAATCGGTCGCCATCATATGGGCACCCCTGCGGCTACGCTGCGGCACCCTTTCCCTACCACCCCTCCTAGCCCTTTTAAATGTGACGTTGTGCATGGCGCTAGCGTGAGCGCTGAACCCCTCGCCGCCCCTGCGCGTCCAGTGTTTTGCCCCTCGCCCGTCGTCCGCTGGAAGTGATCCCCTCCCGCCGCTCCTTCCGGTCGCGCCGGCGGAGTATACCGCTCCCGCTTGCTCAGGCGCTCCTGCCGGGCGAAGCTGCCTACCTTGCAGGCTTTGGTCTGCGTAGTACGACTCGAATGCCGCTGCCTGCCTGGCTGGGCTTGATCCGTACCGTGCCCGGGTACAATTATGTTGTCCGACGATTAGAAGCGCTTGACAGCGATCTCAGAAAGTTCTTGCGGCTATTCGTCTTCTGGGGCCTCCGATTCTGCTTCTGGACGATCGACGCGGTCGCGGCGTATAACTTCGAGTCGTGCGCTGAGGGTTGCGGCTTCGTCGAGGCGCCTCGGACGAGCTGTGAGGCGCTGATCCTCTCGATCGCCATCTTCAACTTCTTCGCGCTGGTCGCCTTCATCATCTTCCTCCTCGTGAGGTATACGTCGGACGACCGCGACCGCGCCGAGGCGAGATTCGTGACCCGCGTTCTGATCACCGTTGGCCTGCTGCTCAAGCTGGCCGACATTGGCATGACGGTCGCCGTGTATACCACCTGCTTCCCCGACTCCGCCACGCCGCCCTATGAGAATTTCATGTCGATGACGCAGTGCGCGGGCACCATTCAGAACCCGGCGTGCCCTTTCATGGACTTCTTTGCGCTGTACGGCATCTATGCGGTCCTCAAGGTAAGCGAGCAAGTAAGTGAGTAGTCAGTAGTAAAACGCGCAGCGTGTGATACGTGTCCGCATGTGCATGTGCATGGACATGTGCATGCGCATGCTACTCACATACCTACTACCTGTAATCAAGGTGACCGTCATGGCGGCCGACGTGATCGTCATCACGCCGCAAATGGTGTGCAAGTCGAGAGATTGGTACCAGAATGACCGCCTTTAACGATCAGACGATGAAGAAAGAGTTATAATTGAGAGAGTGAGAATATCTAACTGAGGTGTGTGTGGGCGGAGCGTGTGCCTGTGCCAGCGGCGCGTGTGGGCTGTGGCCCTGAGGGCGCGACGCGAAAATAACGGTCGCTCAACCGTCGCGGAGTCCGCGGGGAGGAACACACCGGAGCGGGGGGAGCGCGCGCGAAGCGGGCGCGAAAAAAGAGCTGGAAGAGCTCCGCGCGAAAAACAAAAAAAGCGTAAAACTTCAAAAGTATCGGGCGTTACAGGACCTATGTCCATTTACATACTTACAATGCCTACAGTTCTAACACATTGGGATGTCGTTGGTGGAATGAGCTCAAGCCAGCGCAAGACAAGCAGAGTCAAGACACCTTCTCCCCGCCCGTGGGCCACAGGCGCAGGCCCGTGCCGTCCCACACCCCATCGTAGATCGTCTCGGCGCACTCAGTGGCGGGGAAGGCCTCAGGATCTCCCTCAGACGCGCCCGCGCACAGTGCAGCCAGCAGACCCGCGCTCTCAGCGGTACGAGAGCTGCCGCCGAGGCGGCCTTCCCATCATGTACGCCGCATTCAGGCTGGGGATGTTGTGGTCCCGCAGGCCCAGGTGGCCTGACCAGCCCTGATCAAATGTGCTGTGGAAGTCGGAGCGGTCCATCGCGGCGTTGAGCGAGGTGTTGACCTTGGACGCCGGCCCCTTGCCTCCCAGGAAGAAGGCCGTCGTGAACTCGCCCCGCAGCCCGTACCAGCGGATGGGGAAGTCGGCGGCCTGCAGCGGCAGCTTGCCTATTTCCGAGGTCGTTGTGCTGTACGTCGGGTCCTGTGCCTTGGCACCTCCCGCCTTCGTGTGTCTGTAGTTGTGTGATGAGAGTGAGTCGGCCGTGAAGCGGCGTGGCATCGGCGTGGGATCGAGGAAGCTCGTGTTCGGCCCGGACGGGAATGGCGCCGGCTCCTCGCTCGATTTGAAGTACTTCTTCAGCTCCTCATCCGGCATCATCGCGTGCTGACCCAGGACGCTGCTCTCAAAGCGGCGGCGGTAAAACTCCCTGCCGGACGAGTGTGCGGGGCTCAAGGGTGCAGCCGCCTCGAGAGCTCACAATGGGGCTCAGGCTAGTGGGCGGCAGCGCACGCTGTCCCCTCCTTCACTTCATCGTCCCGTAGCCGGACGGTGGCTCCCTCCTCCAGGCCGATGGGCATCCCGACCCTGTGGGTCGCGGCTCGAACACCACCGATCGATGTAACGCATGACAGGAGGAAATAGCGGACATTTTTGCTGTGTGCGCCTTTAGAGCCCTAGCGACTCCCGGGCCTCAGCGAGCAGTGCGCGCACGTCCTGCACCGATGCCTCCAGCTCGCTCTTGCTCGGCGTCGCCCTCGCGGGCTCGGAGCCAGCCTTGCGCCACGGGCGCCACACGGGCGGCGGGTTGGAGCTGCAGATCTGCAGCGGCGTGCGCCCCTGTGGCGGCAGCAGCCGCCTGGGCCGCGCCGGCCCACCACCGCCGCCGCCGCCGCCGCCGCTGCTACCGCTGCCGCCACCGCCGCCGCCGCCGCCGCCGCCGCCGCGGCGCGCGTTGGCCTCGAGCAGCTGCAGCCGCGCGGCCTCGAGCGCGGCCTGCAGCGCGCGCTTCTCCTCGAGTGCGCGCTGCAGCGGCTCGTCGGCCGCCTCTTTGGGCGCCTCCAGCTGCGACGCCGTCACCTCAGGCCGCGTCTCGGCGCCACCGGCCGTGGCGGTGCTAGCACCGCCAGCCGTGGGGGCGATGCCAGCCGTGGCGGCGGCAGCGCGGGCGCGCTCGGCGCGCTTGGCGTTCGCAGCGCGCGCGGCGCGCTCCGCTTTGAGCTGTTGCCGCGCCTCGTCGCGCTCGCGCACCGCCTCCGCCAGCGCGCCCTCGAGCTCCGCGATGTACCGCTCGAGCTCCTTCACCCTGCAGGCGCGGCGGGAGGGGGCGCGTATGTGAGGGCGG
>Ga0209503_10001897_pt1 | contig 10478 bp, 12 predicted proteins | sample SouAtlMetagenome_2_FD_187448 | JGI IMG/M metagenome (GOLD analysis project Ga0209503, IMG submission 187448) | Marine eukaryotic phytoplankton communities from Atlantic Ocean - South Atlantic ANT15 Metagenome (SPAdes) (version 2) | ecosystem: Environmental > Aquatic > Marine > Oceanic | place...
ACTGGACGCACTACACTAACTCTTGTTGAAGAGAAAGGTGCTAAAGGATTTGATGAACAGGAATTTAAGATTCGATACATTTTCAGTCAGACAAGATTAACAGGTCATGACTTCTTACAAGTCGGTACAGGTGGAACAGTTACAACTAACTGGCCAGGAGTTCCAGTTGTTGATGCTGTTCAATCGAATGAAGTTAGTGAGTCCTTCCCAGGAAGAGTATTCTACGTTTCAACTGACCAAGATGGTAACTTCAGGGTTGGTAAGTACTTCCGTGTTAACCAGGCAACTGGTTCTGCAACATTGAATGCTAGTGCTTTCGATCTATCTGGTCTAACTTCATTGAGATTGGGTTCAATTGGTGCTCAGTTGGGTGCTTCAATTGATGAATTCTCAACTGATGGAACAATGTCTCAGAATAGTAATACTAAGGTTCCTACACAAGCTGCTGTTAGAACATATGTTGCTACTAGAGATGCAGAGCATCTTGTAATGGCACAAACTCATGCTTCTGCTGGACTAGTAACTGAAAGAGCACACACTGTATCTGGTATTACTACTGGAACTAATATAGCGAAACAGTTTGGATTCTTTGTAGGACAAAGTTGATATTAATTTTATTATTATAAATAATAACAAGAAAAGGAACATCTTAGAACATGGCATCTGGAATTTTAGGTCAAGTATCACTGGCCTCTACAACAAATACTACAATTTATACAGTTCCTGGGTCTACTCTTGCTGTTGTCAATATCAACATCCTTAATAGGGATGCATCTGCTACTGCTGATATTAGGGTTGCGATAAGCACCCAAGTTGGTACCAGCATTACTGATAAAGATTATATTGAATATGATACTACAATTCCTGCTAAAGGAATTCTTGAAAGAACAGCTATAGCGTTAGATTCTGGAAAGAACATTGTCGCTTACGCATCTACATCTACTTGTAGTATAAATGTTTATGGGCTTGAACAATCAGTATAACGAGATTATATTAGATGGGAAGATTTCTTGGTAGTAGCAACAACAGAACATTAGGACTACCTGGTGGTGGAGTTGCGAAAAATGTATCATTTTCTCGATCTGGTATAACTACTGACGCAGATAATAATGTCACATCAGTAACATTAGGTGATTCTGCATATTCAAACGTTGCATACAACACTGTGGGACTAATTACATCATTCACTGAAACGGTAAACGGTACCGAGAAAAGCTGGGAAGTTGATTACAATACAACTACTTGGTTAGCTAATTCAATAACGGAGGTAAACTAAAATGGCAGCAGACGTATTAACCTTTAATGCCATTCAAGAGGTAAATGAAGAACTAAGAGCACAAATAGCTGAGGTTCATGCTTCTATTGTTGCTAATGGTGGTTACGCTGGAACTGGAGGTGGACCTACTGCTGAAGGTACTGAATTACAAAGAAAGGTTAGATATGGATTCAAGCAGAATCCAGTATATTTTGGTTGTATGATACCTAAAAACCCAGTGGGTGAGGGTGCAGTAGATTTTGATTCAGGAGTGAAAGTTTGTGATGATACTGGTTATCATCGTTGTGGTAGAAACTGTACTTGGACTGTTCCTTCTGGAGTAACATGTGCTAGATTCCAAATATGGGGACCAGGATCAAGTTCTGGATCTGGTTGTTGTTGTGGTGTGGGAATGCCTGGTACTTCAGGTGCTTATGCTTCCGTTATTATACCTGTAACAGCAGGAGATAGTTATGTTCTTTGTGCTGGTTGTGCTTATTGTTGTTATGGTTGTTTTAGTAATATCCAACCAGGTAGTCCTAGTTATGTACAGGGTAACAACTTAACGAATTATTGTGTTAAAGGTGGAGATAATTGTTGGTGTAGAATGGTTAAGGATTATGGACAATGTGCTGGATTAGAATGCTTATATACTTCATGTATGTACCAAACATTCTTCTCTTTATGTCCAACTAACGTGAATGACATGTGCTTATGTGATGGTATTCCTGCGAACTCTCATGGTAGAGGAGGACAATATGATAATAATAGGAATCAGTGTCCAATGATTGCTAACAAATGTGTTGGTTGGTATGGATCTGCTGTTGACACTACCGAAAATGGTAGAGACGGTGCTGCTGATATCTACGCATATTGTGGAATGTATAGTCAATACTTCAGAAGACAATCTGGAGGTTGGGGTATTAAATATCCACCAGTATATGGATTCCTTGGATGTTGGGACGATTATGAAAGATGTTGTACTGAAGCATGTTGCTTCTATCAATCTGGATGTTGTCGTCAAGCACAAAATGGATATCGTCAAATACCATCTGGACCTGGTGCAATATCACTTAAATGTGGTGGTCATACAAATGATCCATTTGGTGATGCAGGTAGAAATGGTATGGTTTGTGTATCATGGAAATCTTGATTATGGTTACTTGTATAAATATTTGGAGGAAGAATTAGTACGATGGCGATTGCTACATTTACATATCCATTACCTAAAGAGCAATTTGTTGCAGGTATAGGAACTACGGTTGCAACATATACATATGATGGACCTGATACTATGGATATTGCTCTTGAACCAGGAGGAGTATTTGAAGCTGGTATTGAATATGAACCTGAAGCACCTCTTACTAAGATAACCTTGAGTGTTGGTATCAATACTCATATTCCAGTGATGTATTATTTTAACAATAGTGTTAATGATGATCTTGAATGGGTTGATGTTCATAAAGATGTCACTATGGAAAATGGTGATGTTTACCATGAGGTTACAAATCCAAATTTAAATGATAATTATAAATGTAAGTGGAATCCAAACACTAAGTGGTTTTATTTTGAACAAATAGTTATACCTCAAAATAATATTTGGGCAGAAAAAGCAGCAGAGAAAAAGGAATTTATTTCTCAGTATTCATCTGAAACTTATAAAACCTTTACTACTGCAGTAAAGAATGATATAACTACTTTTTGTAATGACCTCGATACATTCATTGCTGCAAATGGTCCAATGAAGAATTGGAAGTATTTGACTAAACCAAAGGTAGGTACTATGCCTACTTGTCCACAATCTGTTAAAAATGCTATTGACCAACTTCCTAATAATCATGCATTGCGAATAAATACAATAGATGATTTAGAGGAGGGATTCTAAGAAATGGATGTATTACAGTACAGTGCCTTTAATCAACAAGTTGCACTAAGAAAAGAATTAAGAGAAAAAGAGAACTGCTTTAAAACTCTCACTAATCCTGGTGGAGGTGGTGGTGGAAGTACAGGTGATCCAGTTGCAGAAAGTGCTATGCTTTGCTGGATCTGTGAAATTGAACCTTGCTTGAGACAATATCCTGTTCCTGAGTTTGATGCTACCAATAATAGTTGTCCAAAATATTGGAATTGTATCCCAACAGGATCTGGATGGACTGGTGGAATAAAAGTTTGTGATGATACTGGTTACTATCGTTGTGGTAGAAACTGTAACTGGACTGTTCCAGGTGGTGTGACTTGTGCTAGATTCCAAATGTGGGGTGCTGGTGGTGGATCTGGTGGTGGATATCAGTGTAGTGGATCTGTATGGGGTGAGACAGGTGCTTATGCTTCTGTTATTATGCCTGTAACAGCAGGTTGGACATATTGTATGTGTGCTGGTTGTGCTTATTGTTGTTATCCTTCTCAACAAAATGAAGGTAGAAACCAAGGATGTGCATCTTGGGTAAGTGGATGTGGATTATGTTATGTCTGTGCTGATGGTGGTACAGGAACAATGTTCCATTGGATGGGTGCTGTAGGTAAGAGACATCCATATAGAACAGGAACAGTTTGTTGTCACACTAGTGGATCTTGTTTCTGTAACTATGCATCTTGGTATCGTTTTGATAATAGTTGTGCAATCTGTCAAGGACCTATTGATTATGTTGCTGGTGCAAATTATAATGGATGTTTATCTGAAACATCTGCATATTGCCCAACGGCTGGAGGTGCTGCAGATGGTAACTCTATTGTTTATGGTATACGTGGTATGTGGAACCAATGGTGCTATGACACAAACCATTATGGATGGGGTAAAGCTGCTCCGATATATGGATTTGAGAACTGTAGTAGATGCTGCTTCCAGTGGAGTTCTGGAACTTGTTGTGGATGTTATTGTTCCGCATGGTATACAAGTTGCTTAAGAGTACCAGGTGCTGGTGGATGGCCATCAATTACTATGGGAGATAGCCGTAGTGGTTGTGGTGACTCTGGTAAGTTTGGTATGGTTTGTGTATCATATAAGTAAATCAAAATTAACTTTTTGTTTCAGAAATGATGGGAAAAAATTCCCGTCATTTTTTTTGTCTGTAGGGTCGATAAGTATAAGTAGTAATATCCTTACATAACATTCTTTATTTGGTTGACTATATAAGTCAGCAATGATATAATATTCTACATTGAGGTTTGACTTGAATGAATAAAGCTTTTTTTATTAATGGTGGAGCAGGACGGGTGCTTTGTTCTATGCCAGGTTTAGAGAGGTATGCAAAGACGCACGATGATTTTGTCATTGTATCTGAGTCATGGACAGAGTTGTACATGACCAATAAAACCCTTAGAGATCATGTCTATATGGGTTGGCAGAAAGATCTTTTTAGAGATAGGTTATTAGATAAAAATATAATATCACCAGAACCTTATAGGTTGAATGCTTATTTTACACAGAGAGCTAATTTAATTCAAGCATTTGATATGCTTATTAATGATTTGGAAGAAGTTCCAGAAACTGGAAAGATTAATATAGATCTTAGTAAAGAAGAACAGATAATTGGACATAATCTTGTAGCAGAAGTAAAACAATATACTGGTAAAGATAAAGTAATAGTATTCCAACCATTTGGTCAGAGTGTTAAAAATGAAGGTCAATTCATATATGATACCAGTGGTAGAAGTTTTGAAATGACTAATACTGTAGAAATTCTTACTGAGTTGAGTAAGAATTATGGTATTATAGTAATGACTCAATTAGATATTCCTAGTTGGCAAGAGATGGGTATTGGTATGCCCAAAGATATGAATCTTAATCAATGGATAGGTGTTATAAATGCTGCTGATTACTTTTTAGGGTGTGATAGTGTTGGTCAACATATGGCACACGCTATGAAAAAACCTGCTACAGTTGTTATTGGTGCTACATTTCCAGAGAATATATCATATCCTGATAATAAGAACTTTACTATTATTGATAATGGTGAAGGTAAAAGAAGGTATAGTCCTATTAGATTAACACAGGATGAATGTGCAGATAGAAATAATGAAGATATAATGGTATTAGATAAGGATGAGGTTAAAAAAATTGTTAAAAGTATTAAAAATAAATTAGGTACTGGTAAATCTAGTGGGAGTAAATCAAAATCATCTATACCAGCATTAAAACCTGCTGAAACTACATCTACACCCTTTACTATGGGACTAGATAATAAACCAAAACCGTTTGGAAATACTTCAGACACATTTGGTTTTGGTGATATGAAACCTAAAAAGAAATCTAAACCTATCGATGACTTAATCGAATTGGAAAAACGAACTACAGGACCACAAGGTCAAACTAAGTGAGGAATTAATTAAATGCATACTATTCTATCTGTTGCAAGAGGACATAACGGAAGTGCCACCTTAATGGTTGATGGCAAGGTTTTGTGGTACATTGAGGAAGAAAGATTAACTCGTAGAAAATACGATGGTTCTCCTCTTATGGCAATGTTAAAGGCATTTGAAACTATTGATCGTATTGATGAATTGGTTGTTTGCCACACACATAGACATGGTGGAAGTTTAGATTGGACTTGTGAGGATATGTATCAGGGATGGTGCAGAAAACTTAATAGGTCTAAGTACGAAACAAAAGTAACATTTATTGATACTATACATCATCAGATGCATGCGACTGTTTCTTTTATAAATTCTGGATTTGAAACTGCTGCATGTGTAGTTGCTGATGGTGCAGGAAGTTTTTTAAAAACTGATGAAAATATTTGTCCTAAAACTGTATTTGAAGGTGAATCTATATACAAAGCTTCTTATCCTTTGAAGTTGGAATCAGTTTATAAGCATTATTTCACGGATTATCCTATAGGTTATAGGAAGATGCATGTTCCTGAAGGTAGTAATGATAAAGGTGAGTATCTTCTTACAGAATATCCAGGAATTACTAAGTGTTATGAATCTGTAACTGAGTTTTGTGGATTTAAATCTATTGAGGCTGGAAAAACTATGGGTCTTTCTCCTTATGGAGAACCTAATGATTCAGTTCCTCCTTTGATTAGAGAAGGGTGGGGTAATAGGGATATGTTTGTGCCTAATTATCCTAATAATTCTTCAGTAAATTACTTCAAATATCCAGAACTTATGAAAGATGTTGAGAATCATAAGGAAGGAGAGTATACTAAATTGCAAAAGGATATGGCGTATACTGTTCAGAAGGAAACTGAAGATGCAATGATTGCGTTAATTCGTAAAGCACATGAGGAAACTGGTGAGAAAAATATCGTTATCTCTGGTGGTTATGGATTGAATTGCGTATCCAATTATAAGTATTTGAAGGCATTTCCTGATTTAAATATCTATTGTGAACCTATTTCACATGATGGTGGAACTTCTATGGGTGGTGCATATCATGTCTCAAATCTTCATAAACCAATAACTGCACCGCAACCACAAAGAAAGAACATATATTATGGTCCAAAATATAATCCAAAAACATATCTAGATTGTCTTAATGGTGAGGGTGTTTATTTTAAGAGTAGAATTGCAGAAACATCTTACGATGATGTTGCACAATTAATTCGTGAAGGTAATATTGTAACCATATATCAAGGTTCTTCTGAAGGTGGACCTAGAGCACTTGGTAATCGTTCTATATTATTTGATCCTACTATTAAAAATGGAAAGGATCTTGTTAATAAAGTAAAACATAGAGAGTTCTTTAGACCTTTTGCTTGTTCTATTCTCGCAGAGAAGGTTCATGACTGGTTTGATCTTGCAGGTATGGAAGATTCTCCAACTATGATGTACGCAGTTAAATGTTTGGAAGGAGTTGAAGAGAAGATTCCTTCAGTCATTCATGTAGATGGTACTTGTAGAATACAAACAGTTACTGAAGAGCAAAATGAACATTATTATAAGTTAATTCAAGCATTTGAAAAGATAACTGATGTTCCTATTCTGTTTAATACATCATTCAATCTTGGTGGTCATCCACTAGTTGAGAATCCTATTGATGCTTTTGAAACTGTAGTTCATAGTAATATAGAGTATATCTATTTTCCAGAGATACAAAGATTAGTTTACATTTCTAATGAAGAAAATAAGGATTTAGTATTTAAGCATGGTGAAAATGGATGTACTTTGGGAGTAATGAAACCAAAACATGAACCAAAAGAACTTTAATGATAGAGAATGATATTGTTTGGTGCAATGGCACATTCGATATTCTTCATCCAGGTCACATAGAATTATTCAAGGTTGCTAGATCTCTAGGAAACAAAGTAATAGTTGCTACGGATACTGATGAGAAGATTCGTACTGACAAAGGTGAGCATCGCCCTATAAACGATCTTTGTTATAGGGTTGCTATGCTTGAGGCAATCAAGTATATTGATGTTGTTCATACCTTTGGTAGTAGACAAGAGTTAGAAGATCTAATTGAACTATATCAACCTGATATATTATTACTTGGTGATGATTGGAGGGATGGTGATGTAGTTGGTTGGGAACACGCTGGTGAGGTAAGACATCTTCCTAGAGTGGGAGGATATGCTAGTAGTAATGTAATCAAAAAGATTAATGAAAGTACTGTTACTAGGTGATAGTTGTGAAGATGAATACATCTATGGTAGATGTAATAGGATGAGTCCAGAGGCTCCTGTGCCTGTCTTGGACTATGCTAAAATACAAACTAAACCTGGTATGGCAGCTAATGTTTGTTTAAATTTACAAGCATTTGATATTGATATTACTTTCTTAACTAATTCAGAACAATTAGTTAAGACGAGATTTATTGATGAGAAATCTAATCAACAAATACTTAGAGTTGATAATGAAGAGAGGATAAGACCACTTGTAATACCTGTATCAACAGATAGCTTTGATGCAGTTGTCATATCAGATTATGATAAAGGTTATCTTACATCAAGTAAGATATTTGAAATTGTTAATGGTACTAGTTGTCCTGTGTTTATTGATAGTAAGAAAAATATACTTCCTAATACACCTAATTGCTTTGTAAAAATAAATGATGTAGAATATGAGAAATTAGATGACTATAATATAGAAAATCTAATTGTTACAAAAGGATCTGAGGGATGTATTTACAATAATACATTATATCCAGCAGAAAAGGTAAACGTATATGATGTAGTTGGTGCTGGAGATACTTTTCTAGCAGCACTTGTCTACGGGTATATAACTACTAACAACATAGATGAATCCCTTATGATGGGAAATAGAGCAGCAGCAATTGCTGTTCAACAACCAGGCACTTACATTTTAACGGAGGAAGATGTCCAAAAGATATTGCATTGATATAGATGGTACTATTTGCACACCAACTGTAGGTAGGGATTACCATAAAGCACAACCTTGGCAAGATCGTATTGCAAAAATAAATAATTTATATGATGAAGGTCATTATATAATATACTTTACTGCCAGAGCGATGGGTAGATTTTCAGATCAACCTCATTCTATTGCATCTATAAAAGCAGAGGCAGTTTTATTTGAACTTACTGAGAAACAATTGAAAGATTGGGGATGTAAGTATAATGATTTAATTATGGGTAAACCTCATGCTGATCTATTCATAGACGATAAGGGAATTAATAGTGATACATTCTTTAATAACAATTAAACACGTTCCTAAAGGATGGGGATATGAGAAATGGATTGCCAATTCTCCAGAGTATTGTGGTAAGTTGTTGTATATTAATAAGACAAAGAGATGTTCTTGGCACTACCATAAACTAAAAGACGAAACTTTTTATATTCAATCAGGTAAGATTCATTTGTTTTATGGTAAAACAGATAAACTTGAGGATGCAAAAACTATGATCTTAGAACCTGGTGATAGATTCCATGTTTATAGAGGTCTTAGACATCAGATGATTGCACTAGAAGATACAGAACTATTTGAGTTCTCTACACAACACTTTGATGATGATTCATATAGAATTTTTAAGGGTGACTGAGGTATCAAATATTAAATTAAACGCTACGGTTCTTCTCATATTATCCGATTTATGTATTGATACTCCATGTAACATATGTGATGGGAATAATAATACTCTTCCTCTTTTAGCTCTTACAAATTTTCTATCTCCAAATAGACCAACATCTCTCCATTCTTTAGAAACTTCTGAGTAATGTTTATGATAAAAGAAAAATTGACCATCACCTTGTTGCTCATCTGTTAAAAAAACAACACCTGACAAATGTAAAGGTAAATGGTCATGTACTTCTTGAAAGTAATTTCTTTGGTAAGTATTTCTCCAAATTTCATGTAACTGTATCTTAAGATTTCTAGCATCTATTTGTATTTCTTGAAAAAATTGACTTAAAGATGGTGCAAATAGTGAATGAAAATCCTCTTCTAAATCCAATCTCTCAAATTGAATTGAACAACCCTCAGACCAAGAACATTCTTGTTCTTTGTGTAGTTTAGTATTTCTTTCTAAAGCATACAATAGTTCATCCTTATTTGGAGGATCTATTATCGAATAAAAGTAATGTGGTAATGTGTCAAGCATTTAAATTAAGTTAAGATACTGTGCTACGTTTACGAACTGATAATCCCATATCTTCTCTGCGATAGTTAGATATTGATATTTTCCTTTTAGATGTTCTGGGAATGGAACATATTCTATTTCTCCATTATATTTTGCTGCTATTAATTCGGCAACAAGTTTAAAACTAACTGGGTTACTGGTTCCAAGATCATAGATCCCAGATGGTTTGTCATTATTAAGAACGACTTCTACTATATCACCAACCCAAATAAAATCTCTTAGATACTTACCTGAACCTTCAAACAGTTTTAATTTACCTGTTTCCTTTACTTGTTTGGTAAACTTATGTACTGGACTTGCCTGATCTCCCTTATGATCTTCTCCTTGTCCATACACATTAAAGTATCTGAAACTCTGAATAGATGAGAACTTATCTAGGTTGTCTTGTATATAATAATCTATCTGTAGTTTGGTAATAGCATAGTAATTTAATGGAGATATTTTATTCGGAGTACTTCCCATCAAACTCTTTCGTGTATTGCCATACACCGATGCTGATGAGGCAAATTTAACATCTATTTGATGCTCTATTGCCTTCTCAAACAGTTCTATAGTGAACCAAACATTAGTTCTATGGAGTTTATCTATATCTGTTTCTGTCGTTGCTGAGATCGCTCCTTGGTGTAGTATAAGGGATACCTTATCCCAGTCCTTAAAATATGCTAACCAATCCCAACAAT
>Ga0209503_10001898_pt1 | contig 10476 bp, 7 predicted proteins | sample SouAtlMetagenome_2_FD_187448 | JGI IMG/M metagenome (GOLD analysis project Ga0209503, IMG submission 187448) | Marine eukaryotic phytoplankton communities from Atlantic Ocean - South Atlantic ANT15 Metagenome (SPAdes) (version 2) | ecosystem: Environmental > Aquatic > Marine > Oceanic | place...
TGTCATCTGAAATATCAAAAACTAAGGCTTCTGATAACCAAAGATTGAATCAAGAATACCAGAATCTCGTGAACGGCCTTATTGATCAAGGCCTACTAGCTGCACCAGCTAACGATAACACAGCAGGAAGTAGAGCACTCTCTTCAGACATACTGAATGAAAGTGTGCCTGGGGATATACGTCGTGCAGAAAATTTCATCCAATTTATGAAGAAGGTTGTTGAACACTTGAAAAATCGATTGACAACAATTACCAGTGACGGTGGTGTTCGGAGTGAAACTCCCTTGGCGTTTTTACATCGCATGACAAATAGGACCACACTCGATATCAAGCCTCTTCGTTTTGCGTACTCAAGGCTAAACTCATTGCTTCGGTCTCTACAGGTTTCAAATATGGACGACTTTAATTCTTTGGGTGACGTTGCTGATTTTTCTACGTTACTAGCGACCTACTCAGAGGGAGTTGCAAAGTTTGCCGTTATTATGGAACCAAATGGATCAAGTATTCCAGGTATTTCTGACCCCTGTATCCAGCTTTCATGCCTCGATTCGTCGCTTGCTATTGCTCCAGTTTTCAAACGATTTAGTAGCGTCATTATTACCTCAGGAAGTAAGTAATTAAGGAAACATCAATCTTTTTGGTGCTCATCAACATACGTATTGTAGGCTGAGCGATTGAAGAATATTAAAATCATCAAAACTGCTGAACCAACTCATCTATGTTATTTCCCAGCCTTGTCACCAATAGATTTATATCCAAAACTGCTACAATTTGAACCTTGTATTTCGGAATCATTAAGCATGTCAACGTTCCGACCCTGTATACGACCACTCGTGATAACGCGAGGAGCAGATCAACAAGCTATGTCTACGAAGTTTGAAGACAGAGATAACATGGGTGTCCTGAGAAACTATGGGCAAATGTAAGTGATAGACAGCAAATAGTGTACGGAATCAATATACAGGATTTCAATTATCTGACAACCTTGCCTTGTATTACTTTTTGCGTTATGAATAACTAACTCATGATTCAGGTTGATCGACCTATGCAATGTGATCCCAGACGGAGTAGTAGCATTTTTTACCTCGTACTCTTATATGGAACAGGTGGTTTCGGAATGGGATGCTACAGGTGTGCTTCGAGAGCTAACAAAGGCAAAGCTGGTCTTTATAGAAACGAAGGACGTGCTCGAAACTACTCTAGCATTAGATAATTACAGAAGAGCTTGCGATTCGGGCCGTGGCGCCCTTTTCTTATCAATTGCACGAGGAAAGGTGTGTATAAATTTGACTGTTACTTCCTGTTCCTATATTGTTTGTTCTCAATCATCTTTTGATATTTCGCGTCATATCTCGGACTTAGGTTTCAGAGGGTATCAATTTTGATCGTCATTATGGGCGTGCTGTTGTAATCATCGGGGTTCCATTTCAATATACTTTATCTCATGTCTTGAGAGCAAGGCTCGAATATCTTCAAACTCATTACCAGATAAGGGAAGCTGATTTCTTAAACTTTGACGCACTTCGTCAGACATCACAAGTAAGTGCTTGACGTATTCACTAGATTATATCGTACGCTACCAAACAGTACAAGGTCTTACATTTTCGCGATTCACTTTCCTGTGAATTTATTTGTCTACGCTCAATGATAGTGTGTTGGTCGAGTCATCCGAAGTAAGACAGACTACGGGCTGATGATCCTGGCTGACAGTCGATACAATCGTCACGACAAAAGATCTAAGTTACCTAAATGGATCCTTCAATTCCTTGGGGAGTATTGTCTAAATCTTAGTACCGACCAAGGAGTCCAACAAGTGCAACAATTTTTACGCCTAATGGGGCAACCAGTAGATCAAAAAGGTAATTCCTGAACTTATTCTTGCAATGCGTCAAGAGATCTGCCTTCATGTTCAACTTACACATCAATCCAATATTTTTCTTTCGAACACAGCTTTACAAAGCGTTTTGTTGACTGTCGAAGAAGCAAAATTGATGAGTCCTACAACCACAAATGCTGTTTCTAATACAAAAGGATTCATGATGATAGAGTCTAAAGGCTAGAATGCCATCAATTTAAAATCTTATACACATCGGAAGAGCCACAATTCAGAGTAGTAACACCGGACCACAAGCTTTGGTGTCTCAGACATTAGGTACTTTTGGAAATAGATTTACCCCATTCTTTGAGCGCAGTTGGACACTCCAACAAGTTTTGTTCTAAGGCTGTTTTTAGTTCTCGATCGATATCGAGAGGCACATGCAAAGGAAGCCGAGACAGGGCATATTGATCCATGTCTTTGTATATTTTTGTGATATCATAATGCAATGGACCGCCTCCTGAATGATCAACGGATGGTACTACTAAACCTTGTTGCATTAAATGATGGACGGCCCGTTTCAATAATTTTGAATTACCCTTTGATGTTGATCCTCGCCGAAAGGACTCATATTCTTTCAGTATTCGTTCAATTGTCAATGGTGCCAACACAGCCTGATCTCTATGTTCCTCTCTTTTGAGAATCCGTCTTGCGGACAGTAGAAGTGCAACTTGTGGCGTTGACAAATCAAGTAATGCTTGCAGTCGTGGACTCACTGCTACATCTTCAATCAAGCACAGGTCAGGTTGTCGAGAAATACCTGCGTTATCGAACACGGATGCTCCCATCATTGACATTGCATCCCAAATATACTTGGCACAGAAAGACAATGGGATGACGCAATTTAGCGTGCCGGCGGTATTCCGAGACATTTGCATGACATAATCATTTCGATATAATGTCAAAGAAATAGAAATAGCTCGACTAAACCACCTAATGTCTTTTCCGAGTCTGAATTCTCGTTCCATTGCGTTAGATAGCTTGACGATGGCTTGGACATTTTCGTTGTACTTTTTTACAGCAGTGCCCTGTGTGTCAACGTTACTCTTCGACAGGAGCGCACTTGCTGCTGCTTCTGCATTTTTTGGATGAGGTATCCTATCCAAGATATCTCTACATAGAATGCAGTCTTCTAACTTGTGCTCGAGTAATTTTAGCAAAGCCTCGTACGTTGGTGGTGTTCTCAGATAGATGATTTTGGCTGTTCCTTCTGCACGCGACCGGATTCTTTTTTCAAGCAAGGTCAGTGCCGAAAACGAGGAGGTCATGCCTACCAATATCAGATTGGATCCTGGAGTCGCAACACGGTCCAAGAAGTGGTAGAGGAGCATCTGACGTTCTCCTTCATCGGTAAAAGAATCCAATTCGTCGATATTCAAAAGAATCGGGATATCGTCTGTAGCTGCTAACTTCAGTATGGATTCCAATAAAGCTAGATTCGAGTTAAAAGTCGCTTGCCGAAGTCGTAACATGTGTTTTTCAATTTTTCGTTGTTTTCGTTTTCTTTGGCGGCGTTTCCTTTTCCGATTTATTTCAACGTTGTCTTCTTCTTTGTCTATATCTATCGTAACGATGTCATTGTTTATATAATCTTTATCGTCATCTTGCCGTCCAATCTCGTCCATTTCGTTATTTTCGTTCCAGGTAGAACTTTTGGTGTCAGTGATCGGATTCAAAGATTTTGTCTTCTCTTTGCTGTTCTCATCACGATTAGTACTAGTAGTATCAGAGGGGGCAGTTGATGTCATAGGCGACTTTGATTTTTTCGTTATCTGAATCGAACGGTATGCAATGCCAGATAATTGTCGGATGATTTCATAAACGACTGATGCAACATCTTCTCCTCGACAAACAATGCCATTGATTTCCACCATCCGGTAAAGGCGCCGACCACAGTTTTGAAGCTGCTCTCGACACGCCGCCAAGACACGTTCGAGTAGCAGTGTTTTGCCACTACCTTTAACTCCCATCAAAATAGCTGCAGAGGAAGATGATAAAACAGTTTTGAATGTTGACGGTGGATTGACAACTGACGACGTTTTCCCTTCCGGTACAGGTGCGGTGTTGCTATTCTTGAGGGGAGACCGATTCTTGATAGAGTCTCGATGCAGGGCCGGAAAAATAATCGAATAAAGTTGCTTAAAGGGTTCTTCTAAACCGACCGGTGAGAATCTTTTCAAAATGCTTTCCTCGAGATTGACCTTGTTTTCTTGTCCAACTTCCTTTTTTTCGCCGGATGAGGGCAGCTTCCCGTTATCATTTAGAATGTGGCCATCACCGAGATTTGCTATTGTGACATCCAAATTCCTCAAAACTTGTGTCGGCGATTGTACTTGAGGGTTCATTGTGTCGAATATCTCGCCATTAGTGCACCAACGTGATGGCAGGATGGATTTGTTGCAGCATTGCTAACTTTTCTCGGTTTTGCCTCGATCCCACAAGGAATCGGTATGTTTGTGCGCGCGAATCTCTTTGGCGCGACTGATGGATTTTTTATTTTGACTGTCAGTCTCACGTTTGTTCTATCACCACCGACTCTTGTCATCCCATCAACTGATGTGATCTTATAAATTGTAAAATTTTGGCAGATGAGTCAACACAACCCGTCATAAAAGGCAGGAAATCTACATCTTCATACTTCTCCACTGAATTCCTACATTCTGAAATGATGAGAACAACTCTATCTTTTGTAACACTGGCTATCGCAGTCGTGCTATGCCTTTTCACGACGACCGATGGCTTTGCTACTGTCTCTCAGATGCAACAAACTCGACTGGTGAAGGCGTCGGCACCGCTTGTGCCACTTCGGGCCTCGAACAGCGACTCTTCTCCTTCTTTCAAAAGAGTTTCCGACGAAGATGAAGGTGAACCAATTCCTTTTCTCGATAAAATAGAGAATAGTTTTATCGAATGTTACGCAGATTCAATCATTACGGTTGAAAACGTCGATTACACTATTGGAATTCCGTGTGACTACTGTGTTGCCTTGTGCTACTTCCAAGGCGATAATTTATTGCCGGTTGAGTTGAACGACGAGCTTATGAATGACGTCTTTCCAGTGGCCGAAAATATTGTCAGAGAAGAATTTGAGGACGAGCTAATCCTTCAACGGACGCCTCAAACATTAACATTGATGGGAGAATTGGAAGATGATGATGACGACGACGACGAAGACATCGACGATGACGAAGAAGACGACGACGATAATAGTGGGGAAGAGGAAGTTGAGGTATTGCTGAGTTTCGAGCATCGAGACAAAGAATTTAATCTTGTCAGAATGATAGATCCGGTTCTGTTGGTCGGGAAAAAAGACGACTCACGGGAGGGAGTAAGAGTTCTATTAACTCCCGAAGAATCCGAGAAAATAATGCCAATTCTTGAACAGACCTTTTTGAATAACAGCGATGATATTTTGCCGTAAGGGATATCTTCAAGACCCAGACATGAACAATCCTATCTTGTTAAATCTCTAGAGTACATTTAATTCATTTACATTTATATTGAAACCAACAATTATTTTCCTGTGTCTGATAGCACGTAGATGAAAATGCCACCAATGCAATCCACCTACATGCACTCGACATACAACTATTTCAAATACGAAATTAGGATACTAGATATAATAAGACAAGCTGCTGCTAATTCTGATCAAGCCAAGAAAACCAAGGGAGATGCTTAAACAAACATAAAACCGTGACTTGTGATGCGTTTTCGAATAATTCATAATACAAGACTTTCTAATCCCGTGCCTTTTTTTCAGAAGAGACTGCTGCATATTCTACAACGGTGTATGAGAAAGAGGGGTTGTATGGACGTTACTATTTATAGGTTGTGTTTACGAACGAGGCTTTTCTTTCTTTTCCTTGTATAGGGCCCAAAGCGACACTCCCGAAACTTTGACGACCTTGAATCGGACTCCGGCAATATCTCCGACGGAGTGACCGGAACGACCGAAACCAGCAATCAATACTTCGTCATTCTCATCAACATAGTTTAAGCAACCATCACGAGGGACGAACGCAGCGATCTTCTTTCCATTCTTAATCAGTTGCACTCGAACGCATTTACGGATGGCCGAGTTAGGCTGCTTAGCCTCAATACCGATCTTTTCCAAGACAATTCCCTTTGCCATTGTGGATCCTCCCATAGGGTTGGCCTTAAGGGCTGTGATGGAGTTGGCTTTGCAAAATTTCTGATCCTGCCAACGTTGGTTTCGTCGGTGCGTACGGAGCTTACGCCCGGTTCGGAGTCCATTTGGCTTACCCATTGTGAATTATATTTATATAAGTCTAAGCGAGGAGAGGACCAATCAAAGAGAATATTAGTAAATAGTTCGATGAAGCGAGTCTTGCCGAGGCAACAGCGGCACCGATCCCTCGTCTGCAAAGATCAAGCATTGCCATGTCACAGAGAAAATACGGAGAGTATTCACGCAACTAAGTATGCTGAAACGTCCATCTTTGTGACGCTATCTTTGCAGGTTTTCGTAACATTCGGTTACCGGATTCTCATGGTTAACTTACCGTCCTAAACACAGTTAAATATAATACGGCGGCTTTGTTGCTCCTTTTCGAGGAAATGTTGTGCGCTAGGCGTAAATTGTAAAAAAGTAAAGCGAGAGGCGGTAATTCCGTCTGTCCATCCATCCTATTAATCTTGGGTTAGGGGTAGGGTTAATTATTGAAAATTCATCTCGAATATGCATAGTAGTGTATGTACGTACAATTCTGGAAGACCTCTGCGTTCATTTTGGCACTGGGATCACAGCTCAATCATTGTGTGTAGGATAAACTTTTGGCTTCTGCATCATTGACATACTCATCAATCACACGCTAGATATTTGACCATGAGTGGTGGTTCGAAGAAAAAGTCAGGAAGCAAGAAGAGCGCATCCACAAAGGGTGGGGCGAATTCCAATGCTGACGAATCGAGCAACGTCAAGAATCCCTTGATCCGACCAACCACGAATCATACCATCAATCCCCGCGGTATTCTGACCGGATTCTATCAAAAAAATGGCAAACGCGTTCAGCACATTGTTCACGATGGTGCTTTACAAATGCCGAAGGATGCTGTTGACGTTATCGAGAATGCTACCACGAAACTAGCCGCCGGGAGTAAGAGATCGGCTCCAGATGATTATGACCTACCGGGATTAGACTCGGTTGTTCGCCCGTGTCTCGATCCAGAGCTACAACAAATAGTTGTGACGGAATTAGTGATGGAAAAGTTACAAATCCCACAACAGCAACCTGCTGTTCCTCCTGTTCAACCTACTCTTGCAATGCTTTATGCGGGGGTTCCTGTCCAACCCGCCGCTCCACCGGTGATCAAAATGATCAAGGTCTCGCGTCCAAAAGCGACTAATCGGACCATTAGAAGAATTCCTTTGTCATCCCTCAAGGGGCAGTCGGATATAGCGGCAGAACGAATTCGAGGGGGCGGCGAGACTCCAACGACGGAGGGGCAGCCGCAGCCACAACAACAGGAGGACCAAACGCCTGTCAGTATGGACGTTGACCCGCCACCAGTAGCTGCTACCGTTCCACCGCCACAAGTAGCTGCTACCATTCCACCACCACAAGTAGCTGCCACTGTTCCACCGCCACAAGTAGCTGCTACCGTTTCATTAGCTACGCCACAGACAACGCAAGTCACAGGACATTCTACTACTGCGATGAATGAAGGTGGCGCAAAAGAGACGACAAATAGTGTTGCTACTACCGCCGAAAGTTTACAGCAGAAGCCGGCTACGGAGACAAAGGCAGTCGCAGAAGCGTCTACTGTTCTGGTAGCAACGCCAAATTCTAATATTGGTGCTAAAGACAATGTGCCTGCAATCAGTAAGGAGACTGATGTAACAGAAAACAATACTGGTCCCGCCTCTACCAATCAGCTTGCCGCCACCGATGTCAAAACCGGAGCGGACTCCTTCACATCACCAAAGCCTTTGACGAATGATAGCAATCCTCAAAGAGATGGATCGACACTTCTTGGTGGATCGAATCAACCTACTCCTGCAGGCGGAACTCGTGTGTCGGAATCTGTGATTCCACCGGCTGCAGGTGGAGCTAAACCAGTCGAAGTCTCGCAAAAACCTTCTACAAGCAACGAGGGAATTCTTCAACAACCACCTTTGTCTACAGAAAAGCCGACTGTTACGACGGCAACAGTAGTACCAACGGAAACCTCTCTATCGGATAAAAAAGATGTAGATAACGCAACGAAGGTTGAAGGAAATGTGCTTGCTACAGACCAATCAATTGTTACCACAAACAAAACAGATCCGCCCAAGAATAACGAAACCGAACCAGTATCTTCGGCACCTTCACAGGTACGCCCTTCGGTGCCTGGTATCGTCGCCAATACTATCGAGGCAGGAACAACGCCTATTGCATCTATCTCGTCTCCGGCTGTTTCTGATCCTTCTGGGACGGAAAAAGCAGTGATTAAGGCACCTGAAACAACGACCGCCGTGCCGGTGGTACCATCATCTACCACAGAAGTAAAGCCAGCACAAACGACGACTGCCGTGCCGGTGGTATCATCATCTACCACAGAAGTAAAACCAGCACAAGTTAAAGAAGAAGAGAATAAACCAGTAGAAGAAGCAAAACCAGCACAAGTTAAAGAAGAAGAGAAGAAACCGGTAGAAGAAGTACCCGAGGCGAAAGCTTTACATTCTAAACCAGCACCACAATGGGAACAACATAAACCTGGACCAAACGACGAGACACTCACTCCGAGTAGCCAATTACCACCTAGGCCAGAATGGTACAAGAAAGGTGTCATTAGCAATATCGAGCGAACAATGTTACCTGAGTGGTTCGATGGTAGCTCTTCTCACCGAACAGCTGAAACGTATATTGAGACACGGGAAAAGATAATTAAGATGTCCGAGGTTCTATCAAATCGAAACGTCACAAACGCCATGATTCGAAGATCGATCGTAGGAGATGCAGGTAGCTTGCAACGACTTCGAAGTTTTCTTGTGAACTGGGGAATAATAAACAGAGATGCAATCAATGATTCAGCACCAACAACTGCTAGTCTTCGACCAAATCTAAAGAGATCCGCAAAAATTACCGGTGAATTAAGAGAAAGTCTTATATTGGCTGTCATCGAGCAAACAGCTAAAAAGCGCAAGTTGATGCTTTCGCCATCATCAACAACAACTTCTCTATCCTTAAATTGGGACGAAATAGCTCAACAAGTCGGTTTTGGAGTCAGTGCCGAAAACTGTCGGGAAAATTTCATGACCGCAACACTGGGTAACGAGCCAACAAATGCCATGGGTGGCGCTGTTGATGCTTCGATTCACTCCGATAGTAATCCGCGTGATTCAGAGGAAAAATTGATCCAAAATATAGTGCAAAATTCAAATCCCGAAGTTCTGAAGAAGATGTTGAATACAGCTATTGAAGCCACCAACTTCAACCCTGGTGAGGCGCAAGCTGCCAGTTTGCTTGGTCTTCACGTAACACAAGCTGTGGAAAATGCTCGAGGGCACGAGATTGAATTGGGGTTGAGGCTGTCAAAACTTCTTGATGCGAGAATGCAAAAACTAGAAAATAGAATGGCTATGCTTGATGATGTCGAGGGAATCCTTGAAGCTGAGAAGGTAGCACTTGAGATGGAACGCCGAGACCTTTATACAGCGCGCTGCAGGCATTGGTTTGGAGGTGTCTAGTTTTATTTCTTAAATTTCCTCTCACTCTTGAATATTTAATGAATGCATGATATTCGATGAAACAGTTGCACATCACTGCCTTATTGCTCTGGGAGTGAAAGTACCTGATTTTTCTGTTTCAGTTCAGTATTTGAAAACTACTATTAGTATTAGTAACCCTATCTCTTTAAGGTGTTGTCCGTTAGTAAAATGTATTATTAAAAAATAACTATTGGTGATCACTTGTACCAGCAACTAAATACTTCTAATTTGTAACATGATGGACCTCAATCGAGTAAGAGTCATGAACTAGGAACTAACAAAGCATGTTGGGTTTTAAATAATTTAAAGCAAAATCTGACTGACTCAGTCACGGGCCGGAAATTTGGGTATTCACGCGTTGGCGTTCGAATTTTCTCGCAGATGACAGGCGTTATTCTATTGTTGTTATTCGTGCAACAAAGACTCATCATCATTACTGCAATACAATCGACATATCTCTATTACGAAGCAAAAGCAGAACAACTCACGTTATTTAAGAAGATGTCCGCCTTCAACAAATTTGCGAACGTCGTCCAAAAGGGGGCAGTGACGGGGCTATTTTCTGTCTTCGCTTGGCAAGTATATCAAATTGGTACGTAATCTGCTCAAAGGAATGAGAACCCCGTGAATAAGAATGCTGCGACAACAATCCAATGCTCAGCGAGCGCCATCGCTATTAAACTTTTACAACTGTTGTATTATACAGGTTCACAGTGCACGGAATACAGTAAAGACAAAAAGATGAAAACAAAAAATCAACATGCAGAGATTATGGAAGTTATAGCAAAGAAAGTCGAAGAAGAATCGCAGCCTCATACAGTCGGGAGTATACCCGACAGATACGAAGAAGATGATGATTCTTATCTTAAAAGGGTACCAAAACTCAACA
>Ga0209503_10001900_pt1 | contig 10471 bp, 2 predicted proteins | sample SouAtlMetagenome_2_FD_187448 | JGI IMG/M metagenome (GOLD analysis project Ga0209503, IMG submission 187448) | Marine eukaryotic phytoplankton communities from Atlantic Ocean - South Atlantic ANT15 Metagenome (SPAdes) (version 2) | ecosystem: Environmental > Aquatic > Marine > Oceanic | place...
GTGGAACGCCGCCTATGTGCACAGCAAACTTCAGGTCGCCTTTTCTCGTTAACTAGAAAAAGGCAAAAATGTGCCATAGACCGTTTTTTTCTGGCGCGATGATGTGCAATCAGGTTCACCGAAGTGCTGTTGTCCTGGTTGACCATCCCGCCTCCGACGGTGCTGGCGGAGTTGTCGGAGAACGTGCAGCTGGTGAGATTCGCGCTGACCTGTTCGTCGTTGTACATCCCCCCGCCCTCCGGGGCCGGGGGGGTCCGAGAAAAGCGAGGCCGGGGGGGCGGCGGGCGGGGGGGACCTCGGGTGCGGCCAGGGGGGGGGGGCATGGCCTCGGGCGCGGTCGGGGGGGGCGTGGAGGAGGGCGCGGGGCCGGCCGCGGGCGCCGCGGCGGGGGGGGCAGGGGGCGCCGCGCTCCCCGCCTGCCCGCCGCGGCCGCGGGGGGCGGGCGTCGCGGAGGCGCTCCGCCCGGGCGCGCCCGGGGGGGCCGGGGCCGGCGCGGGCCCGGCACGGGACTGGGGCCCGGGGCTGGCGCGGCCCTACCGGGCGCTCTCGCGGTGGGTGGGGCGGCTGGACGTGGTCGTCTGGCACTTGAACCGCCTCCACTACCGCGTGCGGCTCAGGGGGGGCGCGCCCCCGCTCTTCTTCTCCCGGGGTTGGGGGGACATCGAGCGGGTCATGCGCGAGGCCGACGCCATCGACGCCCGGGTGAGCGAACGGGGGGTCCCCGCTGCCGAGCACGACCCCCTCCACGTGGACCTGCGGGCGGCCGACCCCGGCCTCGCGGGGGCGTCCGGGCAGGGCTGCCCCGAGGGCTACTTCGTCTCCCCGGCGGCCGACCTCCTACCCCCCGAGAGCAAGGTCGGCCGCTGCCTGCTGTGCGGGCCGCCCTGGGACCGCCTCGGGGGGGGGGCTGGGAGGAGCGGCTGGCCCGGGCGCCGGCCCCCGCGGGCGTCGTCGTCCTGCTCGGCGCCACCGGCGAGGTCGACTACTGCGACCGCGCCCGGCAGGCCGCGGAGCTGGCCCGCCACGGGCTGTACTGCATCATCCTCATGTCGCCGCACTACGGCCCGAGGAAGCCCGGGAAGCAGGTGGACTACTTCATCGACACGGTGGCGGACTACCACTTCCACACTATCGCGGGCATGCTGGAAGCGGCCGCCCTCGCCCAGTGGGCCCTGGCCCGGTGGCCCGCCGCGCGCCTCTGCATCTCGGGGTTCAGCTTCGGGGGGGTCCTGGCCGCCGGGGCCTCCATGTTCGTCGGCAACTCCCTGCGGCGCCCCGTCGCCTGCGTCCCGTACGTGAGCTGCGAGTCCCCCGAGGTCCTGAAGACGGGCCTCATGAACGGCTACGTGGACTACGGCGGCCTCGTGACCGACGAGTTGAAGACGCGCGAGGATGTGGACCGCCGGATGGTCGAAGTCCATGCCAAGTTCAACCACGTGCGGCTCATGCGGACGTTCCTCGCGCAGCGGGGGATGGGGGGGGAGGCGCCCCTCCTCGCCTCCACGCACGTCATCGGGACGAGGGACGACCATTTCATCCACCCGATGCACTCGCGCGCCCTGAGCGACGTCCTCGACCCGCTCACTGCCGAGGGGGGCGCCTCCCACGAGTGGCAGCCGGGGGGCCACGTGGTCGCCCAGGCCTACCGCCTGCTCGGACGCGGGCAAGTCCCGGGCATCCTCAAGGCCATGGCGCGCCTCTAGGGGGAGCGCGGGCGGGCGGGCGGGCGGGGGGGCGGGCGGGCGGTCGGTAGCACGGGCGTGAACCCTGCGCGGAGCGGGGGCCTAAAATCCTAGTAGTACACACAGAAGAATCATGGGGCGTACAATTTACAAGGGGCGGACGGGACAGGACGGGCTGCTGCCCTAGTCCTTCCTCCTCCGGAAGGTGCCCTTCCCCGTGCCCGACTGGCTCGCAGCGATGTTGGACCGGACGTAGTTCACGGCGTTCCGCGGCTGGGAGCCCTTGAGGCCACGCTCGGCCTCCGGGCGGAGCTTGGTGGAGATCTTTGGCACGATGGTGGCCTTGTCGGGCGGCACGTATGCGGGGTAGGTGCCGTTCACCAGGAACATCCACTGCATGTCACTCGTCTGGACCACGAGGGTGCCGCTCGGTTCCTTGCCGTACTCGCTGGGAGAGAAGGCCACCTGCACCCCGGACGACCCCGGGCCCAGGATGCCCCGGTAGGGCCTGGCCTCAAAGACGGCTGGAGAGTCGGGGGTGAAGAAGGCAATGAACTCGGTCGGGCTGTCCAGCTCGGGCAGCGGCACAGAGATGGTGCCCGTCTGCAGCACGTTGGCGTACACGGTGAGCGTGCCGTCAATGTCCGGCTCGGTAGCCTCCAGGGCGATGCGGTACCTCCACCGCCCGCCCCCCTCGCACGTCACCAGGAGGTCCGCCGTGGTCTGGAAGACAATCTGCGGCTCGAAGCGGACGTTGAAGATGATGTTGCCGCCCGCCCCGACCCGCTGCTGCTCCGGCACCAGCTTCAGCGCTCGGCGCACCGCCGCGGCATCCGAAGCCACGGGCACCTCCAGGGCGTAGGTGAAGGGCGAGCCTGCGAGCTGGGCGTCCACGGGCACCTCGAACACGGCGGCCTCCTCCGAGCGCACCTGGCAAGTGCACTTGAAGGGAGCGCCGGCGTGGAGCGCCTCGGTGACGCCCACGAGCGGGTACTCCCACTTCAGGCCCTCGCTCGGGGTGCCGTCCTCCCCGGCCGCTGCGGCCTCGACGTGGAGAGTGGCCGAGGCGCAATGCATGGACTGGGGCCGGAACGCGATGGGGATCTGCAGGGAACCGAAGCCCGCTACGGTCAGCGTCCTCTGGCGGCCGCTGCTCTCGGGCGCCTTCACGTTCACGGCGTCGAGCATCGTGAACTCGACCGTCCCGGCACCGCCCCCCTCGGAGCCCACGTCGGGCGCGTCGAGAACCATGGTCACCCGCTGCGGCTCCGCGAAGGGGTTCCTCCAGGCGACCGTCGCCGTGGTCTGCTGGCTCACCACGGAGGCGATGCGGACGGGCGCCATCACCGTAGGGGGGAGGCCGAGGCCCGAGCATGAGAAGTGCCACGCGCCCACCTCGTTGCTGAGGACCTCGATGTCGGTCCCCTGGGCCTCGTTGAGGGCGGAGGGCGTGAACTCTACCGTCAGCTCGGCCGAGCCGAACGGCTTCACCACCGCGGTGGCGGGCGTGACCCTGAAATTCTGCAGGTTGCTGCACTTGGCGTGCAGGACCACGTCGCCCCCGGTGGGGTTGTTCACCCGCAGGGGGTGCTCCGCCGTCCGGCCGAGCTCGCAGCGCAGCTCTCCGAGCTCCTCCACCAGCGGCCGCGTGCCCTCCAGGACCAGCTTGTACCAGAACTCCCCCAGTGAGTCGCTCACGAAGTGGATGCTGCCCGTGCGCTGGCCCGCGCGCAGCGGGGAGAAGATCAGCTCGTACGGCGCCGTCTCCTCGGGACCGAGGTGCAGCGAGCCGTGCCCCATCAGGCCCTCCCCGCGGGTCTGCACGGAGAAGTCGACGGCCTTGGAGAGGGGGTTGGTCAGGGAGATCTCCACCGCTACGGCCTCACGCACCGTGGAGGAGACGTCGATGACGCCGACCTCCGGCGGGCGCGCCACCTGGAGCTCGAGGGTGAACCAGACGTAGTGCCCCGTGTCCGTCGTGAAGCTGATCGAGCCGTGCGCGACCCCCGATTTCGGGGCGTTGATGCCGATGGTGTAGGGGGCGCTGCCCCCGGGGCCGATCTTCAGGTCCGGCTCCCCGCTGATGAAGGGCAGGTCGGAGTACACCTTGTAGGTGATGTCCGTGCGGAGCAGGTTGGGCACTTTGATCTTGGCGTGCGTTACGTTCCGCGCCTGGCACTCGACCACGACATGCTTCTCGGCCACGGGGTCGTCCGCCTTACCCTTCAGGCGGTAGGTGATGGTCTCCCCGGTGGACTGGATGTTGAGCTCCAGCTGGCCCGTGTACTCCCCGATCCAGGGGGCCTTGAAGCCAAGCGGGTAGTTGGCCGTCTGGTTGACCGGCACGACCAGCTCCCGCGGACCGGAGAAGCACTCGCCGGTGCACACCGCCCGCACCGTCAGGGCCTTCTCAGAGTTGTTCACCAGGGGGACCTCCTGGACGATTTGCTGCCGCGCGGGGCACTCGAACTCCAGCTCGGCCTCCTGCGACAGCTTCGCTGAGTGGAACTCCACGTCCAGCACCCGAATGTCGTAGTCGGAGGTGAGCACAATCCGCGCGGGGTAAGTCCCCGGTCCGCGGGGATGCAGCGTGAGCGGCAGGGCGTTGGTGGCCTTATCCTTCTTGTCGGGGCTGTCCCCGTCCGAGGCCCCAGGCTTAGCCTTCGAGGCTGCCGCCGCCGTCGGGTTCCGCTGGCTCGTGAAGCTGTCGGGGAGGGAGATGTACTGGCTGCTCTTCTCCACCTCGTACTGGATTTCCTTGGCGTCGACAGCCGCCCTCATCATCTGCGCGGACGCCTTGTCCTTCACCAGCGGGTGCTTGTCCAGGAACACCTTCTTCGCCGCTTCAACCTGGGGGTTCAGGAACGGTATGGCAATTTCCTTGGAGATGTCCTCCACGCTGCAGGAGAACTTGTGGGCGGGGAAGGGGGAGGGCAGCGCGGCAGTCCCTGCGAGGGAGTACGCGAATTGACCGCACTCCTTGTCCTCGAAAAGGAGGAGGCAACGTCTCGTCCCGAACCGGAATGGGAGGTAGTGGACGGGCAGCAGGTAGCTCTCGCCCTTCTTGATGCGGACCATCTTCTTCTCGCTGCCGAAGGGATCAGGGTACTTCCGCGAGCTCGCGTCTTCGGGCGGCCGCTCTTCGGCGTCAAGGTACTGGATAGAGATGTGCAGCTCGCTGTCCTGCGGGAAGGGGTTGTCCACTTCGACCTCGACCGACTTGTGCTCGTACATCTTGGTCTCAAACGTGACGGACTTGAGGGGCTCCTTCGTCTGGACGTCGCCCTCGAGCACGAACACGAGCGAGGAGGCGAGCGCGGCTCCCCCGTCCCCGCGGGAGGTGAACACCAGGCGGGACTCCGAGGCCTTCGCGATCGTGGGCTTGTAGGCGACGCCGAAGTTAGCGCTGGACCTGGGCTCCAGGCGGATGGCCGTCTGGTCGATCGTGAAGTCCCTGTGCCCCTCGAGGCGTGCTGAGTACACAATGGGCTTGTTTGTCGGGTTGGTCAACTCGATATGTTTCAGGACATCGTTGCCCAGCGTCGCCTGGAACTTCACCGCGGACTTGGGGATGAGCTGGGGCAGAGTCTGAAACAGGTACACCATGTAGATCAGCATCTCCTTGGGGTCTGGATTGAGGATGTCCTTCGCTGTGATCTTGTAGGGCATCTCCATCATCGCCAGCATGCGGACGACCGTCTCCGCGTTTTCGACGTAGTCACTGTCCCGCTTGCAGGGCTTGCGCATCATCATGTAGTACGAGCTGAGGGAGGGCCAGTGGTTGACGAGCAGGCTGTAGAACACCAATCCGTCCCGCAGATCCTTGCTGAAGTTACGCACCCGGAACGCCACCGCCGGGAGCGCCTTCTGGTAGTGCGCCGTGGCCCAGCTCAGGAGCACGCTCTCCGCGACAGAGTATATGTTGGACCCCCCCAGCGCGCGGTCGGCGCGCCTCTTTCCGCGCCCCCCTCCCTCCAGCTCGAAACCCGGAATTGACCGAAGGGCTTTGGGAGTGACGCGGGCGAGGATGAAGATCTTGAATGTCTGCAGGAGCACCGCGTTCCACGACTGGACGCTGACCGTGTCGAATGCGGCCGCCATCTGCTGCAGTGGAGTCAGGTCTTCCTCCGGAACCAGCAGGCTTTCCGCGGATATGTCGTTCACGCGCATGAAGTCTTCCGCGTCCAGGAGGAACTCGGGCTTGACAAAGTTCAGCAGCGCCCCATGAGTTTTCAGGAAGGTCAGCAGCTTCTCGTACTGCGAGCACAGCTGCCCTGCCGCCTCGCGCTTGTTGAAGCTGTACTTGCTGACCTTGCCTGGAACCTGCTTCCCGCTGAGGACCTCGATAAGCTCCATCAGGAGGCGACCCTTGGAGGCCACCATCTCATGGGGGATCTCGCCGAAGGGACCCTTCGTGGTTGCGGCGTTCAGGAAGTGCAGCATGTGCGTGCTAGGCTCCACGGCGCCGGGGGTCTGCACCTCCGCCACCGGTAGCTCGAAGCCGCAACCCTCATCCTCGGGGTCGGCATCGGGCAGCAGAAGTCGGACGGGCGCGTTCTCATCCTCTGAGAGCTCCAACGCGGGATTGCACGCCAAGAACGAGTGGATGGAAAGGATGCAGTTGTCCGACACCCCTGAGACCGGGATCTTGTAGCGGTTCCCGTCCTCGTCCAGGAACTCGATGTTGGACGTGAAAGAAATCGGCTTCGAGCTCGAGAATTTCACAATGACGGGGAGGCGCTCCCTCGCAATTCCGATCATCTTCCCCTCCGGGAACTCGAGCGTGAGCGGCACATGAGAAGTGTCGGTCGGCAAGCGGTGGCTGAGCTCGAGGTTGTCGTACCCGTTGTTCACAACGTGGAACGTGGCCTGTGACTCGACGTCCAGGGGAACGCTGGGCAGGGTGACCTCGCAAAGGTCGAAGGACAGCTGCGGGAAAGAGCCCTGGCCGAGGGCCTCCAGTTCCACGTAGACGCTCTCCCTATTCCCGTCCAGGTAAAGGGGCACGGTCGCGCTGTACGTCACCTTGTCCCGGGGGAGAAATGTCACGCGCACGGTGGCCGAGCTGCCGCGCTCCAGCATGCCGGCCTGCGGGTGGAACTGGAAGATTCCGACCGAGCTCTCGTGCTCGTCAGTGGAGGGCGTGCCGATCTCCCACTTCAGTGTGCTGTCGTCGTTGTTCGTGAGCTCCACCTCCATGGGGTATGGGATCTTCACGGCGTTGTTTCGTAGGACAATCTTGCTGGAGAAGTCGATCCGGGAGTTGGACACGACGAGCCGCGGCCGCAGGCCTTCGGCAACCACCACGCGCTGCAGCGGCGGGCAGCTCTCTACGGGAGCTCCGGCCAGCATCATGGGCAACTCGAAGGCGTGCTTGTGCACGCGAACGGGGCGATAGACGAGCTGCAAGCACAGGGACGTCTCGGCCTTGACGCTGAGCTTGTAAACGTGACCCTCCGGCTTCCCTGTGGCCGTCACGCTGTCGCGGCGCCTGGGCGAGTCTCGGTTGGGGTTCAGCGCCGTGTTGGGCATTGAAGCGGATGCTAGCCGCCTGAGCGGGGCCTCCTGGTAGTCCTGCGACTTCCAGTCGTTCGGCAGGTCCAGGCCGAACTCTTCGTACTGCGACAGGTCGACAGTGAGCGAGGCCTCGATGGGCGAGGTGTTCCGCAGCGTCAGCGGCAGCCGCGCCGCGCCGCCGATGTAGACTGACTCATATCTGAACTCGTCCTCGCCGATCTCCACCTCCGGGACGACGGCCTCCCCCGCAATCGGGAGCTTCAGCACCTTACCCCCGCGGGAGGAGATCTGAAGGAGGGTGTCGACCACGTTGGGCACACTGGACTCCATCGTGACCTCAACCTCCGCCATGCTCCCCACGAGGATGCGCCCCCGTTTCGGGTTGACAGTCAAGTGGGGGGCAGCGGCGGTCTCCACCACGAAAATAGTGTCGACGGAGCCTACATTTTTCACCGTGAAGGTTTGGGAGCAGGGCTCGCCAACGCAGAACTTGCTGAAGTTCATTGACTTTTCCCGCAGAGAGAGCTTCCCTTCAGGTACCCTTCCCTCGAGTCGCACTCGCTTCCCTCCCCCCGTGCCCCCGATCAGGTTGAGGAAAATATCGGCGTCGTTGCGGGACGAGGTTGGTCGCCATGTGACGGTGACGTCGAGCATGGCCTTTCCGGGCACTACCCCGTGAGCGGGTTCGACCGTGAACGCCTTCGAGGAGTTCTCCCAGTGGAACTCTGCAGGCTGGCTATTGGGGTTCGAGAGCAGCAGCTTCTCCTGCACCGTGTCGCCGAAGTTGTCAGTCGAGAATTCGAAGAGCACGTCGTCCTTGTTCACGTCCAAGCTCACGGGCACCACGTCGGCGAGGACGTTGAAGTCAAAAATGTGCTTCTCGTTGATGAGGTACGTCACGGACTGGGCGTAGGACTGCACCGTCGGACACACTAGCGTGATGGGAATCGCGGTGGTGGACTTGGGCTTCACGACCTGGGTCACGTACGTGCTGTCCTTGAGCTCGGGTACGTCCTTCGTGAGCACCCGGACGACGATGTGCCGGTCGAGGTCATTGGTGATCGCCAGGAATTTCGTGTTCTTGCTCATGGCGCTCACTGCGCCGAAGTTCAAGTTCCGCGGACCCACGGCAAGCTTGCAGATGTCTTGCGCCGAAAGCTCCTGCGCGCAGCTGCGCACCTGACCGCTCGTCTGCGGCCGCTCCAAGAAGTTGCTAGGATTGACCGAGCCCTCCTCCATGAGGATGGGCGGTCGGTTGCGGGGGCGGACGCTGGACGTGCCGGTCGCATACCGCCGGTCCATCCACAGCTCCTCACCGGAGGCGTCGGGGAGTTCGAGCTGCGGGCTGCGCAGGCCACTCGCCTGCTGCAACCCCAAGTTGACGTTGTCTTCCGGCCCCACGGCCTTGGCGCCCCCCCGCCTGCGCGGGTTTTCTGCAATCTGCTTGAGCTTTCTTGTGCGGTGCTCGAGCTTCAAGTACTTCGCGTAGTGCTGCCGGTGCCGATACTTCTTCTCGTGCTCCGACATTGTAAGAGTGTGTCCGGAGGTGTCGTCTAATTCGGAGAAGCGCCCGATGAGCTCAGAGTCCTCCCAAACCATGCTGCGCTGGAAGCGGCTTGGACCGGCCTCCTCAGACTCGTGTGGTTCGTCCTGGTTGACGAACCGCTTGACACGTCGAAAGTCCTCCGGCAACCGGTCCGTGCCCCCGACCAAAGCCTTCTTCGGCCCGATCGCGGAGCTCCGCGCCGTGCAGTGCAGGGCCACCGTGTCGAGCAGCACCCCCTTGGCGCTCTTGACTTCGATGTTCAGCTGCTCGCGGTGCTTCCCAAGCACCTTCGGGAGGTAGGTGATCAGGACGTCTTGTTCTTGGCCCGGCGGCAGCGTCTTCCGCCGGGGCTCCGCGCGGAAGTTGGGCGTGCAGCAGATGTCGAACCGCGCGGGCAGCAGGGAGCTCCGGTTTGTAATGGTCACCATCCCATCGGCGTGCTCGTTGACGGCCACATCCCCGAACTGCAGGGCGGCAGGGGTCACAGCGAGCCGCTGCTTGAGCCCCCGCCCCGCGAGGGGCAGCTTGAGCTTCGTGTCGAGCTCCTTGATGGTGATCAGCCCTGTGTAGTCAAAGGCCTGCGTCTCGTCCAGCCCCGAGTCCTCCGGGGCTGAGGCGAACCCCTTCATGTCTGCCTTCTTCTGCGGGCAGAAGGTGACGACGACTTCCTGGCGTTCGTAGCCCCCGACGGTGCCCTCTTTCGGCTCGATGAGAAACGTGGGGTCCGAACGGGCGGCAGCGTTTTTCAAGGCCGCCAGCTTGCCCGGAACCAGGATCCCCGGCACCCCCTCCCCCTCCGCCCCCCCCTCCCCGAGCATCCCCTGCATCTTTCCCGTCTGCCCGAGGCGGGAGAAGAAGGAAACCGGCGAGGGCCCGTTATTCACGAGTACGAACGTCTTGGTCAGGGCGCCCCCGAAGTAGGTCGTGCCCATGTCGACCGGCGCCGGGAGCGGCGCCCCGGCGGTGTCGAGCAGGTCCACCGTGTGGCTGACCACCGTCGCCGAGACCTCCACAGCCTGCGGGTGCCTCTCGGCGGCGGCCGGCCCGCCCACCGCTGACACCTGCAGACTCCCGCTGAAGAGCCCGCGCTCGGTGGGCGCGAGCTCCACCGCCACGTTCAAGCTCTCGTGCGGCCCCACGGTGCCCTCCGTGGGGCTCACCGAGAGCGGCAGGCTCTTCTCGAACGCAATCTTGAAGTCCAGGGGTCGGTCCCCTGCGTTGCGGATGGGCAGCGCGCGCTCCACCCGCTTCTCCCCCACCACAACCCCGTAGTCCAGGATGGCGGCCACCTCCAGCTTCGGCACGGGCCGCAGCGCGTGCAGGGGCACCTCGATGCGCTCGGTCTCGGTCAGCACCAGGATCTTGTCGTGGAAGTCGTCCTCCTCCGGGCTGTGGAACTCCACCTCGACCGAGGTCTCCAGCCCCGGCGCCAGCTTGAGTTGGGGGCCCGCGCCGAGGACGCGGAAAGGTCCCGCGAGCGGGTGCGAGATCTTCACGACGTGCGAGCGCGTGTCCACGTTCTTGACGGTGAGGATGGTGGAGTGGGGCACCCCCGGCTCCACTGCGTCGAACTGCACCGCCGGCGGAAAGATGCGCACCACCGGCGTCGCCGAGGCCCCCGCGCTCGCGCCCGCGGGCTCGCCCGCGCCGCGCCCCGCCCCGCCGCCCATCGCCCCGCCCCGGAAGGCCGCCCCGGAACCCCGAGCCCCCGAGCAGCCGGCCCCCC
>Ga0209503_10001902_pt1 | contig 10470 bp, 9 predicted proteins | sample SouAtlMetagenome_2_FD_187448 | JGI IMG/M metagenome (GOLD analysis project Ga0209503, IMG submission 187448) | Marine eukaryotic phytoplankton communities from Atlantic Ocean - South Atlantic ANT15 Metagenome (SPAdes) (version 2) | ecosystem: Environmental > Aquatic > Marine > Oceanic | place...
AGCAAAATTACATAAGTTTTTAATTATGGATAAGAAATTTTAGGTTCAATTTAAGATTTCTTGCCTAACTAGGTGTTAAGTTAATAGACTGTTTAGATAAAAAAAAATCCCTAAAATGTCAAATTCCAATTACGACAATAATTATGGTCATGAGAATTATAGAAGCCGAGGTAATAATGATAGATCCAACTTTAGGAACAGATCTGGAGGAAATAGAGAAGGAGGAGGATTTAGAATAAGATTAAGTGATAATGAAATGAAAGCTGTTAAAACCATACAGGAGGCTTTTCAACTTAAATCTACAGTCGCAGTTTTAGGCTTTTCAGTTAGAACACTTAGCGAAATGATTGAAGATAAAAACTTAATGGAATCAATAACAAAATTCGCAAAAAACAATAAAAACACATCTTCGCCGGGTAAAGCAGTTGCTTCTGAAAACTCAAGTAGAAAAGCCGCACCTGATCCTTTTGCGAGGCCAGTTAAAAATACTCCTATTAAAGAGATTCAACAAAACAAAGAAGAAGATATAGAAGAAGATAAAGAAGAAATCAAAGAAGAAATTAAAGAAGAAGTGGATGACAAATAAAAAAAGAATTCTTTCTGGAGTTCAACCTACAGGGGATTTACATATTGGGAACTGGCTTGGAGCAATAAACAATTGGGTTACACTTCAAGAAAAGCACGAAACATTCCTCTGTGTAGTCGATTTGCATGCAATCACTACAGAATATGATCCCAAACAACTTTCTAGAAATACACTTTCCACTGCAGCTTTATATGTTGCTTGTGGTATAGATCCAGAAATTTGCTCTATTTTTGTTCAAAGCCAGATATCTGCACATTCAGAACTTTGTTGGATTTTAAATTGTATGACTCCCATAAATTGGATGGAAAGAATGATCCAATTCAAGGAAAAATCTGTTCAACAAGGAAATAATGTTTCTATTGGATTATTTGATTATCCAATCTTAATGGCCGCAGACATTTTGCTATATGATGCTGATTTTGTTCCAGTAGGTGAAGATCAAAAACAACACTTAGAACTTGCCCGAGATATTGCACAACAGAGAATTAATGCCAAATTTAGTAAAGAGAAAAACATATTAAAAGTTCCTCAACCAATAATCATGAAAAATGGTTCAAAGATAATGAGCTTAAATGATGGATCAAAAAAAATGAGCAAAAGTGATCTTAACGAGGGTAGTAGAATTAATTTACTGGATCCACCTGACATAATTACAAAAAAAATAAAAAGAGCTAAAAGTGATAGTTCTGTTGGTATGGAATTTAATAATCCCGAAAGGCCTGAATCTAGAAATCTTTTAATGATATATTCGATTTTAAGTGGTAAAGAAATTACTGTACTAGAAAACGATTTAGCCCAAACAGGATGGGGGACATTCAAAAAAATTATTACCGAACAACTTATAGAATCCCTTAAACCTATCCAAGAAAGATATCAGGTTCTTATTAACGATCCTTATGAACTAAATAAAATACTTCTCCAAGGGAAGGAAAAAGCTGAAATAGTGGCAAATAAAACCCTTAGTAGAGTTAAATCGGCATTAGGTTTTTTTGAAATGGAGAAATAAATTATGCCAGAAATAACATTACCAGATGGCTCGAGAAAAGTATTTGAAAAGCCTGTAACAATCCAAGAAATAGCTCAGAGCATTGGAACCGGCCTAGCCAAAGCAACAATTGCGGGCAAAGTAAATGATGTTCTTTTTGATGCAACTCTTCCTATAAATCATGATGCCAAAGTTGTAATAATTACATCCCGCGATAAAGAAGGAATTGAGATAATCAGACATTCCTTTGCACATTTGATCGGTCATGCGGTTAAACAACTTTATCCAAATATAAAAATGGCGATTGGGCCTGTAATAGAAGAAGGCTTTTATTACGACATTTTTTCAGAATATAGATTTACACCTGAAGATTTAATCAAAATTGAAGAACGAATTAATAAATTAATAAAAACAAATTATGACATAAAAATTTTACAAGTTTCTAAAAAAGAAGCTACTAAAACTTTTCAAGAAAGAGATGAGACTTTTAAATTAAGAATAATCGAAGATATTCCTGATGAAGGTCTCATAAATTTATATAAACACGAAGAATATATTGATATGTGCAGAGGTCCTCATGTGCCAAATACAAGACATCTTAGACATTTTAAATTATTAAAATTATCTGGTTCATATTGGAGAGGGAAAAGTGAAAATGAATCATTACAGAGAATATATGGTACTGCTTGGGCTAAAGAAAAAGAACTTAATGATTACTTAACAAGAATCGAAGAAGCGGAAAAAAGAGACCATAGAAAACTTGGAAAAAAACATTCACTTTTTTATATCTCAGAAGAATCACCTGGAATGATTTTTTGGCAGCCAAATGGCTGGACAATCTACCAAGTTTTAATGAAGTATATAAGAGAAATACTTAAGAAAAATGACTATCAAGAAATAAGAACACCTCAAGCAGTTGATAAATCCCTTTGGGAGAAATCAGGTCATTGGGACAAATTCAGAGACGATATGTTTACTACCTCCTCAGAAAATAGAACTTATGCAATAAAACCAATGAACTGTCCCTGTCATGTGCAGGTATTTAACCAAGGTTTAAAGAGTTATAAAGATTTACCTCTTCGTCTTGCTGAGTTTGGCTCATGCCACAGGAATGAACCATCTGGGGCTTTACACGGTTTGATGAGAGTTAGAAATTTCACTCAGGACGATGCCCATATATTTTGTACTGAAGAACAAATTCAAGATGAGGTCTCTACCTTCATTGATCTAGTCTTTGAGGTTTATAAAACTTTTGGTTTTGATGAAATTATTATAAAGTTATCAACCCGTCCTGAGAAAAGGGTTGGCAGCGATGATATTTGGGACAAATCAGAAAAAGCTCTTACCGAGGCTTTAAACAATAAAGACCTCAAATGGGAACTTCAACCTGGCGAAGGAGCTTTTTATGGTCCAAAAATAGAATTCTCATTAAGGGATTGCCTTAATAGGATTTGGCAATGTGGAACTATTCAAGTTGATTTCTCAATGCCTATAAGATTGGATGCAACTTATGTAGATTTAAATAACGAAAAAAGAAATCCAGTAATGCTTCACAGGGCAATTTTGGGATCTTTTGAGAGATTTATCGGGATTTTAATTGAACAATATGAAGCTAAATTCCCCATCTGGCTTGCTCCTACCCAGATTATATTATTAAGCATTACTGATAGAAATATAGAAAAATGTAAGGAGTTTAATCAATTTTTAAATATCAAAGGATATCGATCAAAAGTTGATATAAGAAATGAAAAGGTAGGTTATAAGATAAGGGAGGCAACAATTGGAAGAATTCCATTAATTGCAGTTATTGGTGACAAAGAAGAAGAAGTTGATTCAGTTTCTTTAAGGGCCCTTGATGGAACAAATTTAGGAATTTCAAACTTGCCTAATCTTTATAAATTAATAGATGAATTAATAGAAAAGAAAGGAAGAATAGAATAATTTTGAATAGATGAATTTTCTTGCTTGTGATCTAGGGGGGACAAAAGTTCTGTTAGGAATTTTCGAAAAGGATTTTAATACTGATTCTCTTAAATTAATTTTTAAAAAAAAATATGTATCTTCTGAATGGGATTCAATTGACTTAATATTAGAAGATTTCTTAAAGAATGAATGCACAAATATTAATTATCCTTCTTCTGCTTGTTTCGCCGTAGCAGGTCCTATATCTAATAACAATGCAGAAATTATTAATTTGTCATGGAATATTTCTGGCAATGGATTAAAAAAGAAATTTAAATTTAAAAGTTGCGAACTAGTAAATGATTTTGCAGTGCAAATTTATGGAATACCTTTTTTAAAAAAAAGTCAATATTCCACTATTCAAAATGGGGCCCCGTCAGCAGGTGGGAACAAAGATTTGCATGCAATTGTCGGTGCAGGCACTGGTCTAGGCATTGCAAAAGGCATAATATCTGGAAGTAAAGTAAAAGTCTTAGCCAGCGAAGGTGGTCATGTTGAATACTCGCCGAAGTCAGATTTAGAATGGGAATTAAAGAATTGGCTCAAATATTCCTTAAAAGTTGAAAGGGTATCTCGTGAAAGAATTATTAGTGGTACTGGGTTATCAAGAATAGCCGAATGGAGACTTAGCAAGCCTGATGCCAAAAACCATCCTCTACAAAAATTCTTAAAAGAATTAAAAATTTCTGATAATTTGAGAAATGAACTTCCTCAACAAATTTGTCATCTTTCTAATAAGGGGGATAAGATAATGATTCAAGTGGAGAGGATGTGGTTAGATGCTTATGCCTCTTTATTGGGAGACATTGCTCTTCAAGAATTATGTTTTGGAGGCTTATGGATTTCTGGAGGGACTGCTCCAAAACATTTTATTAACTTTAAATCAGGTTTATTTATGAAACAATTTTCAGATAAAGGAAGATTAAAAGATATTCTTAAAAATGTACCTGTAAATGTAATTTTAGATGAAGAGTTTGGACTATTTAGCGCCGCCTGCAGAGCAAAAATGCTTTCAGAAATAGAATAATTTTCATATGTCTTCTCCAGAAGTAGGAAAAAAAATATTAGTCACAGTTCCTTCTACAACTGCTAATTTAGGACCTGGATTCGACTGTCTTGGAGCTGCATTAGACTTATACAATGAATTTGTGTTCACCAGGATAGAAGGTGGTGGAGATAGGTTTGATTTAATAATGGAGAGTACAGACGGAAATCACTTAAGAGGAGGTCCTGAAAACTTAGTTTTTCGCGCAGCCCAAAAGGTATGGGAGAGTTCAAATGTCTCTCCATTCGCTCTTGAAGCAAGAGTTAAACTTGCAGTCCCGCCTGCACGGGGACTGGGGAGTAGTGCAACTGCAATAGTTGCAGGGCTTATTGGAGCCAATGCAATTATGAATTCTCCCCTTCCTAAAGAAAAACTTTTAGAACTAGCAATCGATATAGAAGGTCATCCTGACAATGTCGTACCGTCTTTGTTAGGAGGCCTATGTTTAACAGCAAGATCATCTTCTCAAAGGTGGAGAATTATTAGATGTGATTGGCACGATTCAATCAAAGTGGTTGTTGCCATACCTGCAATTCGACTTAGCACAAGCGAAGCAAGAAGGGTGATGCCAAAAAATGTTCCAATATCTGATGCTGTAACAAACATGGGGGCTCTTACTCTATTACTTAATGGTTTAAAAACAGGAAATGATGAATTAATAAAAGAGGGTATGTTTGATAAATTACATGAGCCATATCGTTGGAAACTCATTAAAGGAGGACTAGAGGTTAAAGAGGCCGCATTACAAGCAGGAGCTTTGGGCTGTGCAATAAGTGGTGCCGGGCCAAGCGTTTTAGCTTTATGTAAAAGTAATAATGGCAAGGCAGTAAGTCAGGCAATGGTAAAAGCCTGGGAAAAATTAGGCATCGCAAGTCGTGCTCCATTCTTAAATGTACAAACGAAAGGAAGTCAATTCAAAACCATCATAAGTAAGTAGTTTTACTTATGATTCTTAATATTAAAGTCTCAAGCTAGAGCATCTTCAACTACAATAAAAAAATTGTTCATTACATAAATGAATTTAGAATCTTTTCCCTGGTTATCATCTATTGTTTTACTACCTTTAATTGGGGCATTAATAATGCCTTTTTTAAAAACAGAAGAGGGCGAAGATAATTCTCTTCCAAGAAATATCTCATTAATTTTTTTGTTAATAGATTTCCTTTTGATAGTAGGAGTATTATTTCAAAAATTTGATAATACTGATAGTTCATTGCAATTATTAGAAAGAGTTACTTGGCTACCTTCAATAGGGTTGGAATGGTCCCTAGGTGTAGATGGTCTTTCAGCGCCTTTAATTGCTTTAAGCGGGTTAATTACCTTTTTATCTGCTGCTGCAAGTTGGAAAATAAAGAAAAAATCAAATTTATATTTTGCTCTGCTTTTAGTACAGGCATCAGCTCAAGCATTAGTATTCCTTTCACAAGATTTCTTGTTATTTTTCTTGGCTTGGGAATTAGAACTAGTCCCTGTTTATCTACTAATTGCTATTTGGGGAGGAAAAAAAAGACTATACGCTGCAACAAAATTTATACTTTATACGGCTTTAGCCTCTTTGTTGATTTTAATAAGTGGTCTAGCACTTGCATTAAGCGGTGATACTTTTACCCTAAATTTAAGTGAACTAACAGATAAACATGCACAAGGTAGTCTTGCATTGCTTTCATATTTAGGTTTTTTAATAGGATTTGGAGTTAAACTTCCTATCTTCCCTTTACATACATGGTTACCTGACGCACATGGTGAAGCTAATGCCCCAGTTTCAATGCTTTTAGCCGGGATTCTTTTAAAGATGGGCGGCTATGCACTTCTAAGATTTAATGTGCAATTATTACCGGAAGTACATTTAAAACTTGCACCAGCTTTAATAATTCTCGGAATAATTAATATCATTTACGGAGCATTAAATGCATTTGCTCAAGATAATGTGAAAAGAAGAATTGCCTGCAGTTCAGTAAGTCATATGGGGTTTGTACTTTTAGGAATAGGAGCTGTTGATGCTTTAGGTATAAGTGGAGCAATGCTTCAAATGATTAGTCATGGTCTTATTGCCGCTGCAATGTTCTTTGTAACTGGATCTTTTTATGAAAGAACAAATACCCTCTCAATTCCAAACATGGGTGGATTAGCAAAAGTTTTACCAATAACATTTGCTTTTTTCCTTGCCAGCTCCTTAGCGTCTTTAGCACTCCCTGGAATGAGTGGCTTCATAAGTGAAATTACTGTCTTTTTAGGAATCACAAGTCAAGAAGGCTTTAGCTCAATATTTAGATCAATCACAATCCTAATAGCAGCTATAGGTCTCGTGTTAACCCCTATATATCTTCTCTCGATGTGCAGAAGAGTATTTTTCGGACCAAGGATACCTGCTCTTGCGTCTGTAAAAGAAATGAATGGGAGAGAATTAACAATTGGGTTTAGTTTGCTTTTACCGACTTTAGTCATAGGTTTTTGGCCAAAAATAGCTATAAATTTATATGAATCTTCTACAGATGCTCTCAGTCAGCAATTAACATTAGCTAAGTTAGTTGGGTTAATCTCAAACATCAGCTAATTTTAATCTTCGAAAAAATGGAAAATTCAATTTTTAATTACGGAGAATTACCAGAATTTAATAAATTCACTTCAGAGAGAATTAATCAAGAATTTCCAAGTGTAATAGAGAAAATAAATCTAGATTTCAAAAATATTGAAAATTTTTTATCTAATTATACAAATCAAGAAAATCTAGAGTGGGAAAAAGTAATCAATCCTTTAAATGAAGTTAATGAAACCCTTAGGTGGAGTTGGGGTGTTATAAGTCATCTTAATGGAGTAAAAAATTCTGAAAGTTTAAGAGAAATTTATTCAAATTTTCTACCTGAAATTATTAATTTAAGCAATAAGTTTGGACAAAGTAAAATTATTTACAATGCGCTAGTAAAGCTTAAAGAAACAAATAGTTTTGACGGAATCAAAAATAGAATTCTAGATAAGGAAATTCTCGAAATGGAACATAGAGGTATTTCATTAAATATTGATGACCAAAAAAAATTCAATATCATTTCTGAAGAGCTTGGGAAACTATCTACAAATTTCAGTAATAATGTTTTAGATGCCACTAATTCTTGGTTCTTAATTTTAAATGATAAATCTCAAATAGATGGAGTTCCAGAAAGGGTTTTAGAATTAATGTCAATATCAGCTCATGAATATTTAAAAAATGAAGGAGAAGCTGATGCGAAAAATGGGCCCTGGAAATTAAGTTTAGATATTCCGACTTATACCGCTTTTATGACATATGCCAATAATCGTGATCTAAGGGAAAAAGTATATAAGGCATTTGTAAGCAGAGCCTCTCATGGAGATAAAAATAACTCTCAAATTATTGAAGAAATCCTATCTCTTAGAACTCAACAAGCAAAACTTCTGGGTTATGAAAGCTGGGCAGAATTAAGTCTTTCAACAAAAATGGCTAAGGAAATTAAAAATGTTGAAAAACTTTTAGAAGAGCTGCGAAAGCCTGCCTTTGAAACAGCCAAAAATGAATTAGAAATACTTAATAAGTTTTCAAAGGCTAATGGATTTTCAAAATTAGAGTCTCTTCAATCTTGGGATATTAGCTATTGGTCCGAACTCCTTAGAAAGGAAAAACTAAATTTAGATCAAGAATCACTTAGGCCCTGGTTCCCCCTTAATGATGTTTTAGAAGGTCTTTTTAGTCTTAGTGAAAAGCTTTTTGAAATTAAAGTGATTGAAGCGAGAAATGAAGCTCCTATTTGGAATGATGACGTTTTATTTTTTAATATTCTAAATAAAGATGATGAGAAAATAGCTTCATTTTATCTAGACCCTTACTCACGTCCCGAATCAAAGAGAGGAGGCGCCTGGATGGATGAATGCCTTAACAAAAATAATATTGGGAAAAATACTTTGCCTGTTGCCTATTTAGTTTGTAATCAAACCCCACCATCAAAAGACAAACCAAGTTTGATGAGTTTTGATGAAGTTCAAACCCTTTTCCATGAATTTGGCCATGGTCTTCAACATATGCTTACCACGGTAAATCTTCCACAAGCAGCAGGTATTAATAACGTTGAATGGGATGCAGTTGAACTTCCTAGTCAATTTATGGAAAACTGGTGTTTTCATAAAAATACCTTATTGAATATTGCGAAACATTATGAAACAGGAGAGAGATTATCTGATGATAATTTCGAAAAATTAGTTAAGAATAGAACTTTTAATTGCGGGATGGCTACCCTCAGACAATTACATTTTGCAATTACAGACATAAGATTGCATAGCAATATTACTAGCAATCGGGGTAAAAGTTCCAATGAGATCAGAAAAGAAATCGCCAGACATACTACAGTTCTAGAACCGATCAATGAAGATAAGTTCCTTTGCTGTTTTAGTCACATTTTTGCAGGAGGTTACTCTGCTGGATACTATTCTTATAAATGGGCTGAGGTTCTAAGTGCTGATGCTTTTTCTATGTTTGAAGAGGCAGATTTAGACAATAATCAAAATATAAAGGCAATCGGTAAAAAATTCAAAGATACAATCTTAAGTCTTGGAGGAAGTTTCCCTCCTCTAGAGATATTTAAATTATTTAGAGGGAGAGAACCAAAAACGGATTCCTTAATAAGACACTTAGGACTGTCATCTGTTATTTAAGAAGTTTTTCTATAATTTTTCCTACCGCATTTGGATTCCTTATCAAATTTTTATGTTTATATATCTTTAATGAAATTTTTTCACCCGAATTCAAACTTGCTTTCCAACCCGGGAAAACCATAAGATCCCAATAAGTAAAGAAACTAATACATTCAATTCCATTAAGAAGATAATCAGATTTAGAAAGCTCTCTTAATAAATGACTATTTATTTTCATTTCAGATATTCCTCTAAAAGGATATTTAGGAACTAATTGAGAGGCAAGAGTCCCTTTATGAGGGCTCCCAACAGTTAGAAATCTTCTAGTTCTTTTATAACCATTAAATTTATTAATCCAATACCTACCAATTATCCCACCCATAGAGAATCCCAAAATATCAAGCTCTTTCTTGTAACCATATTTTTCTATGATTAAATCATTTAATAAATTAGTTAATTCAACTATAGATTTCATTCCATATTTATGTTCCAAGGTTGGCGCAAAATATTCAATTCCAATTTCATCAAGTTTCGCTGTTATCAAAGAAAATATATCTGATGTATTCCAAAGACCATGAATTAATATTATTGGTTTTCTTTTTGACAGAACCATTAATTATTTTCAAGAACCCTTACTATTGAGACCTCTCCGTCAAAGCCAATAATGGGAGGTTTGCATTTCGTTAATATAATTTTGAGTCGACTAAGTTTAAACTCTTCATCAATAATTTTTAAGATTTCATTTGAATATTTCTCAATCGTAAAGCAGGATATTTTTTTGGATTGATCCTTTAATATTTTAATTAATTTAGAATAATCTACTGTACTTTTAATATCATCATTTTGGGTACAATTATCAAAATCAGTCCATAAAAAAACATCTAAACTAAAAAGTTGTCCTAACTTTCTTTCTTCTTCTAGGACCCCAACTCTTGCCCAAAGTTTTATTTTCGTAATTTTTAAATATGTATCCATTTTAAAAAATTTATAAGTCTTTATGAGTGTAGTTTGATTTTCCAGTTGAAAAGTCTTCAACAATATGTCCATCTCCTCTTAAAAAATACTTATAGGTTACTAGTCCCTCTAGCCCTACAGGCCCTCTTGGGGGCAATGTCTGAGTAGATATACCGATTTCCGCTCCAAAGCCATATCTAAAACCATCTGCAAATCGGGTTGAACAATTATGAAAAACACCTGAACTATCTATCTCATTCATAAATTTATTGGCATTACCTAAATTTTCAGTAATTATTC
>Ga0209503_10001906_pt1 | contig 10457 bp, 2 predicted proteins | sample SouAtlMetagenome_2_FD_187448 | JGI IMG/M metagenome (GOLD analysis project Ga0209503, IMG submission 187448) | Marine eukaryotic phytoplankton communities from Atlantic Ocean - South Atlantic ANT15 Metagenome (SPAdes) (version 2) | ecosystem: Environmental > Aquatic > Marine > Oceanic | place...
AGATCCTACCCGCAATCTCGGATTTCTACAAATTCGAACAGATGCTGAAACTCTTTTTATCGGTTTAGAGCACACAGACAACGCTCATTTCTTGTTGGGGAATACCGGGTCATCTTCCGGTGGTGGGCTCCAGACAAGTAGCTCGAATGCTTATTCATCTTCTCATGCCCCTACTACAAATAGTAGTATCGGGGAAAGTTTTCTTTTAAAATCATTTCCTGATCGTTTGGATCTCAAGATGATATCTACAACAAGTCCCACGACTAGTATAACGTTTGGTTTACAAAACAAATCACCTGTACCGATTCGAATTATGCGGGTGACTGTTGGGATGGACTCCGCCGGAAACAAAGAGAATGCAAGGGAGATGAAACTTATAGGGCTCGAGCTCAGTATCGGTGTCAAGTCTTCAAATATGAATGAAAGAGGCGATGGCAACAAAAGTGGAGATGAAACTATCAACGAACAATTTGATTCATTCATTTTGGGAGCTGCGACATCTCTTGACAACATACTAGAATTGACATGCTCTTTGAAGCCAGATCGTTTCTTTTCTGATTCAAGCAAAGAAGCATTTCACTTTAATGGGACTGTGATAATCCGGGGAACGATGGATACAGAACTATCATACAATCAATGGCGCGAAGAAACATTGCGAAATCCATTTCGTGACGAGCACTTGACTGTAGAACTGCCGCTTAAAATATCTATACTGAACGGTAGAGTGGAAGCATTGATTGAGCGATCATCACATCCTTATCCTCAATTATTTGCCGCTCAATCGTGGGACGGATCGGGTCGAGCAGTATCTCACCTCTTCTTTCCGATGAATCAATACGCTACTGTCGAGGGAACTGAAGATTTTCTACCGCAACAAATGTATGTGGGAGCCAATGAAATCAGACACGATCTTCGAATTTTAAGCAACATGGTACTTCCGTTGAGGATTGTTGGTGCTAAGATAGTTGATGAAGATTCCAATCAGAATGACTCTTTATGCAATAGGTTTAATGTTTCAACATCACCGCGAACTATTCCTAATGAATCATACTTGGGATTTGAAGAGATCGGACTTCTTTTGTTGAAGTATAAATTTGAAACGAAAGGAAAAAAGGGGGACAAATATCGAGATTCATTTTCACACAATATTGATCCTCATTTACCGAAAAGATGTTCAATGGTTGTCAAAACTAATCGTGAAGAAGCAGGACTGTTCAAAATTCCACTCCTGATTTTTCCTGGGCGTCTAGAAGTTTCATCTGATGAAGCTTCGGCAATAGGAGATTCTGGGGAAAGCAAAGCAATCATGGGATTTGGGCACCTTTTATCATGGTGCCGATCGTCTCGATTGGGAAAGTCATTTATAGAGACCCTGCAAAATACTTTTGAAGATCGTCGAAAGACTAAGAGTGATTATCGTGTTCTTTCAAAATATATTTCCGATATTTCTCGATGGGACCCGAAGTTGAGGCCAAATTTTCTCCCAATTCTGTTAAAAATTGGTGCCATTGACAGTGGAAAGATATCTAAGATGCATATTTATTTGACAAATCATAATCCGATACCTTTGACTGTTTCAATTGGTGTTGGGGAAGTTGAGGGTATGTCAATAACTTTGAGCCGAGATGCGAGTAAAGCGACAGGCGACGGCAATAGTCTACTTGACCATCTTCCGGAGTATTCAAGAGGAACTTTGGTAAAATCGGGGAAATACCAAGATCATCCAGTCACTGGGCTTCTTGACTTCTTGAAATCTAATGAACAAGCTATTGAGTTTATATCCAAATTTCGTTTTCGTGACTCGCTAACGTCACACGATGCCGCCATTCAGAGATCAGATGTTCTTCAACTATTACATGATTGGCATTCGAAGGCCTTTTTCCATCGCGATCCGGTTTCCAGTCAGCCCAGCTCTAAGAATTCATCCAAGTGCAATGAGAGTGCCCACCCACCAGTGTACAGCTCATTCAATGGTTTTTCCGAAGGAACTAAGTTGGATGGATATTCAGGTCCTTTCATGTTTTCGAATGACATACGACTAGCTCGTCCACTCAGCGAATGCTGGAGACGAGACCCGGTCAAAATGTCATCAGATAGAGACGCAATTAAAATCCCACCCGGGGCTAGGGCTCGATTTGAAGTCCAAATTAGGGCTCCACCTAAAGAATACCTCGAAGACGACATAAACAATATCTTGATGTCTGGTCTGATGTTGTCGACAAATCTTGGAGATGTAATGCCAATATTTGTGATTGTCGAAGCTCTACAAGGTCGGCTATATGCATCGGATGCTGAGTCATTTGAATCAAAGGACATGAATGTTCCACAGGAGCTTATATCGGTGGAGCAATCAAAGAGAAAAATTATGAATGTGCCTCTCGAGCTAAACTGGAATAGTCACGAAGATTTCAAAACTCCCGCTAATTTTACTCAAGCAGAAAATTTTGAGCCAACGATCAGTCATTTTTACGAGAGCTCAGACCATGGCATCCCTTTGTATTTGAGATCATCATTTACCCGTAATGTGTCATTACTCAATGTGGATAGTTGTAATCCCTGGTTTAAATTTGTTCCGTTAGAATCGAGCAGTACACCGGAACTTTCGTCGAATGCTGGAACCCTTGTTGGCTTTATTCGGACTAATGTCAATTGCTCACTGAAAAAATCAACAGAGAACCGATATCCATCTTTTCATCAGTGCGTGTTGAATTGGCTTTCGAATCGATTGGAACTACAACCCGATGGATGTGGTATGAAGGAGTCGAATCCAAAACTCAGACAAATTGACAATGTGAAGCGAACCCTAGAGATGGGTTTACGACGTTTGAAAAAGCGCTACAAGTCCTATGTTACACCTCATGACAAGTCCTATGTTACACCTCATGAGATTTCACCCCAAACGCCTCAACTCTATTTGAATGAATCTGATTTGAGTCATATCAAAACAGGACGTAGGGCGAATAATGGTTTAATATCGAATCTTCCTTCTTATGATGCTATACGAAAAGCCCTGAAAATTGCAAATGATTTTGAATACAATTTGTTGAGTTCTTCCTTGAAAGCTACTGTGGAATACGATTCCGAAACTTCGAACCAAGGAAAAGAAGAGTCATATAATGCGGCAACAAAGCAAAACCTTTCCTTATCAATACAAGACATTGATGTTCAGTCAATTCTGAAGGAACCAAAGCTCTTTGAAAGTGCCAGTAACTACTTGGAATTTAAACCTACCATCATTGGATCGGTAGCCAATTCTGTAATTGCTGTACGGAATCCAACGGGGGTTCCGGTTAGAATTCGCATAGGTATTGTACACATGAATTTATCTGATAGAAACAAACTACGGGGTTCTGGTGACAACTCGCACTCTTATTCTGATGATGAACGTCTATTAGAAAACATACAAAATCCTTACGTACAGAGCGGCTTAAACAATATACCAACAAACGAAAGTGCATCACACTCGTGGTGGGAAAGCAACGGTTCGTTCTTTATTGCCAACGAACAAGGCGATGTCATTCGTTCACATAGTAATATATCAGTGACAGGTGGGGGTGGAACCACGAGTATCAGTTTGGTGAACCCATCACTGAATGCTCAAGTTGGATTCTTGGTTGGTTGTGGGAAAAGATGTGGATTGAGGGATACTAGTGCCGATTTGAGCAATCCTATATCAAGTAGTCCTATTGGAGCATCTGCTGCTTCTGGAATCATTCTTAAAGGCAATTTCCGTTACAATTCCCCAGAATCGAACGATAAGCAGTCCGAAGAACCTATCATTTTAGCTGGTGGTACGTCTGTATCCATTGATAATGGACCATCTGCCTTTGCTATTCCTTTTCATGCGTTGGATGAAATCGTCATCCCACCATTTGGGAAGGGAACTTTGGGTCCAATATATTTTAGACCACCTGGGCGCTACAAAACTATAGGGTGCGATGTCGCGAAACAGAGTGGTGCTAGGTTAGAAAGGAAGAAAAAAGCTCTATGCAAGTCTCAAAGTTTTGATTCGGTGCTTTATCTTGAAAACTCTCTGACAGGAATCGAGGAAGTAGAGTTGCGTGGAAAAAGCGCATGGGATCATTTATATTTTCTCGACCCTCCACCAAAAGAAGGAGAAGATGCATTTGGTGATATTGAATTTCGTGATGGCATGCCTACTCTTGTATTTTCTGGTACAAGCAATACTTTTATTGATACTGTAACGAAACATTCACTTTTTGGAAAACGAACTCAACGCTTGTCAGTAGTGAAAGAAATTATTCTGCAGAACGGCGGTGATACGCCATCCGAAATTATAGCTATATCGATCTTTGGGACAGGCACTCATGGCAAAAGGGGAGGGCCATGTTCACACGGCTCTTTCAAACTTCTCAATTGTTGGGAAGCAGCCATGCCGACTAATGCAAATATTGATTTGGTTAATGCGAATGTTCATTCGGGATTCGTTTTGAAACCGGGAACAAATCGGTCTATATTCGTGGAACATGTTCCTGATTGTAGGACGAGGAATGAGTTTGTTACTTTGCATGTCAAATTAAAGGATGGTAGCTCAAATATAATATCGAACCCAAGACGTTCGAGAACTAGAAGAACTGAGAATCAATTTGGAAGGAAACAAATAAGCATGCTCCTAGGATACGAGATGGATGCTTCCTCTTTTTCTCGATGCATGCCTGTTGACACGAGATTGGCGAGTTCAGTGATTCATACAGATTTGGCAAATATGAACCTTGCAAATTATTCTTCTAGAGTCGAATCAAAATCTTTTGGTAATAGTCAAGAAGAAAGTTCCGTCTTACTATTCCAAATTTTCCTATTTTCGGCAGCGGCGTTGGTATTGTGTTATGCCTTGCGCGCTAGATTTCATGCTATACTGGCGATGCTACAGAAAATCCAAGGAGAACCTACTAAGAACGATCGTAATTGGAACGCGGCATTTAGATGTTTAGCGAGATCACACCCAACTTCCGCAGAACTTCAGACAATGAGCCGCGAGCAGATGCGTCAAGATGTGATGGGTCGCTACAAAGCAAAAGGGAATGCACCTTCGTCTTCGTTGAATTATGCAAACGGTTTCTCGCGAGATCGACGAACGACAATATCAAAAACTCTACGCCACAGAGCCGGAAAAGAAGGAAGTGCTGGAAATGAAAGAACTCGCCCTTTCAGCGAAGCACTTTTTCATGACACTTCAGTAACAGATGATTCATCGTTGCGTATTCATTTCCCCGTTGGATTAGGATGGCGAACTGCGTATTCACGTGGGCTGATAAAAGACAATTCTTTACAATTTAATTCTTTCGACTCGCGTACCCGAAACTTACTACGTAGGAGAGCCGAACTAGCCTTCGAAAACGACAAAAAGAATGAGAAAGAAGAGAAAAACCAGGAGTCGCAAGTAAGCGTAAAATTGCAGAGCAGCAGAAGTGATTTAAAGCCAAAGCCTTCTCCTCCCTTTATTAATCCCGATGAATCCAATGGAACAAACAATGAAGTGGACAAAAATGAAGCTATAGAAACTAAGAGCACTATTGCAAAAACCAAAACTGAAGAAACAAAATCAAACAATGATGAAATCAACGATCCGACTGGCAATGAATGGAATAAAAAGAGCAAGACAACTTCAGGTCGAAGAGTAGCTCAGGTACGAAAGGGGGTTGGAATTGCAGTATCGACTGAGCGCAAAGAGACTTCAAGAAAGCAAGAAAATAGAGCAGAGAAGAGCATTAAACCAAATGATATTAATGCAATTAAATCTAAAAAGAATGCAAATTCAAGTGAGGTGTCGAAAAGAATCCAAAATTCCAGAAATAATCAGCATAAAACAAGTGAAAACCAGGATTTGAATAAAATACCCAAAAATGCACAATGGGGACAAGGTCAAAAAGTAGGGGTGCCAGCTAAATCCACTCCTTCGCCGAAAGGAAGCTCAGTGAATGCGTGGCAAGGAGGGCGCCAGAAGCTCAGTACGAAAACACTTCCGAAGAAAGATACCACTGTAGCTGAGAAGAAATCCAAAGGTAAAGATAAGAACAAGAAGAAGACAACAAAACAAAGTGCTCAGGGCGAGAAATCGGCTGTGAATTCTACAAACCAAACTTCATTAGTTTCCGAGACATCAAAGGAAGCTGAAACTGTGGTATCTGGCACGAAACCTCAACCTGTGCTAAGCCCCCCTCCTGGTTTTGGGGCGCCTCAAACAAATACTCCTGTATCCCCTAGTGCCATTACACGCTTGCACCCTGTATCGAGTACTGATAGTCAGCTATCTCTCGACACAATGTTGCACCAAACACGAACGGGAAGCTCTAATGAGGCCGACCTTTCCCTTGGTGTTGCGTCGCAAGCTTCAGCTGCTCAATTGGCCTTTCCACATGCCAATGATGGTGCGAACGATCTATTGTTTAAAGGCAGCATGTTGGAATCCAAACCTTCACCCAAAGTGCGAGGATTCAATATTTCAGATGTTGGAGTGTCATCTGAAAATTCTACAGCTCTTGCATCGTCGGGAGATCAGCCATGGCTCCCTCCATTGATTAACGAAGATTCAGAGTTGGTCGAGCAACCATGGCTTCCTGCACTACGCAACGAAGATGCCGAAAGTGCATTCGATGTAATGGATTTTCTAGATGGTATTCTACAGGATGGTTCTAATTCTAATACTGAAGTAGAATCAACTTTAGATGTAGAACCTTCTATTCCTGGTACACCCAGAAGAATGGTGATGGAATCAGCAGGAAACACCTCTTCTACACCAGTATCGGCTAATCCTTGGGCGAAAGAATCTCGAGCAGCTGCGTACGGAATTTCCTTCGATGACGATGAAAACAAAAATGCGAAAAGTTCTGCGCCGGGACTAGAGGAAATACTGAACAGATCGTCGATTGACACAGCTATACCTGGAAATCTTGGAGGCAATGCCAACATGCTAACGCCAGCGACTTTTTTCAATGATAAAGAAGACAATGATCTCGCTGTCGAAGAGGATGACAAAGAAATATCGTTCTATGCAGGCTTGTTAGACGAATAAGCTATATTTATCTATTTCTGATTTGGCCAAACTAATTTAAAACAAATTGTAAGGAATTGTCAAAGCTCTTTCTGACTACTTCGTATATTGGCAGTCAAAAGCTTGCAACGTTTTTTGAATAATGTTGGAACAAAACCTAGAAATCACTTGATTAATACTTCATAACCATCTCTAATAGCTAGAGTACTGTCGCAGTACTAATAATCATAGTAAAGTCTGTTTCTCATCTGAGCTTTGTCGTGCGTTTCATTTCTGCTCCACTTGGGGATCTCAATGATGACCTCATACATATGATGTTTGATGATTTTGACCGGCGATTCCAGAAGTTGTGGACGAAAACATTTAAAAAAAGACATTTTTGCTATGACACTTGACTCTACCACAGCATATATTATTGACACGTAATTTCAGTACTTGGTTTGACGATTGAACGTTGGGCGAGAATTCCCACCTTCTTTCATTCGGAAGGCATAATCAAATCGAACTCATGAAAATCGTCGAGTCTTGGATCAAAAAACAAATGGCCCGCGACGCAAAAAAGAGTCATAACGTCATAACAAATCTCATCCTCCGAAAGAACGATTTGGATAAACCACTTGACGAAGTCCCCAACCACCAAGTATATATCGCTCCTCTCTTAAGTTGGTAAATAAACTATTACTTGAGCCATTGCCACCTCATTCACCACCAATTAAGTGCACATGAAGTGCTTGCACTAGCAACGACAAAGAACTGCAAACGAAACAGTAGCGATGGGTAATGATGACGACGACGGCGGACTTTCCGCCATGATGGCACGAAACGTGACTGCAACCACTTCGCGACCATCCCGAGGACGGGAATCTGGGAAAGGAGGCGGCAGTAGAAGTTCGAGTAGGTCTCGATCACGATCACGATCATCTTCCGTTCTTCGCAAACTCAAACTTATCAAAAAGAAGGATAGTGTCCCAGCTACCCCTACTCGAAGTAAAAGTCGGGACTGCGATAGAAGTGTTGCCAGTCGCAAAAGTGTAAAAAGTACAAAGTCTAAAGGGGCAAAATCAAGTAAGAGGAAGTCTACGAAAGTTTCGAGTAAAACTTCAACCAAACCTTCACCTCCTGAAGCATCGACAATAAATGGTACGGGCGATGGAAGCATAGGCAGCGGAAGTAAGGAGGAACGAAAGAAAACAAAGAAGAAATCAAAAAAGATTAAACGGATTCGAAAGCCAGGAAACGACGAAAATGATAGTGGAACTGATGAGTATACAACTATATCGAAGCAGAGCACCAGAAGCACAAAGAGCACCAAAAGCACAAAGAGCACGAAGAGCTCCAGAAGTACCAGGAGTTCTGATAGCGGCTTTCGCCCGAAACCAAGAAAAAATATTAAAAACAGAGTGTCGAAACAATACAAAGAGACGTCGTCGAGAGTTGAAGCAATTCGTGAACCAATTTTGTCAAATGAAGGAGTAATTATCAAAGACGAGATGGATAATCTATTTCCATTACCTCAAGCACCGGGAAGCAATGGAAGGAAAGCAGCACGAAGGGCGTCAACCGGCAAATCCGGCAAATCTAATGGTACAGAAAGCAGAGTCAACGGTGACGCTGATGATGTTAGGCATAAGCGGCATTCAACGAAATCGATGGGACCTCAGTCTCAAAAAAGCCTGGGTAGTGTCGGTGGAAGTTCTACCGGCTATGGCATAATGACCAATAAGGCAGCAGAAGAGCAAGCAGAAGCTGCCTTGAACCGAGTGGCTGCCATGGAAATGAACAGTAATTCTGGTGAAAGTGAAGCATCAGTAAGTGAGAGACAATTCAGTCGACGGTTCAGCAACAGCAGTAGCAGAAGCAAAGATCAGTATCAACGTTTACATCGAGACAGTGGCTTAACGAGCATGACGAGTGTCAACGACAACGACGACGATACGAGGAGCTACAGTAGTCGTAGAAGCCAAAGTAATAAAACGGCTATGTCCGCTATGCATAAACGATTGGATGAATACAAGGCAGAAACAGAGAATTTGCAAAAACGACTGTATGAAGCACTTGCAGAAGTTGAACAAAGTAATATGAACCTGAGACGCGAGAAAGAGCGTGCAGATAGCGTCGAAGGGAATGTGTCTAGCATGAAATCCGAGTTAGAAAAGATCCAAGAAGAGAAATCTTTTCTTATTGAATCTGTTCGCGACATGGAGGCAGAATTTGTCAAGAAGGATGAACGTGTTGAAAAATTGCAAGAAGTTGTAGAGACACAATTGGACACGGTCGAATTTTTGGAGGATAAGTTGAATAAAACTGAAGAAGAACTTGTTTTGATGGAAGACGAGATAAGCGAATTGATTGATGTTGTTGAAGAAAAAAATAAATCAGAAGATCAACTCAATCAAGTGAAATCAAAAAGGCAAGGACGAGTAGCCCAGATGGTTTCTATGCGAGAGGATATGATCACTAAAAAAGAGTCTATTAGGATGGGAAAAGAGGAATCACGACGATTATTAGATGGTCAAAATTCGACTGATCGACCTCGAGTGAATAATGTGATGCCTACTGTCAATGAAACTAAATACGATGACACTGAACTGAAAAATCGAGAAGCTAAGCTTAGAGCCAGCCAGGAAGAGTGTGATAAAAGAGAGCAACGCTTAGATACTTGGGAAAAGGAGCTCTTCGACTTGGAAGATCAACTGAAGAAAGAAAATGAAAAAGTTAATGTGGTGAATGAAGAGGCGACGATAATAAATACTGAACAAGAAGCGCTGATCACCTCACTTAAAAAGGAAAAGGAAAGCCTTCGTAAAATTAAAATCGACAGCCAATCGAAATTGAAGAAGCTAGAATTTGAGAATGAAGATCTTCGTGGAAAACTTGATCGTGTGACGAAGATGATGACCGAGACTAGCAGAGCACTTCCTGCTAGAAGTAGTGAACTAACAGATGCTCTGGCTCTTGTTGAAGAGAAAAAGAAAGTTATCGAGAATCTCGAGGAGAAGGTTAAGAAGTTAGGTGAAAGGGATAAAAATGAGGAGGAAGGTAAAGATCTTCTGATCAGAGAATTACAAAATCAGTTGGTGAATACAAAGAAGGAAGCAAATTCTCTCAGTTCGGGCACTTATGTCACCAGACTAAAGCTTGAGATCAAGAAATTGAGACAAAATGTTCTAGACCTGAAGAAACGAGTGAAAGACGCAGAAACTACTGCGAGATCCAATATGCAGAAAAAGGATGATTCTATGAAATTGCTCGAGAAACAAATGCAAAAGTTGAAAATTGAGTTGGGACAGTTGAGAGGGATTTCAAACATCGAGAAATCAGATTCAAAAAGTGGCAATACATGAGATGTTTTTGGCATGAAAAACTAGTATTGTCAGAACGTCCAAAATGCAGTCACCATGTTCGTAAAGTCCATAGAAAATTTGTGGCCAAGTTTTTTAATGAG
>Ga0209503_10001907_pt1 | contig 10456 bp, 8 predicted proteins | sample SouAtlMetagenome_2_FD_187448 | JGI IMG/M metagenome (GOLD analysis project Ga0209503, IMG submission 187448) | Marine eukaryotic phytoplankton communities from Atlantic Ocean - South Atlantic ANT15 Metagenome (SPAdes) (version 2) | ecosystem: Environmental > Aquatic > Marine > Oceanic | place...
CCATGCGCACGGGCATGCCGCTCGACACCCTCAAGGTCTACTTGAACTGACCGGGTGGCGCCTGCGCCAGCATCTGATTGTCACCAACGTGTTCGTTTTGGGTTGAAAATGCCCCTTCTGTCGCCGGGATACCTGAGCGAGATTGAAGGTCCCGCTACGGCTACCGCTCCCACTACACTGATGACGGCCTCCTTTAACTTGCGCTTTGACTCCTATCTTGGTGCCACGACAGGGAGCTAGCCTGCCGTGAACGAAGAATGGGCAGTCCGTTGCAATCAGAACCTACTCTTTCAGTGCCACGTGAAATCGGCCGAGGCACCATCCTCGACCGGTGGCGTCTGCCAGACGGCACTCTGTATCTCGACAATGCGGCCACTCGGCCGATGCTACCGGAGGTGGCGGAAGAAATGGCCCGGTTGATGGCCAACAATCCGCTCAATGCGTCCAGCCAACACAAGTATGGCCAGAAGGCCGCCCGCATGTTGGAAGACGCTCGTAACTTCTTTAAGAGCGAGTTGAATGTCCCGAGCACGGGCGAACTCATCTTCAACTCGGGAGCCACCGAAGGGCTTAACATGCTCTTGAAGTCCGCTTACTTCGCGGATCCAGCCAAGAACCACATCGTCACGGTCAAGACTGAGCACAAGGCTGTCTTGAATACATGTACGTACCTAGAAACGATTGGCGCTGAGATCACCTACCTCGATGTCGACGAATGGGGTGAGATATCCGTCTTAGACATTCAAGCCGCCATCCGTTCGACGACTTGTGCTGTTGTCATCATGGCTGTGAATAACGAAACTGGGGTGGTTTCCAACGTTGATGCTATTTCTGAAGTGTGCTTGAGTTCGAAAACAAAGTATATCTGTGATGCTACTCAGGCAATTGGGAAACACCAATTTGACCTTAGTCAGCCTGGGTTTTCAGCTGTTGTTGCAGGTGCTCACAAGATTGGGGGGGCAGTTGGTACTGGACTAGTCGCTATTCAGGACTCTAATTTGTGGGCAGCAACCACTCAGGACTATGGAGGATACAGTAGGACTGGGTTTTCCGGCACAAAGGGGGTCGCCCTCATCTGCGCGTTTATGCACGCATATCGTTTATTTAAATGTCCCACTCAAAACGATGTGAGGCTGGCATTGCGTGAACTAGAAAATTTTGTGCGGCTCAGGGAATTTTACCCTATTGACATTAAAAAGAGCCACTTGATAGTTCCTGTGCTTTTGCGTCCTGAGGATGCACGTCTTGATCATTCGAATGAACTGGTATTTTCTAGAGGGAGTGCATGTTCAAGTGGAGTTGATCGAATAAGTCATGTATACCAACTGTTACCTGTGGATGCTTCCATGGTTCGGAGATTGAGTTTTTGATGAGTCAAGCCAGTCAACTTGAGCAGGAAATGGGTAAGCGCTTTACCCTGAGGTATCTCGATTGTAATGACATTTCCTCTGGCGCTATTGAAAGTGGTGCGGCGGGAATCTATGCATGGTATTATAGGCCGCCCAAAGATTGGAGAGGGATGGATCACTTATCCACAGGTGCTCCCTCGGTGAGAGAGGTTGCGGGTGCAGAGAAAAGAGGGGGGAAAGAAGTGAAGGTTAGGTGGGAGTATAGGAATACTTCTTCCGAGGAGAACTTCACCCCTCTAGATGGGTTAAATGTGGATTTCTTCAGGTATGCCGCTTTTGTTTTTTCAACACCTATATATATAGGTTATTCGGCCGATCTGTTTGAGCGGTTAAACCAACATGTGCGGAATGTTCGCAAGCTTTGTTTGGATAGTGGGTTGGCTGAAGAAGATTATGGGGAGCCTTTTACGGGCTGGCTGGCTGAGTATCTTAAGGCCACGAGCGAACGGGAGCTCGCTCCCTTAGAATTGCGAGTCAAAGATTTTTATGCGGTAGTCTTGTCCGCAGACGCTGCATTTAGCGTGAAGTCTATCAATGAAATTGAGAAGGAGTTGATAGCCTTCTTTAAACCATTAGCTAATAAGAAATGAAATTATCATCATCAAAGCCACAGCGAATAAAGCTTTATGGTACACATGGTTCTTTTAAAACGGGTGTACATGAATTCCGTTTGAACTATTTGATGACAATTGCCAATGGCCGCGGTGGTTCAGCACATTCGGACCTGCTTGAGAGTTTGAAGCCTATGCGAGAGAGGGTACGCCTGGATAACATATCCTCTCTTGAAGAGATTTTGCAAAGAGATGTGGACGACGCTCGTGTTGCAAGTGGAATAGTAGAGTATCTCATAGGCGATGCCGGAAGACAGGAGGTGCCTTCATTTTTCCCTTCAGTTGTTGTCGTTCTTATGCCGCAAGAAATCTTTCAGGATTCGAGTTGCTATCCATCTGGAACGAGTCTTGAGGGGGGGACTGAATACGGAGGTTCTTGGTCGTATCGCCCAATAACTGACGAAGATGGGGTTGCGTCAGTTATTGGAGAGCTAGAGGTGGATCTGAAGAGAGTTTGGCCGGTGGTTATTGATGGTCAGCACAGGACAATGGGCTTTCGGTTTGTCTCGAGATCAAATAGTACTTCTATTGACACCGATATTTATGATAAATTTTATCAGGTTCAGGAGTCAAAAAGGCCTGATTTTTTAGACGCGGATCTGCCAGTGACATTAATCTGGTTTGACAACAATGGGGGTGGTGATGTGGATGTACTGGAATTCTGCCGTCAATTATTTCTTGATATCAACCAAAGCAGTCAGCAAATTGCTGAAAGCAGGAAGATCCTTCTATCCGAGCTGGATCCCATGTCGTTGGTCACTCGGGGATTCTATGATTGGTTGGTTCAGAGTCATGGTGCTTCGAAAAATGGCGGGTTGTCTTTAATCCATAGTGGATTTGATTTTCCGGAAGACCTCGGCAAGCGGTTAGATTGGAGTCCGTTATCAGTTTTTGTGCCGGAATTGTTGCGCTTTGCATTGATGCAAATGTTATTGCTGAAACCACAGGAGAATCGCTCTGGCCTGCGCAGCGGGAAATTGGTAGGATTGAAGGCAGAAAAGTTGATGGATGAATCAATGTTCAATTTTGTCTTTGGTGATGAAAAGTGGGAGGAGTTGACAGACCGAAGGGTTGACATTGAGGAGAGGGAGTCGTTTGTGATGAAGACGAGGGAAGCCCGGGAAGAGCTTATTTGTTTTGCTGATTCGGATCTCTATCCTCGGCTTTATGAAGTTTTGGATGCATATGGGCCAATACGGGCAGTTGTTGGTGCCTGTACCGAAATGGACAATGACAAGCTGTCCGGCGCTGGTTTTTTCGATCCTGCTGGTGGCGGCATGAAGACGCCTCGGCTCGAAACTTGGAATAAAGTATTTTGTGGAGGGACTGGTCTCTACTATTCAATACGAAACTCGAATCAGGAGAACCTTGCTGTCATGCGAGCTGAACTTAAGGCGTGTGCTGCCGAGTTGTATAAGCATGCCGCGATCAAGGCTCAATTGACTTTTGAAGATTGGACTTTGCTTAGGCAAAAAACACTGACAAAAGCTGGTTTTATTGGCTTGTTTATGGCCTACAGGAGCGTTGTGTCTAAGTCGCTTACTTATCAAGCTGGGCACAAGGTCTTCACAAGTGCATTGGAAGGGGTCGATTGGATTAACAGTTTCCAGCCGTTTGTTCTTGCCCTTGCAAAGGAAACTACCTATTTGAAAGATCTTGATCCCAAGGCATGGACAATTTTTCGCGACGTGATTCTGCTCTTTCTCAAAAATGAGGATGGTGTTTGTATAGAAGAGTCATGTTCATCGGATTTTGAAAGGAACTTGTTCTTACATGAGTTGGATTTGATTGTCAAAGCGCATTCAAGTTCAAACGGGGTTGCAGTTAATGATATGAGAAATGGTATCGTTGCTGGTAATTGGTCGGAGGACTTGTCGAAGGATCTTTTCGAGAGCTGGGTGGAATCTGTCCGAAACAAAGTGAATGGAGTTCTCGTTGCTGGGGGCTTGATCAGCACGAATGAGAACTGGTTGTACAACTATTCTGACTTGAATAAGTAAGCTGATGACTGCTGTGGATTTAAAGGAGTTTTTGGAGTACCCTGCGTTAATCGGAGATGCTTGTGCGGCAGTGGTTTTATGGTTCGTCTATGCAGAATGGAAGAAGAGTAAGAAGGAAGGTGCCGAACGCGACTTTCGCGAACTGCTTCGTGGAAGGCGGGACTGGGTGAGCGACTATCAGTCAGGTGACAATGTTGGACGCCTGGCATTTATGCGGCGTTTGCAGAGGCTTTCTTCAGGGTTAGGGGATTGCTCTACTCAAGAAGAGCAAGAAGAGTGGGTGAGCAAAGCGAGCCGTGATTTGCAATTGAGGCAATATTGTTTTTTGATGAGTGACATAAAGTCGTCTCTGGATAATCTATCCTTGGCTGAAAGAGCCTCCGCTGAAAGGAAGCTGAAGGGGACGTTATATGTTGAAGATGAGCTTGAGATTTGCGGTAGAATCGAGAGTCACCTTGGAAAGGTTGGTGTTAGATAAAGCAGCTGGTGCAGCCTTGGCCTTCGGCTTGCATGACTTGGTCTTTCCAGGACTCGCAGCCCTTGGCGCTGCTGCGCTGGGATCGGGTCCAGTGGTCGCGCTTGATTTGGGCGACGCGTTCGGGCTTTTCGAGGTCGGTCAGGGATTCTTCGGACCAGGTGTATCCGTCTTTTTCGTAGCCTTTGGCTAATGCGAAGAGGTCGGGGTGTTGCTCCAAGAGCCAGACCCATTCGATTTTCTGCTGGTAGAAGCAGAAAAAGCAGCCTGAGCGAGAGCGGGCATAGGTGCCTTTCACTTCTTTGCCGTCGATGTCGACTGTGTAAGTGGCCGGGAGGTAGTAAGCCGGAATGCCAACGCCGGTTTCCTCAAGGATGCGGTAGATGTCGTCGATGACGAGGTTTTCCGCGTTGTTGAGGAGGGGGAAGTTGTCGAGCTTGCCCACAGGGTAGTCCGTGTCTTTCAGGACGTGGTGGACGGCGTGGTTGAAGGCGACGGTGTTGTAGTCGATGAGGGAGTTGGCCTTTTGCTTCAAAGAGAAGGTCATGCCGAGTGGGGCGTTGGCGAGGGAGCGGGCTTTTTCCAGTGCAGGACCCTCGAGCTGTTGAGCGAGCCCTTCCTTCAGGACATCGAGCCGTTCCTTGACGGCGAGCTTGATGACGTCTTCGCTCCAAATGTTCTTCCGGAAGGGGAAGAGGGTCTGGATGTTCTCTCGCTTGGAGATGTAGCCTTCGCGGTGCTCGTCGCCTCTGATGCCGACATAGGAGATGGTCGGTTCGTCGCCGATGTGCTGCTCGAAGGGCTCGAGCTTCATCTTCTTCGTGCACCACCGTGAAATGGACGAGGGGAGGTAGTGGCCATACGAGGCGAGGAAGTGGTCGAAGGGGTTGTCAATCGCGGTCTTGCCCTCTTCGAAGCTGTGGTAGCGTTCGATGGGCTTGCCCAAGACGGATTCCAGACGATCGATGAGCTCGTAGGTCTCTTTCAGCTCCTTGCCCGTGTCGCACGTGTAGTACTCCACGTCCAATTCGGGATGGCGACCGTGGAGGTAGAGGGCGAGGGCGGCGCTGTCCTTGCCGCCGCTGATGCCGAGCAGGTGCCTTATGCGGGTTGCCATTCGGAGAGTTCTTTTTCGGATTCCAGAATGAGGGCGACGAGGCTCAAGCGGTCTTTGGAGCTCATGCCGTCGAGCTTGGCCAAGAGGTCGGAGTGTCGCGCTGTGTCCAGATCAGTGATGGGTACGTATCGTTCGATTCGGTTTCCGTCGGAGGTGGTGATGGCGACGGCGACGGAGGCCTTGCTCTGGGCGATGAGTCCGCGCTGGGCGAGCAAGGAGGCGATGGCGTCCTGGGTGTGCTGGTGCAGCAGGGGCTCAGCCTTGTCCTCGAGCTGCTCGAGGGAGCGGCCGAGGATGGCGTCACCAACAGATTTGATCCAGCTTTCGCGATCGTCCAAAGGCGAGGTGAGCCGTTGGTATAGGGTGCGCAGTCGGGGGGCGAGCAGGCTGGCGTCGACACCGTGGAGGGCGTCGTTGATGTTCTGCTTTAGGTCTGCAAAATCGCCGCCCGGACACTGGAAGGCTTTCCGCACCGAGACCTCGATGCGGTTGAGGAGTTCGCCATAGCAGCCGGCCAACTCTCGCGCTGTCTCTTTCAGCTGGGCGAAGTAGGCTTGTACCGCCTCTTCGTTTTCCGTCGCGCTGATCTGGTGGTGGCCGAGTGCAGCGGGGATGGTCTCGAAGAGTGCCGTTTCTGGATCGGGGGCTTCTTCGATGGCGGTGCGCAGGGCCAATGCCTCAGGGCTGATGGTCTTGGTGCGCAGGGCATAGCCATTCAGGGAACGGTGCAGCGAGATGAAGTTGGTGAAGATGCCGATGTAGGTCGATTGCGCCGTCGAGCGGTTGGGGTCGACTTGGGCGAGCTCGCGGTACTGGTTGAGCGTGGCCTGGCTTACCCCTTGGATATTGAGCGCCTTGATGGCGAACTGATCGGGGTGGCGCAGGATGGATTCGAAGATGTCGACCGAGAGGTAGGGGAGGTATTTGTTCTCTGGGAGGTAGAAGAGGGAGAACTCGTCTTCTACGGTCATGAGGAACATGGGCACCCAATACGACAGGAAGCCTTGCTTTATCCCAAACGGGGCATCACGGAGTTGGTCGAACAATCCCGATAAGCTCACCTTGCCGGATTTGGCCTGCTCAAGGAAGTCGGTGCCGATTCTCCACGCTTTGACATAGCTCGAGCCCTTGTTCGGCGCCGAAAGGGTACCGGTCGCGAAGTCGTACATCCCTTCCTTGATCCACGTGGAGTGGAAGACGCTCTTCTCCGCCGGGAACTTGTCTTCTCGGAACCCAAGGCTGTGTTCTGCGGCCCGGTTCAGAATCGCCTTGAACAGGGATTTTCGGGCGGTGTTGACGCTGGCCGACAGCTTTTCTTGGTTGACCAGCTCATTGTGCACCTCTGGCGCATCGGGGTAATGCTCCCTGAGGACTTCGGCGAAGACGCGATTCGCGAGGGTCTCTGAGTGGACCTCGGTGTAGGTGAAGTCGCCACAGTACCAGGTGGTGCCTTCGTCGTAGAGGCTGGTTTCCAGGGCTTGCTGGAGGCCGACGATGCAGTAGTTGCGCTCTTGGGCGACCAATTGCTTGACCACGAGGTCGTCTTGGTACTTCTCCAGGATGTGTTCGTAGCGCAGGATGTCCAGCGTGAGGGAGCGGACCTCGTCGACTTCGCTGACCAAGACTTCCACGACGGGGAAGGAGGGCTGTCCCCAGGGCATCCGTTCCTCTGAGCCCAGGATGACGGTGCAGGCCAGATTGGACGGCACTTGGGGCAGGGCCTTGATGTCGGCAGGAGAAGAGACTGTGGTGTGGACGAATCGGGGGGTGCCTGTCTGGATGAAGTGAGACTTGTTCAGGCGGGGAGACAAGTCAATCCGCGAGGCAGCTTCTGCGAGCAGATCGGTTCCCACGGGGATGTGCTTGCCTGCCTCAATCAGTTCCAGGTGAAGGTTGACGTCTGTGCCCTCTACGAAGGCGAGCTTGCCACGGTGGCGCAGGAACTGAACGATGTTCTTGTCGATGAGCTGTTCGACCACTGCTCCGGCTATTTTCCCGAAGGCAGACTTGACGTACGCCGTGAGGCATGCAGTGTCAAAGGAGGCGCCCTCTTTGCCGAAGATGGAGGCAAGGAGAACGGTGTGCAGGGCAAACCGCGCGTGAATGGGGTTGATCTCGCTGTGGGAGTCGGCTCTTTGAATCGCACGTTCGCAAGCCTCCCAGCTCAGCTTGTCGGGGTTGGCGTTGCTGAAGACAAAGTGGGAGAGGCGATCGGTCACATGCCGGTGCAGGTCACTCGGGCTGTAGAATGCCGCCGTGATGTCATGCAAGCTGCCTGGACCCTTGGCTTCCAGGAAGGAGAAGACACTGCGTTCATTCTGGCCATACTTCTGCAGGATAGAAATCGTGAAGAAGGCGCCCAATGCGTCGAACGGGACGAGTTGGGTGGCAAGCGCTTCGGCCTGTTCTTGAAAGGCTGGTGGGAGGATGTGGGCCTTGCTGGTAGTCTTGTTGGCTGAGGCGATCTTTCTCTTGTCGGCCTTGAGGCCACTTTCTTCGAGCCGTGCGGCGCACAGCTTGAGCAGGGTGGTGGCCGGCTCGTTGAAGTTGAGGGTCTGGAAACGGCCACTGACCTTCTCCCACTCCGCCGCATCGCTGGCTGCGATTCCAGCAGCGTAGCCGTCGATGTTTTGGTGGAGGGTGCCGACCCACGTCAGGGAGTTGCTGCTGTCATTGATCAGCTCGGCAATTTGCTGAAAGGCGTAAGTTTCCTTCTTCGGGTCGTTCTGCAGCGCGTACTCGACAAACTTGCCGAGCTCGTCCACGAAAATCATTGACCTCGGCGAGCCCTTGGACCAAGTCAAAAGTGTGTCGAGCGTCTTGTTCAGCTTGGTGTTGGCGCGCAGTCCGAGCACTTTGTTCAACGGACCGACAATGGACTCCGGTTGGCCGAGCAGCTTGATCACCTGGTAAGACGCTCCGGCGGGCGGGGTCCACTTGAAGTGGGCCCTTCGGCCTTGCAGTGTCTGTTCCAAGGCGAGGAGAAAGGAGCTCTTTCCGGTGCCATAGGATCCGATGAGGTTGAAACAACCGCCGGCTTGCTCCATGGCATCGTCCAGATGTTCAAACAGGCTCTGGGTGTTCTCGGTGACGATGTAGTCGAACTCCGCCTCTGCATCGCGCAGGATGTTGGTTGAAATGCGCATGGCTTAGGCGGTTTGGAGTTGGTTCCACTCAAAGGTCTTCTTGCGCTGTACTTCCTTCAGGCCGGCGTCTTCCTTGTAGACGAAGTGCTTCGGGTAGGTTTCGCTGACTTCCAGCACGCGTTGGATGAATTGTTCTCGGTCCATCAGCAGTGGCACGCCTAATCGGTAGTAAAGTGTGTCGAGCGATTCTGAGTTGTTATTAAAGGCCTTGTCCAGCAGGCAGCCCATGAGATCAAGCCCGATGGTGTTGTGCGCATGGCCGTTCAGTGTGTAGACGTTCTCCTTATCGGATTTGAAGTCGGTTTTGATGATCAGGTTGAGATCGACCAAGAGGTTGGTCATAGACTCTTCAGCTTGCTTTCCTCCTTTGAAGCAGTAGTTGTCCAGCAAGACCCGGAAGTCTTTGACGAGGCTCTTTTCGGATGGCGCTTGGCCCTCTTGTCCTTTAATCCAGCTGCTGAGCGCACGCATTACCTCCGATTCGGTAAAGGAGCTTGATGCTTTGCGCGTAAAAAACTCCCTAAAGAAAAAGGGGTAGATCGTGGCATAGCCACAGGAGACGAGCTCGTAGTGAAGCAGCCACAGCGAATCGCGTCGCTCGAGGAAGGGGTCAACGGCTTCTTGATCACCGAAGTCGGCAAGTAAGTTGGAGGCCGGAAGGCGTCCTCCTTCGTTGTCAATGAGGTTAAAAGCTTGAAGCCAATGCCGAATGGACAAGACCATGTTCCGACCCACACCGAGGTCGACCACGGCATCGACCTTGGAGAATTCTTGAAGCCCTCCGTCGCGTTCCTCTATGAACCTCAGTCCTTTAGTGAGCCAAGCCGTCCGGCAAGCGAACGTCTCATGCCCTGCAAATCTCAATTTTGTGCTCATCGTCTTTCTGCGCCACTGGTAGAAAAGTCACCAGTGGGAGAAAGCTACGGCACGTCTCTACCTGCATACACCTCAATTTGCCTGAACTCATCAACAACCTGTGAACGCAATTTTGATTGGGTTCTAGTTCGTTGTCTCATAGTATTATAACGGGTGAGTCTGTCCTTAGATTCTGATTTCGGCTGGGTTTTTCAATGAAACAAAACAGCCCCCCCCTCAATCCGTGCAGGTCTGCCCAAACGAGGCGAGGATGGCCAGGACGTCGCTGACGCCGACGAGGTTGTCGCCGTCGAGGTCGGGGCAGTCGGTGTCGTTGAGGATGAAGCAGGAGCCGTCGTCGACGGTGGCGTTGGCGTTGTAGTTGACGGCGAAGGCGTATGTGCAGCCGAGGACGTCGTCGCAGTTGCAGACGCCGTCAGGGAGGCCCGTTCCGCCGCAGACGCCGCATTCATCCAGTTCTAGGCAGGAGCCGTCGTCGATGGTGGCGTCGGCGTCGTGGTTGCAGGCGTTCGGGTCGGTGCACCCGAGGCAGCTGCTGGACTCGCAGGAGCCGTCGTTGATGGTGGCCGTGGGGTCATAGTTGCATGCGCCGCTGATGGTGCAGCCCGCGCAACTCGTGGACTCACAGGAGCCGTCGTTGAGGGTCGCGTCGGCGTCGTAGTTACAAGCGTTTGAATCCGTGCAGCCCGCGCAGCTCTCCGACTCGCAGGAGCCGTCGTCCGTCGTGGCGTTGGCGTTGTAGTTGCAGGCGTTCTCGTCCGTGCAGCCGGGAACGGAGGGGGCCTCCACGCAGAACTCCGTCGTTTCCACGGAGCTGAACTG
>Ga0209503_10001910_pt1 | contig 10446 bp, 6 predicted proteins | sample SouAtlMetagenome_2_FD_187448 | JGI IMG/M metagenome (GOLD analysis project Ga0209503, IMG submission 187448) | Marine eukaryotic phytoplankton communities from Atlantic Ocean - South Atlantic ANT15 Metagenome (SPAdes) (version 2) | ecosystem: Environmental > Aquatic > Marine > Oceanic | place...
CAATTCTGCAGCCTTTATTATCCAACCTAAAATAATAGCATCTGTATTGTTTTTCCCTTTTCTTGTTATTATAAGTATGGGTATTGGTATGTTTGGTGGTTTTTTAGCAGCTACTTTAGGTGGGATTATAAGTAAGCCAGAATTTTTGCAAGGACTTATATATTGGTTTGAACCTTTTTATATTTTTTATGCTCTTGTAAAAACGGTATTCTTCGCCTTTGCCATTTCTTCTATTTCTTCATTTTTTGGTTATTATACTCTCGGTGGAGCCTTGGCTGTTGGAAGGGCTAGTACTAAATCAGTAGTTTATAGCTGTATAGTTATTCTTATTATGAACTTCATTCTTACGCAAATAATGTTGGCATGATAGAAGTCAAAAATATACATAAAACCTTCGGAGATAATCACGTTTTAAAAGACGTATCTTTTACCTTTCAGTCTGGTAAAACTAATCTTGTAATAGGAGCTAGTGGCTCTGGTAAAACAACCCTCATAAAATGTATGGTAGGTTTACATAGCCCTGATTCTGGAAGTATTTTATTCAACGAATCCTCATTTGATGATTTGGGAAAAAAAGAAAAACGAAACCTTAGAAAAGAAATTGGAATGCTTTTTCAAGGAGGAGCATTATTTGATTATCTCACAGTAGAAGAAAACATTGCTTTCCCTCTAAATATGTTTACCAACATGAGTGATGAGGAAAAAAAAGATAGAGTAAATTTTTGTTTGAAAAGAGTCAATTTAAATAATGCTAATGCATTATTTCCTGCCGAATTAAGTGGTGGTATGATAAAGCGAGTTGCTATTGCTAGAGCAATTTCCATGAAGCCGAAATATCTATTTTGTGATGAGCCTAATTCAGGTTTAGACCCACAAACAGCTATTATTATTGATAACCTTATTCAAGAAATTACTGAAGAGTATAACATAACAACTATAGTTAATACTCATGATATGAACTCGGTTATGGAGATAGGGGAAAATGTTGCTTTTATACACCAAGGTCAATTAGCATGGAAAGGCGATAAAGATACAATAGTAGACTCTAGAATAAAGGAATTAAATGATTTTGTATTTGCCTCTAAACTATTTAAAAAGTTAAAAAAATAGTTTAAAAAAAAGCAAGCCGTTAAGCCTGCTTTTTTAAAGTAAATGAGCGCTTTTTATTGAATAATTATTTTCTTCATATTTTGCTTAGACATTTCACTTTCTAAAGAAATAGTATACATTCCTTGTGGTAAATAGCTTAAATCAAGAGATTTATTTTTTGAATTAATTACTGATACCTTTTCTTGATAAACCATTTGTCCAATTAGATTCCTAACTACTAGATTTAATTTTTCAGTATTATTTGTTTGAATCTGAATATTAAATTTACCATTATTTGGATTCGGATAAATATTAAAATTGTTTAGCTTTTCATTTTCGTTTAAACCAACATTTACGCCAATATCTTCATTATTAAAATTTAATCTAATACACATAGTATTATATCCAGCAGGAAAATAATAAAAAGCACCAGCCGTTACGTCAGGGTTTGTTGCAGAACCATTTGGATAAATATTATAACCTTCTCCATCAAAATTATATGTACCGCTAAGATTTAAAAATACTGTATCTGTTGCACTATAAGTTGATGAAAGTAGTACTAAGATTGAACTTCCAGCGGTAAATTGAGTTGGGGGAATAGAAACATTAAACCATTTTTCTATATTATCATTAACCTTAAAATCACCACTTTCTAATAAGTATAAAAACTCTCCATCTTCGTAAGTGTGAATCTCAATATTTAGATCAGCATTTGGACTTGTTCTTTCGTTTAATCTTAGCATAATATTAGACAATGTTGCTGTTTCATTTATATCAAATACGTGTCCTGTTTTAATATCATTATCGGCATTTAAGATTCGATAACCATAATTATTACTAAAATTACCATTATCTTTTGCGTAGACATACTCTGAAATTATTACAGAGTTATTTAATGTGTCACTGAAAACATTTCCATCATCATCATTTAAATAAATATTTGATACAAATGTTCCAGTATCACTAGAAATAAATGCGTTAGTAATAAACAAACTATCACTTTCATTTGAATAAATTACTTCCTCGTTACTAAACTCATTAAAGTTTTGAGACTCAATATCTGCATATACCTTTAAATTATTTATACTATTTGCTCCATTATTTGTTGCTAAAGCTCCAAAAAAACAGCCTGTTTGTTGACTTTTCGGTACAATCTTATATGTTGAATAACCTTTATAGTAAGTGTTTATGTCTCTATTTCCATTAAATCGTTTTAAAGATTTATGAGTTACTAATGAATATGGTTTAGGTTTTAATAATTTTACATCATCGATCATCCAATAGTAATGGGTGCCTGCAGCATTAGGTAATTGGCCTCCCCAGTCAAATCTTATTTGAATGCTATCTTTCAGTCCAACTAAGTCAGAAATTATAATTTCGGTTGTTTCTGTTCCACTCTGATCATTGACTGTAACAAATTCATTAAGCTTAAAGCTCGTTGCATTATCCCATCCTGAACCATCATTAATTACTAAACTAATTTCATGAGCATAATAGCAACAATATCTATACGCATGACTAAAAACAATAGAGACGTTTGTATCATTTGATAAATCTATATATGGAGAAGTAAGATGTCCTATTCTTTGTTGATATGCCGATACTGGATAAATTTCGTTTGAACTATCGGCATCAAATATCATCCACCCATTTTCTGTTGATTCAGATTCTATAGTATATTGAGTCCCATTATATTGACCATTTGATCCATCAAAATCATGTTCCCAAATAATACTATCATTTCCTCCAATTGTCCATTGCTGGTCCAAAGAGTTGTTGTTTCCAGCTAAGCCGTTCTCAAAATCTTCATACCAAATTATATCTAAACTATCTTGGTTAACGATTTCTTGTAAAGATCGAAACTGATGAATTGACTGAGCTTTTTCAGGAATACTCATTAATGACTGAATACTTTCTTGTGCATAAGAACAAAAACTAAAAGCCATTCCAAAAATTAATAAAGCGTGTTTCATAATATTGAGTTTTAATAAAAAAAGCAGACGCTAGCCTGCTTTTTTTCTTGTTAAGATTAAGTATATAATTATTGAATAATTATTTTTTTAGTAGAAATTGTTCCGTTTTCATTGATTAGAGAAACAGTATAAATTCCTTTATTAATATCAGATAAGTTGATAGTAGCAGTCGATGAATTACCAGCAATTTGCGAATATACAGTTTGTCCAATAATATTTTTAATTTCTATTGTCTGCTTATCAGATTTATTAGTCAAAGAAATATTCAATATTCCGTTATTTGGATTTGGATAAACATTAAATGCAGTGTAAGAATTATCTTCAATACTAGTTGGTCCAGGAACATCTGGGTTCATATTCATTCTTACCATTGGAGTAGAACCTGTAGTTCCATCTGTAGCTGTAGTTCCTTCATCATCAACCCAACCGTTGTAAACAATATAGCCATAACTACTTTGTACACTACCACTTGAACCAATTCTTAGAGTATCATTCAAAGCAGAACCATCTCCACCAACAGTAATTAAATACTGGCTTCCAGCATCTAATGGTACAGGATTAGCAAACTTTACGCTTTGCCATCCGTCACTAGCTGTTACTGACAATAGGTTAGTTTCTTCTAAAAAGAAACTTTGATCATCTTGGTAAAGATAAATTTTACCTTGAATTTTAGCATTTGCTGTAGTCCCATTATGAATATATGCATCGATAGCATAAAGAGTACTGCTCTCGTATATATCGTATATAGTTCCTCTTTCCCATGAGCTTACACCGTCACCAGAAGGAAGAAGAGAGTTTACAGCGTCAATTTCGTTATCATCTCTAGCATATATGTAGTCCGTAATTTCAATAGATTTAGATTTTGTTACAGTTGTTACACTATCAGACATAAGATAAAAATCTAATTGGTAAGTTCCAGTAGATGTTGGTTGGAATCTTTCATTACATTGTAATGTATCTTGCTCTAGAGATTCTAAGTTAACAGCAGTACTTTGTGATGTGAAACCAGTAGCTGATGCATGTAAACGTATAGAGTCTTGTGCAAAATTTCCATTATTAAATACATAAGATTGAAATATAATACCAGTAGAGTTAGGAATCATACTTAATGGAATTTGAGAATATGATGATGCAAACCCATCATAACCTGCTAACCATTGGTTGAAAAGTGGCATTGATAAAGAATTATTACTCAATTCAGCAATTTCAATATCGTCAATAGCTAGGCCTGTTCCCCAGTTTCCAGAACCTCCACCATCACTCCAAATAAATTGTATTATTACAGATGGCTCATCGTTGTAATCAGAAAGACTAAAAATACCTTGCTGCCATGATGCAAGTGCAGGAAGTGGACCTGATAGTTCAACAAAATTATTTCCACCGTCAGTGCTGATTTGTACTTCAGCATCTCCAGTGCCATAGTTTTTATCGTGGTAATACTCAAAAATTAAAAAAACATCCTCCTGACCAGTAAAATCTAATTCAGGCAGGACAAGTTTTTCAAAACTTAAGTCACAGCTATTATTGTTATTAGGAGTTACACCTCCAGGTCTACAAGCATCATCATTTGTCATAGCAAATTGACCGTGTTCGCCAACTGGCCAATAGCCTCCGGCATTCGCATCAGCAGCATTGCCAGTATAAAATCCGTCAGTTGATAGTTCTACAAGTGATCCATCCGAAATAGTAAAATAATTTGCTTCTAGGGATGAAGTTGTTAAACTGTCCGGTAAATTAGGTGCAGTTACACTTTCAAAATCTTCGCAATAAAGAGCATTAGAAGTTGAACAATCTACAGACGATCTGAGGGTAATCTCATTTTTGTTTAGGTACTTTGTGTGCTGGTCAAATCTTGACGCATCGATAAAATTTTGATTGTTCATAATCTGAGCAAATGAGGTATTTGCTATGATTAATAAACAGATGATAGAATAAAAATTTTTCATATTACTTGTTATATTATCAGTTAAGTGTGCACGAATTTACGGCCTTTTTTCAAAAAATCCTAGACCATCTTACAAGTATTTAATGTAACTTTAAATGTAACTCTCAATACTGTCACACGAGCATACTAAATTTCTATCCCCAAAAGCATCGTCAACACGACTAACACTCGGCCAAAATTTGTTGCTATTTATGTATTCTAATGGAAATGCCGCTTCTTGTCTGCTGTATGGTTTTTCCCAGATATCATTGGCTATTAAATTAATGGTGTGAGGAGCATTTTTTAAAACATTATCTTTTTCATCAGACTGTCCACTTGCTATGGCATTAATCTCATTTCTAATAGATTTCATAGCTGCAATGAATTTGTCCAATTCTTGTTTGCTTTCACTTTCTGTAGGTTCAACCATTAGTGTTCCAACAACAGGGAAAGAGACTGTTGGCGCATGGAATCCATAATCCATTAGTCTTTTAGCTATGTCCGTAACTTCTATTCCAATATCTTTAAACGGGCGACATTCTAGTATCATCTCGTGAGCCACCATATTATTAGGGTTGGTATATAGAATAGTATAGTCTTTTTTCAATTCTTCTTTAATATAGTTAGCATTAAGAATAGCTACTTCAGTAGATTTTGTTAATCCTTCTTCACCTAACATTTTAATGTAGGCATATGAAATGCACAATACTAATGATGAGCCCCATGGTGCTGCAGAAATTGCAGAAATTGCTTGTTCACCTCCTGTTGGGATAATAGGATTAGAGGGCAAAAATGGCTTAAGATGTTCAACTACTCCTATTGGGCCCATTCCTGGCCCTCCTCCTCCATGAGGAATAGCAAATGTTTTATGTAGATTGAGATGACATACATCAGCTCCAATAATAGCTGGATTTGTTAATCCAACTTGAGCATTCATATTAGCGCCATCCATATATACTTGTCCACCATGTTGATGAATGATATTTGTCACTTCAATTACTGATTCTTCAAATACACCGTGAGTAGATGGGTAGGTAATCATCAAGGCAGCTAAATTTTCACTGTGTTCTTCTGCTTTTGCTTTTAGATCATCAACATCAATGTTACCCATTTCATCGCATTTGGTAACAACTACTTTCATGCCAGCCATAGTGGCTGAAGCAGGATTTGTACCGTGTGCTGAAGAAGGAATTAGACAAATGTTTCTATTACTTTCATTTCTACTTTGATGATATGCTCTTATTACCATTAAGCCCGCATATTCACCTTGAGCACCAGAATTGGGTTGTAAAGACATACCGTCAAATCCAGTAATTTCACACAGGGATTCTTCAAGTTCGTGAAACATAATTTGATAGCCTCGAGCTTGATTTATTGGTGCGAATGGGTGTATGTTGCTAAATTCACTCCAACTTAGAGGAAAAAGCTCAGCAGCAGCATTTAGCTTCATGGTGCACGACCCTAGTGGTATCATGGAATGATTCAATGCTAAATCTTTATTCTCCAATCGTTTAATGTAGCGCATCATTTCGGTCTCACTGTGGTAAGTGTTGAATACCTCGTGTTGCATATATGGGCTTTCTCTATACAATTCTTTTGGGATAAACGAATTGGCATCTGTATAATTTCCGCTCAGTACATTTTTTATTAATTCGGTAGGGTCAGAGTGATTACAGCTTTTTGCAAATACTGTTAGAATATCATTGATGTTTTGAAGACCATCTTTTTCGTCAATAGAAATGGAAAGATGTTTATCATCGATGTAATTGAAATTCATCTTAGCATCTTCAGCAAATACCTTGAGTGTATCAATAGATACGTCATTTATATTAACCAAAATACTGTCGAAGTAATTTTTATTGAGTTGTTTGTAGCCTAATTGCTCTAAACCTTCAGTTAAGACACATGCTAAGCCGTGTATTTTTCTAGCAATATTTTTCAGTCGTTTTGGACCGTGATATACACCGTACATTCCCGCCATAACGGACAGTAACACTTGAGCAGTACAGATATTAGATGTTGCTCTTTCTCGCTTAATATGTTGTTCTCTTGTTTGAAGAGCCATTCTCAATGCTCTATTGCCTTCAACATCAATTGTGACACCGATAATTCTGCCAGGGATATTTCTTTTATAGCTTTCTTTTGTAGCGAAATAGGCCGCATGAGGACCGCCATAACCCATAGGAATTCCAAAACGTTGGGTCGTTCCAACTACGACATCTGCTCCCCATTCACCAGGAGGTGTTAAAAGAGTAAGGCTTAATAAATCGGCTGCTACAGCAATACCAACATTGTTGTTTTTAGCATCTTGAGCCAAAATTTTATAGTTTTCAATATTACCATATTTGCAAGGATACTGAACTAACATGCCAAAAACATCATCAGAAAAAATGAAATCAGAATGTTCAATAATTTGAAGTTTTATGCCAATTGGAGTAGCTCTTGTTTTAAGGACATCAATAGTTTGAGGAAAGCAATCTTTAGAAACTAAAAATGTACAAGCTTGGGCTTTTTTCTTGTCTTTGTGCCTAGCATTAAATAGCATTATCATTGCTTCAGCCGCTGCAGTCCCTTCGTCTAACAATGAGGCATTAGCAATTTCCATAGCTGTCAAGTCAGTTACCATTGTTTGGTAATTCAATAAAGCCTCAAGTCTACCTTGTGCAATTTCAGCTTGATATGGCGTGTAAGCCGTATACCAACCCGGATTTTCTAATATATTTCTTTGAATAACGCCAGGCAGAATATTGTTGTAATAGCCTAAGCCAATGTAAGACCTATAATTTTTATTTTTTTGACCTAACATTTTCATATGTTCAATTAACTCAGATTCGTTAAGAGCTTTTGGTAAATCCATTTTTTTTGATAGACGTATAGCTTGAGGAATAGCAAGGTCAATAAGCTCACTCATATTAGAAACTCCAATCTTGTTGAGCATGTTTTCTTGGTCGCTTGGTCGTGGGCCTATATGGCGTTCTGAGAACTGATTCATATTGTTAATTTAATTAGAGTACAAAAATATGAAATGAAGTTGTAATTTGATGTACTAATATTCTATATTTTTGACTAGTGGATTTGCTGAAAAAATTAGGTCAATTTATTATTTATAGTAATGTATTTGTATCATTTTGTGTCCTTGCACTGTGTCAAAGTACTAGCATAATAATTGGTGTCGATTCATCAAATCTTTTACCATTTGTATTCTTCTCCACTTTATTCGCCTATAATTTTCAACGTATGGTGAGGTTTAGTCCAAATAAAAAACAATCACCACATCTAGAATGGCTCAATAAGAATCGAACATATATAATCTTAATTACTGTTTTTAGCTTATCTCTTTCCGTTTATTATGCCTTGAGTTTGTCATTTTCGACATTTTATTTTTTGATACCTGCCTCAATCATCAGCTTGTCTTATCCAATCAAAATAATTCCTTTTGTAAATCAAAAGGTTTCGTTGAGAGAACTGCCAAGAGCTAAAATATTTCTTATCGCTTTAGTTTGGTCTATAGTTAGCGTTGCTCTAGTTACTCTTGAAAATGATTCATTTTATAGTCTTGACACTCTATTGCTTTTTATCAGTAGATTTAGTTTTGTTTTGGCAATAACAATACCCTTCGATATTCGAGATTTAAAATATGATGAATTATCATTGAAAACGATTCCTCAAATTTTTGGCGAGCAAAAAGCAAAAATGATAGCACTGTATTGTCTTGCTTTCTTCGAAATGATTTCTGTTTTTCACTTTTTTGTTGGTGATTTTTCGTGGCAACTATTATTAGCTTTGATACTCACCTCTTTGCTAAGTGGAATTTTGATAATTAAATCCTCTCAAGAAAAAAATAATTTCTTCTTCTCTTTTTGGTTAGAAGGAGCAAGTATAATTATGTATTTACTTCTTTTTATTATCCCATTGGCTTTTGGTATCTTAGCCCTCTAATTTAACATCATGCAAAACACTTTAGAATTTGCCCAAGATTCTGACCAGCAAGATGAGCTGTCAGCTTACAGACAACGTTTTTTCATTCCAAAAATTAATGGGAAGGATGCACTTTATTTTACTGGTAATTCTTTAGGATTGCAGCCAAAAAGTACTCGCGAATATATTCAGCAGGAGTTAGATGACTGGGCAAAATATGGTGTTGAAGGCCACTTTGAAGCCAAAAATCCGTGGGTATCTTATCATAAAATTTTATCCCAGCCATTTGCTCGATTAGTAGGAGCAAATAAAGAAGAGGTTGTTGCTATGAATGGGCTTAGTGTAAATCTTCATCTGATGATGGTTTCATTCTATAAGCCAACTTCCAAGCGTACTAAAATTATCTGTGAAGCAAAAGCATTTCCTTCAGACCAATATATGCTTGAAAGTCAAGTAAAATTTCACGGCTTAAACCCAGATGATATTATTATAGAGGTATCCCCTCGTAATGGAGAACATAACATAAGAGAAGAAGATATATTATCTACCATTGAAGAAGTTGGGGAGGAATTGGCTCTTGTCTTTTGGGGAGGTGTAAATTATTACAGTGGTCAAGTCTTTGACATGGCAAAAATTACTGAAAAAGCGCATGCTCAAGGGGCTTATGTTGGCTTTGATTTAGCCCATGGTGTTGGCAATATTGAGCTAAAGTTACACGATTGGAACGTTGATTTTGCCTGTTGGTGTTCTTACAAGTATTTGAATGCTGGTCCTGGTAGTGTTTCTGGTGTATTTGTACATCAAAAGCATGATAATAATTCTAATTTACCACGCTTTGCAGGTTGGTGGGGGCACGATGAAGAACGCCGTTTTTTGATGGAAAAAAACTTTGTGCCGATGCAAGGAGCACAAGGTTGGCAATTGAGTAATGCACCCATTTTTGCGATGGCACCTTGTAAGGCTAGTATGGATATTTTTGATGAAGTAGGCATGTCTCGACTAGTATCTAAAAGTAAACGTTTGACAAACTATATGGAATTTGTTTTCAATGATATATCTTCTAGATACAATAATTGCGATTTAGAGATTATCACTCCAAAAGAACAAAAATATAGAGGGTGTCAATTGTCTGTTTTATGTCACGGTCAGGGTAGGTCGATGTTTGACTTTATTACTAAAGAAGGCGTTATTGCAGATTGGAGAGAACCAAACGTTATTCGTTTAGCACCTGTTCCATTATACAATTCCTTTAAAGATATATATCATTTAGGTCAAATCATAGAAAAAGCATTATCATGAGAAAAAAAGTTACAATAGCTGGTGCAGGTTTGGTAGGTTCTTTAGAAGCTATCTACTTAGCCAAACGTGGGTTTCAAGTTGAGGTTTATGAAAGACGACCTGACATGAGAAAAGTTGAGTTATCCGCTGGTCGTTCTATCAATTTGGCTTTATCTGCTAGAGGTTGGAATGCTCTAAAGGCTGTTGGTGTAGATCAAGATGTGGAGAAGATGGCTATTCCAATGTATAAAAGAGTCATGCATG
>Ga0209503_10001911_pt1 | contig 10441 bp, 7 predicted proteins | sample SouAtlMetagenome_2_FD_187448 | JGI IMG/M metagenome (GOLD analysis project Ga0209503, IMG submission 187448) | Marine eukaryotic phytoplankton communities from Atlantic Ocean - South Atlantic ANT15 Metagenome (SPAdes) (version 2) | ecosystem: Environmental > Aquatic > Marine > Oceanic | place...
CACAGGCAACATACAAGTGTATGAGGCTTCAACGCAGGGTGGGAAAGAAGCTCAAGGTAAGATGGATAATTCAGAAGAGTACCTAAGACAAACTTTATCAAAAAAATATAAAGATATGGGTGGATTTGAGTAATAAGAATTGGTATATATTATATTTAATATTGTGTACAAAAGAACAAAAATAAATTAGGAGTTATGATGGAAAAATTTCAGTTATCGGAAAATTTTATAAATAAATTTAAAAGGAAAAAGCCACCATTTGGTTTTAATGGATTAGGTGAGTTAGTTTATATGAGAACCTATTCAAGAATTAAAGACGATGGTAAAAACGAAAGATGGTGGGAGACTGTACAAAGGGTTGTTGAAGGTACATACTCAATGCAGAAGAATTGGATTGAGTCTCATGAGTTAGGTTGGAATGCATGGCAGGCTCAGAAGTCAGCTCAAGATATGTATGAAAGAATTTTTACAATGAAGTTCCTACCACCAGGTAGAGGACTTTGGGCTATGGGAACTCCTATTACAGAAGATAAAGGTTTGTATGCAGCTCTTAACAATTGTGCATTTGTATCAACCAAAACAATAAAAGAAGATTACTCAAAACCTTTCTGTTTCCTTATGGATGCAAGTATGTTAGGTGTTGGAGTTGGTTTTGATACTAAAGGGGCTGGTGAGATAATAGTAAAAGGAATAGACAAAAAAAGAGACGAACAATTATATGAAATACCTGATACTCGTGAAGGATGGGTAGAGTCTCTAAAGTTATTATTAGAAAGTTACTTTCATGGAACTGCTTCAATGAAGTTTGATTACTCAAAGATAAGAGGCGCTGGTGAACCAATATCTGGTTTCGGTGGTGTTGCTAGTGGTTATGAACCATTGGAAGAAGTACATGAAGATATTAGAAAGGTATTAGAAAAGAATAGTGGAGAACCAATCACAATCACTACAATTGTTGATATTATGAATCTTATAGGTAAATGTGTTGTAGCTGGTAATGTAAGAAGAACAGCTGAGATTGTATTTGGAGATCCTGATTCAGAAGAATATTTAGATTTAAAAAACTATGAAGTAAACCCACACAGAGACCAATATGGATGGACAAGTAATAATAGTATATTTGCAGAATTGGGTATGGATTATACTGAAGCTGCCAAACGAATCGTAGATAACGGAGAGCCAGGTTTTGCTTGGTTAGATAATATGAGACAATACTCTCGTATGAAAAATGGTGGAGATGATAAAGACCATAGAGCTATGGGTGGTAATCCTTGTTTAGAACAAACATTGGAGTCATATGAGTTATGTTGTTTAGTAGAAACATTTCCTGATAATCATGATGATTTTGAGGACTATGCGAGAACACTAAAGTATGCTTATCTATATGCTAAAACAGTAACTCTTGGTAGAACACATTGGTCGGAGACTAATAGAGTTATGTTAAGAAACAGAAGAATAGGATGTTCGGTTAGTGGTATCGCTCAGTTCATCACTCATAGAGGATTGGGAACTTTAAAGGAGTGGTTAAATGACGGATACGATGTCATACAAGAATGGGATGATATGTACTCTGATTGGTTTGCTGTACCAAACTCAATCAAGACTACATCAGTTAAACCAAGTGGAACAGTTTCATTGTTGGCTGGCTCTACTCCAGGTTTACATTATCCCGAAAGTAGATTTTATATAAGAAGAATAAGGGTTTCAAAACATTCAGAACTATTAGTACCTATGGAAAAAGCAGGATATAAAATAGAACCTGCATTTGGTTCAGAGGATACTACAATGGTTGTTGAAGTACCAGTAGATGTTGGAGAGGGAATAAGAACAGCGGCTGACCTATCGATATGGGAACAATTCAGTTTAGCTGCTTTTATGCAAAGACATTGGGCAGACAATCAAGTAAGTTGTACGGTTACATTCAATCCAGAAACAGAGGGTGAACAAATCGCACCCGCTTTAAATTATTATCAATATCATCTAAAAGGTATATCCCTTTTACCAAGACATGATTATGGAGCATATCCACAAATGCCGTATGAAGCTATAGATGAGAAAGAGTACAATAAACAAGTTAAGAAACTTGGTAAACTTTCATTTGGTGTAATCAAACACGAAGAAGCAGAAGTAGATAAATTCTGTAACAACGACTCGTGTGAGATTATTCCAACAACTGGCGATAATGATGACCAAGACTATGCAAATTAAAGACTTGCGGACAGGCACAGTACACACCTGTATAAAAATGTGTCTTAACCAAAACAAAAGAGGAGACGTTTTATGAATAAACGTAATCTATTATCTTGGCTGTTAATAGCTTTCACTCCAATTTTCCTTATGGGAAGTTCGGTAGTAGGAGTTGTTAGTGGTGAAGGTAAACCTTTGGTTGGAGCAAACGTAGTCATTGATGGTACAAACTTAGGAGCAGTATCAGACGATGATGGTTTCTATAGTATTGATGTACCTTTAGGTGAACATACTGTAGTTGCTTCATTCATAGGGTATTCATCTGTAACTCAAGTAGTTATGGTGGATTCAACAAGTGACGCTATAGCTGATTTCTCATTAGAGATGGATGCTATTGCAATGTCTGCATTAGAAGTTCTTGCTTCTCGTGCTGACGAAACAACACCTGTTGCTTATACAACTGTAGATAAAGCTGAAATGGAAATCAGACTTGGTAGTCAAGATATTCCAATGATTCTTAATACTACACCGAGTGTATATGCTACTAACCAAGGTGGTGGTGCGGGCGATGCTCGTATTAATGTTCGTGGTTTCAACCAAAGAAACGTTGCTGTTATGATTAATGGTGTTCCCCAAAATGATATGGAGAATGGATGGGTTTATTGGTCTAATTGGGATGGAGTAGGTGATGCTACTTCTTCAATTCAGATGCAAAGAGGACTATCAGCCGTCAATTTAGCAACGCCATCTATTGGTGGAACAATGAATATCATTACAGATCCTGCTGCTATGGAAAAAGGTGGTAAGTTCAAACAAGAAGTAGGTGAAGGTGGTTTTCTAAAAACTACTATGACTTACAATTCAGGTCTTATCAATGATAAACTAGCAATCGGTGGTGCGATAGTTCGTAAAACTGGTGATGGGTTTATTGATGGAACTTGGACAGACGCTTGGGCTTATTACTTAGGAACATCATATGCTATTAGTGATGACCAAAGGGTTGAACTATATGCTATTGGTGCTCCACAAAGACATGGACAGAATTTATACAAACAGAATATTGCTACTTACTCACAAGAGTTAGCAGGTAGTATTGATGGGTATGATGATTCTGCTTATGTTGCTGGTAACAAGTTTGAAACTGAAGCTGGTAGGTTTTATAACCAAAATGTAGCACCAATAAGTTCCGATTACAAAGGAAAGCAATATTGGTATATGTATGGAGATAAAACATCAGACAGGTTTAGTCCTGACTTCCTAAATGAAAGAGAAAACTTCTTTCATAAGCCACTTGTAAACCTAAATCATTTCTACGATATAAGTGATGAACTTAGATTAAGTTCTGTTCTTTATTGGAGTGGTGGCTCAGGTGGTGGTACTGGTACATATGGAAGTGTCAGTAGAAAACCTGCAGTTGAGGGAGAAAGATGGTATTCATCTTCACCTTGGACTTGGGATTGGGATGGAGAAATTGCACAGAACTCTGCTAATGTAGATTCTGCTTTCTCTGATACAGAAAATCGCTCAACAGGTATTCTTCGTAACTCAATCAATAGACAAGATACTTATGGTTTGATTTCAAAGTTAAACTATGATGTATCAGATGAACTTGAAGTTCAGATTGGTATTGATTGGAGAACTGCTGGTATCGAACATGCTAGAGAAGTTCGTGACTTACTCGGTGGAGACTACTATGTAGACTACGCTGATAATAACGCACCTGATGGTAAAGTTGTTAGATTAGGTGATGAGATTGCTTATCACAATGAAACAACTGTCGATTGGTTTGGTGCTTTCTTACAAGGTAAGTATGATGCTGATAAGTTCAATCTTTATGGTATGGGTGGTATTTCAACCATCGGTTATACATATAAAGACCATTTCTCTGTAGAGAAAGAACTTGTTGAAGCTGACGCTATAACATCTTTCCAAGTAAAAGGTGGTGGTAGATATAATCTTGACGATAGATTATCTGCATTCGCTAATCTTGGATATGTTCAGAAGCCGCCAATCCTTGATAATGTAATTTCTTATGACGGAACTGTATCTACAGATCCTGATAATGAGAAGTTCACATCAATGGAAGTTGGTGGTGAGTATAATAGTGGTTTAGTATCCATTAAGGGTAGTTACTACAATACTCAATGGAAAGATAGAAACCTTACTAAGTCTGTAACAACAGGTCAAGGTGACTCAGGTGATACTGATATCATTTATCTAACTGGTGTAAATCAAAGTCATAGTGGAGTAGAAGTAGAAACGAAAGTTGCTCTTCACGAAATGGTTGACTTAGATGTAGTAGTTAGTGTTGGTGATTGGTATTTCGATGGAGACGCTAAAGGTGACTATACAGAGATGGAATATAACGATGACAACCAAATCATTGGACAAACATCTACAGAGTATGAATATGCTCTTGATGGTCTAATGGTTGGTGACATGCCACAAACTGCTTATGTTGGTGGATTAACTATTAAACCTATCGATGGATTAAGAATACAAGGTCTTTATAAGTGGTATGATAACCACTATTCAGATTGGAGTCCTGATTCTCGTGAGGTTGATGGTGATGCTGACAGAGCACAAGTATGGAAAACTCCATCTTACGGTAAAATGGATTTACATCTATCTTACAAACTACCAGAAATCGCTGGTTTAGATATGACACTTAGTGGTCATATATTTAACGTTCTTGATGATGTTTATGTTCAGGACGCTGTTGACAATAGTAAGTATAATGGGTTTGGTGACAAAGTTCACGCTGCTCATAACGCTGAAGTATTTCTTGGTTCTCCAAGAAGTTTCAATGTAGGACTTGCTGTCAATTTCTAAAATGGTAAACTTGGGGGGAATTTATTTCCCCCCTTTTATCAAAAAAACTCTTGACTTTTGTCAAATTTATTCGTAGCTTTAAGTATAGAAAATGGGGATTATATAATCTAAATGTATCAAAATTGTTATTTCGATAATAAAAAACAAACAGTTCATATTTGGGATGACGAAAAAGGTTATTTCACAATGCCGTATAAAAGGTATGCTTATGTAAAAGATAGAAGTGGTACACACATATCTTTATATGGAGACAAACTTAGAAAAGTTTACAGGTTTGATCCAGAGACACCTAATTTATTTGAATCAGATGTACCACCAGAAACTCGTACATTGGTTGACCAATACGCTGACTCTGAAGAACTATCTACAGGCCATCGTATAATGACAATCGATATTGAGGTTGAAGTTACAGATGGTTTTCCGTATCCAGAAGACTCCAAAGATAAGATAACTGCTATCGCAGTTCATAACTCAGAAGAAGATGAGTATTATTGTTTAGTATTAGATGATAAAAAGAAACTCACTTTAGAATCAAAAGATAATGTGATTATTGAATCTTTTGAAAATGAGTTTGATTTACTACAAAGATTTTTTCTATTATATTTAGATTGGAAACCAACCATCATTACAGGTTGGAACTCAGACTCATTTGATATGCCTTACATCTACAATAGAGCTTGTAAGATTGTTGGTTCTAATGTAGCTAATTTACTTTCACCGATTAGAGAAGTAAAGTGGAACAAACATCGTAAGAGATATATGTTCGCTGGAGTTAGTTGTTTAGATTATCTAGCTCTATATAGATTATTTACTTACACTCAGTTATCCTCTTACAGATTAGATGCTGTAGCTGAACATGAACTTAGTGAAAAGAAGGTTGAGTATAGTGGAACACTCAATGACTTATATGAAAACAATATAGATAAGTTCGTGGAATATAACATTCATGATGTTAGACTTGTAAAAAGGTTACATGATAAGTTAGACTTTATCGATATGGCTCGTGGTGTATGTCATGTAGGCCATGTTCCCTATGAGGATGTGTACTTCTCATCAAGATATTTAGAGGGTGCTATCTTAGTATACCTAAAAAACTTGGGTGTAATTGCTCCAAATAAACCACCAAGAGTAATGAAGAATGATGACGAAAAATTTGCTGGTGCTTATGTTCAACCGCCACAAAGAGGTAAACACGATTGGGTATTTGATTTGGATATTACATCTATGTATCCATCAGTTATTATGTCTCTTAATATCTCACCCGAAACAAAGATGGGTAAATTAAATGGTTGGGATGTAGAAGAGTTTATGAAAGGAACTAAGAAGACATATACTCTTATACAGAATGATAAAGAGATGGGTAGACTTACTGAAACAGAACTAAAAGATTTCTTTGATAAAAACAAAGTTTCAGTATCTTCTAATGGTGTTCTGTATCGTAGTGATAAGAAAGGATTGATTCCAGCACTATTAGAAAAGTGGTTCGATACTCGTGTGGAGTATAGAAAGTTGATGAAGAAGTTTGGTGATGCTGGAGATAATGAAAAATATACATACTTCAAAAGTCGTCAGTTGATTCAGAAGGTGGTTCTAAACTCATTGTATGGTGTATTAGGTTTGCCGGTATTTAGGTTCTATGATTTAGATAATGCAGAGGCTACTACACTCACAGGTCAAGAACTGATTAAGTTTACTAAGAAGATTGGTAATCATTTTTACAATAAAGAATTAGGAGATGATAAGGACTATTGTATCTACATCGATACAGATTCAGTATTCTATTCAGCTCTTCCATTAGTTAAGAAGAGATTTCCTACTATGGATTTCGATAGTGAGACTATGATGAGTAAGAGGATATTGGATGTAGCTGATGAGATGCAGGGGTTTCTAAATAAGTCTTATGATTACTTTGCTAAAAAGTTCCTAAACTTAGACAAACATAGGTTTGAGATAAAGCAGGAGTTGATAGCTAAATCAGGTTTGTTCATTGTTAAGAAAAGATATGGTATGAAGATTATCAATGACAATGGTGTAAAGGTAAACAAACTGCATGTAAAGGGTTTGGACTTGGTTCGTAGTAACTTTCCAAAGGCTATGGGTGAATTACTGAAAGATGTGTTGGAAGATATCTTAGCTACTGTGCCCAAGGATAAGATTGATGAAAGGATAATAAACTTTAAGGAGTCTATGAAGTTGGTAGACTTTGATAGGATAGCGATGCCAACAGGCATAAATAATCTATCTAAATACTCTGATGGTAAAGCTGGTAAGTTTACAAAGTTTGCTAAAGGTGCACCTGCTCATATCAAAGCTGCTATAACATACAATGATTTACTAAGACACTTTGGGGTTGGTAAGAAGTATGAGAAGATAAGTAACTCTGAAAAGATTAAGTGGGTATATCTTAAACAGAATGACTTGGGATTATTATCTTGTGGTTATAAAGGTTATGAAGACCCACCACAGATAATTGAGTTTATTAAAGCTAACATAGATTACAAAAAGATGTATGCTCAAATGTTAGAGAAGAAGATAATGATGTTTTATGAATCTCTAAAATGGAATGAGCCTGTAAATAAAAAGACATCTATGGAAAGATTTTTTTGATTTTGATAAATAACTTTGATATGTATATATGTATATATCGATTAACTAATAAGGAGTAATAAATGAATAAACATTCGTTAAACCGATTCATTGATAAATATTATCTTGGTGGGAACTGCTCATCAGTTGTGATTAATAGTAAGGGAGATTCTCTTTCTACTAGATTCATCACAGGTGATAAGAATCTACTTGGTGAACTAACCATGAGTGGTTGGAGTTTTGATGAAGCTGACTTAGGTGTGTATAACACAGAGCAGCTTGTTAAACTTCTATCTGTTCTATCGGAGAATATTTCAATGAACCTAACCAAAGCTGGTGACAAAGCTGTTTCATTAAAAATATCAGATACAAAGTCTGATGTCAACTACATGTTATCAGATTTGTCTGTTATCAGTTCACCACCTAACCTAAAGTCTATACCTGATTTTGAGGTAAAGATTAAAGTTGACAAATCTTTTATGTCAAAGTTTGTTGCAGGTAAAGGTGCTCTAACTGATACAGATAACTTTACAGTCATCACAGATGATGAGGGTGTAAAGGTTGTTATTGGTTATGCTGAGATTAACACTAATCGTGTTACTCTTCCTGTAGAAACAGAATCTTATGATAAGATTGAGAATGTTTCTTTCAATGCTAATCTGTTCAGAGATGTATTAGTGGCTAACAAAGAATGTGAAAGTGCTACATTAGAAGTAAGTTCACAAGGTTTGGCTCGTATCAATTTTAAGATTGATGAGTATGATGCTACTTATTACTTGGTTGCTGATACAGATGTATAATGGAATCTTATGTAGATAAATCTAAAGTATCTTTACGGCCAGTCAATAAAAAACTGGCCAAAGATATGATAGAAAAATACCATTATAGTGGTGTAATGTCGGCTTGTAGATACACTCTTGGTGTTTTTTACAAGTCAGACAACCACAAGTTTTTCGATGGAGATGTCGATGACTTTATTGGTGTAGCTTGTTATGGTTTTCCAGTTGGTAGAAGCGTAGTATCTTCTATGTTTACAGAAGATGTATTAGAAAATAAGAATGTTTTGGAATTAAAAAGACTATTTATACATGATGGTTATGGAAAGAACATAGAATCCTATGTTATATCGCAGAGTTTCAAATGGTTAAAAGAATATTCGCCTGATATTAAAGTATTAATATCTTACGCTGATCCTGAACAAGCACACGATGGTTGTATCTATCAGGCTACTAATTGGATTTATCAAGGTTGTGGTAGTTTTCAGTTGATGCCAACATACTCATTAAGATTAAACGAAAAAGATGATTGGATGCATAGTAGAAATGTTTATTCTATGTATGGTTCTAATAATATTGACAAGATGAAGAAAGCTATAGGACATGACTTTTGGTTGAAAAGAGAAACCACAAAACATAGATATATTTACTTTCTCGGTAATAAAAAAGAGAATAGAAATTTTAATAAGATATTGAAACATCCATCGATGGACTATCCAAAAGATACAGAGTTCATTGATGAAGTAATTAAAGTAGAAGTAAAGGATAACAAATGGAAAAATTAGAACATAGTTTATGGGTTGAGAAATACCGGCCTACATCTTTAGACACTTACATAGGTAATGAACATCTGAAAAGTAAAGTGTCTGTTTATCTTGAGAGTGGAGATTTACCACACCTTTTATTATATGGTAAGGCTGGTACAGGTAAAACCACTCTCGCAAAACTATTGGTAAACAATATAGAATGTGACTATATGTATATCAATGCTTCAGATGAGAATAGTGTGGATACAGTTCGAACCAAAGTTCGAGGGTTCGCTTCCACAATGGGTTTCAAAGATTATAAGATTATAATCTTAGATGAGTGTGACTACATCACACCTAACGCACAAGCCGCTCTTCGTAACCTTATGGAGACTTTCTCTAAACACTGTAGGTTCATTCTAACTTGTAACTTTGTAGAAAGAATAATTGACCCGATACAATCTCGTTGTCAATCATTTCAGGTAATACCACCATCAAAGAAAGAAGTTGCTATTCATATGACTAACATCCTAAAAGAAGAGGGTGTCGCTTCTAAGATGGATGATATAGCTGGGTTGGTTAACGCTGGTTATCCTGATATTCGCAGAGTTATAAACTCTTGTCAAAGACAAGTCGTAGATGGTATGTTGGTTGTGGATAAACAATCTTTGGTTGAGAGTGACTATAAGATGAAGTTGATGGAAATAATTAAAAAAGAAAGTAAGAAAGATGCATTCAAGAGTGTTAGGAAGTTGTTGGCTGATAGTCAAGTAACAGACTTCGCTGAACTATATAAGTTGATGTATGATGAGGTTGATTCATATGGTACAGGACATATAGCAGAATGTATTTTGATTATAGCTAAGTATCAGCTATCGGATAGTCAGGTAGTTGATAAAGAGATAAATGCTATGGCTATGATAATAGAATTATTAGGAGTGATAAAATGAGTACAAAACCAATGAAGCCGCTTGGTGGCAAACAACCACCACAAGCTGAAATAGATATCAATGATACAGAAACTATCGTATGTGATGAGTGTGGTAATGCTACATTTATTCAATGCTTTTTCATAAGAAGAATATCACCAATCGTATCACCAACAGGTCAAGAAGCTATGGTGCCTATTCAGGTATATAGTTGTGGTAATTGTGGTAAAGTTCCAGATAAGTTAATGCCTACCGATGGCAGTTAAGAAGAAAAGTTTATTTGACCATGTAAACCAAGTCACATCGGTACAGAATCCTAACTATTGGGATGAGATATCTGATGAAGATAAGAAGTCTTGGTCAAACTATATGATAAATAGATTTT
>Ga0209503_10001913_pt1 | contig 10433 bp, 9 predicted proteins | sample SouAtlMetagenome_2_FD_187448 | JGI IMG/M metagenome (GOLD analysis project Ga0209503, IMG submission 187448) | Marine eukaryotic phytoplankton communities from Atlantic Ocean - South Atlantic ANT15 Metagenome (SPAdes) (version 2) | ecosystem: Environmental > Aquatic > Marine > Oceanic | place...
CTTCGCCAAACCGCCACGGCGCACTCTTGACTGCATCCGTTACGGCATCGGCGGCGCGCAAGGCATCGAGGTCAATGCCCGGCATGCGGTGCACAGGCCATGCGGGGTTGCCCATGTTGGTTCCCGCTGAATTCCACAGGGGGTGTCCTCCATGAGAGACCTGAGCAAAAGTGGGCAGGGCCATCAACAGGGCGGCCAGCAGGCTGAGGCAGGGGTGAAGTTGGGTGTTCATGTGCAGGTGTCAATCGGTTTCAGTCAGGCGGAGACCCACGCCTTTCGCCAAGTCGCAATTTGGGGCAAGAAGACTGAAATTAGGAGGTCCAGTCCTCGACTGCATGTTGAAGGGCAAAGAGTTCGTCTCGCAACCGGGCGGCATCCATAAACGCCAGTTCCTTGGCCGCTGTTTCCATCTCGCGTTTCGTCCGGCCGATGAGCCTTTCCATTGCCTTGAGGTCTCTTCCGGCAATGTAACCGGCAACAACCGGATCAGAGAGGATGCCGTCACCCGTTGGGGTGGGTTCGGCTGCCATGGGAGAGGGGCGATCGTCAATGAGGTCGCTCTGTTCAAATACTGTCTTTTTCGTACGCTTCACCTGAACAGGAACGAGTCCATGCTCGGTGTTGTAGGCTTCTTGCTTTTCTCGTCTTCGCCGGGTTTCGTCAATGGTCTGCGCCATGGAATCGGTGACCTTGTCGGCGTACATGAGCACGCGTCCATTGACGTTTCTGGCCGCCCTTCCCGCGGTTTGAGTGAGTGAGCGGTTTGAGCGGAGAAAGCCCTCCTTGTCTGCATCCATGACAGCGACCAGTGAGACCTCTGGCAAATCGAGTCCCTCTCTCAGCAGGTTGACCCCCACCAAAACATCAATCACCCCCTCGCGCAAATTGCGTATGATCTCGATTCGATCCAGTGTTTTGACTTCGCTGTGGATGTAGGAGCACGAGATGCGCAGGCGGTCGAGGTAGCGGGACAACTCCTCAGCCATCCGCTTGGTCAAGGTGGTCACGAGCACCCGGTCCCCTTGGTCTATGGTCCGTCGGATTTCTGCGATGAGGTCGTCCACTTGGTTTTTGCAGGGGCGAACTTCGATGGGAGGGTCGAGCAGGCCCGTTGGACGAATCAACTGTTCCACCACCACACCTTCACTTTTCTCGAGCTCGTAGTCAGCCGGTGTGGCACTCACGTAGATGACCTGGTTCAGCATGCCTTGGAATTCATCGTCCTTGAGCGGGCGGTTGTCCAAGGCAGAAGGCAAGCGGAATCCGTGCTCCACCAAGGACACTTTTCGCGAACGGTCTCCACCGAACATGGCGCCGACCTGGGGCACGGTCACGTGACTTTCATCTACGACGAGGAGGAAGTCGTCTGCGAAGTAGTCGAGAAGGCAGAATGGCCGCTGACCCGGCTGTCTCCGGTCGAAGTAGCGGCTGTAATTTTCAATGCCGTTGCAAAATCCAAGTTCCCGCATCATCTCCAAATCGTGGACTGTGCGCTCTTCGAGTCTCTTTCCTTCGATGAAGCGGCCCTGTTCATTGAACCACTTCACTTGTTTCACCATGTCCTGCTGTATTTCCCAGATGCACTGCTGCAGGGTGTCCTTGCCCGTGACAAAGAGGTTGGCCGGATAGATTCGAATCGAATCGAATGCGTGAAGCACGGTGCCGTGTTCAGGGTCAATGGTTTCGATGCGTTCGATTTCGTTGCCCCAGAAGTGGATGCGCACCGCGTGATCCGCGTATGCGAGAAAGACGTCGACTACATCGCCATTGACTCTAAAGGAGCCGCGATTGAAGTCGGCACGGGTGCGGTGATACAGGCTTTCCACCATGCGATGCAAAAGGGCTTTTCGGCTGATCACCTGCCCCACTTTGACTTCGATGACACTTTTGTGGAACTCCACGGGGTTCCCGATTCCATAAATGCAGCTGATGGAGGCCACCACGATGACATCGCGTCGCCCGCTCAGGAGTGCCGAGGTGGCCGAAAGGCGGAGCTTTTCAATCTCTTCGTTGATCGCCAGGTCCTTTTCGATGTAGGTCCCACTTGAGGGGATATAGGCCTCGGGCTGGTAGTAATCGTAGTAACTGACAAAGTACTCGACGAGGTTGTCAGGGAAGAACTCTTTGAACTCACTGTAGAGCTGTGAAGCCAGCGTTTTGTTGTGACTGAGGACCAATGTTGGACGCTGCGTCTGTTCAATGACGTTGGCAATGGAAAAGGTTTTACCCGAGCCCGTGACCCCCAGCAACGTTTGATGAATTGTCCCTGATTCCACGCCTTCCACCAGCTGCCGAATGGCCCCGGGTTGGTCACCCGTGGGTTCGAATTCGCTGTGTAGGTTAAAGGCGGACATGGTGGAGACGTCAGGGTACAAAAAAAGGGGGCAATGCCCCCTTTTCCTTGTTTTCACCCCATTAGGGGAATGAATGTTATTCGGCGACCACTTCGAAGTTTACCTCAGCGGCAACCTCTTTGTGGAGTTTCACCTTGGCGGTGTAGCTGCCCAAGTCACGAATGACCTCGCTGCCGAGATCGATGTTCTTTCGATCGACGACGTAACCGGCACCCGCGAGGGCTTCTGCCAATTGAATGTTGTTTACCGAGCCGAAAATCTTGCCGCTCTCGCCGGCTTTGGCTCCAATCTTCACGGTCAAGCCGTTCATCTTTTCAGCGAGGGCCTTAGCGTCTTCCAAAGCCTTGACGGCTTTGTGTGATTGCTGGCGGATGGTTTCAGCCACCACTTTCCGTGCGCTTTCCGTCGCTACGATAGCGAATCCTTTTGGAATCAGGTAGTTCCGAGCGTAACCGGTTTTCACAGTCACGATGTCGTTCTTGGCGCCCAGGCGCTCGACGTCCTGCTTGAGAATCACATCCATGTCTCAGGGTCTTTGGCCAATCAGCGGAGCTGATCAGCGAGGTAGGGAAGCAATGCGAGGTGACGGGCCTTTTTGATGGCCTTTCCCAAACGACGCTGGTACTTGAGGCTCGTTCCTGTGAGGCGGCGAGGCAAAATCTTGCCTTGCTCGTTCACCAGCATCAGGAGGAAGTCGGGATCCTTGTAATCGATGTACTTGAAGCCCTTCTCACGGAAACGGCAGTAGCGCTCGTTCTTCGTGTCGATGGCGATCGGGTTCAGGTAACGCACGTTTTTGTTTTCGGCCATGTCAGTGGACTTTTAGGCGTTCAGGCTTGGGTTTCTGCACCCGTTTGCTTTGGCTTTTCGCGACGATCAGACTCTCTGTCACGGCGGCTTTCAGCGTATTCGATGTGGTTCTTGTCCATTTTGGTGGTCAGGAACCGGATGATGCGCTCGTCCCGACGGAATTCAGTTTCGAAGGGCAAAACCGTGGTGGGCTCTGCATCAAACTCCACCAAATAGTAGAAGCCAGTTGACTTCTTTTGAATCGGGTAGGCAAGCTTTCGCATGCCCCAATTCTCCTCATGGGTGATTTTGGCTCCTTTGTCTTTCAGGAGGCCTTTGAACTTCTTAACCACCTCCTTAGTCTGCTCGTCAGAGAGCACAGGGGTGATGATGAAGACAGTTTCGTATCGATTCCGGAACATATGCAGTGCGCAAAAGGGGGCGCAAATCTACGCCAAACGAGGTGGGTGCGCAAGGGTCAAGGCATTGATTCTCTCACATCGGCCAGACAATGGCAAAATGTGAGTGCCCTGTGCAAAATTGAACCGCCCGCATTTCATTGTCACGCCGCACCTTTGGAATATGTCTGATGGAAACAATTTCCTAGTATCCGCAAGGAAGTACCGGCCGACCACTTGGGAGACGGTGGTGGGCCAGAAGTCCATTACAGACACGCTGCGCCACAGCATAGAATCCGGGCACATCGCGCAGGCGTATCTTTTTTGTGGGCCACGTGGGGTGGGGAAGACCACCTGTGCGCGAATCTTTGCCAACGCCATCAACGGTTTCACCACCGAGCAGGCCGAGCGCAGTTTCAATGTCTTCGAATTGGATGCGGCCTCCAACAATGGGGTTGAGAACATCCGAAGCATCATTGATCAGGTGCGGATTCCACCACAGGATGGTCAGTACAAGGTCTATGTGATCGACGAGGTGCACATGCTTTCCAAGGACGCATTCAACGCGTTTCTGAAAACGTTGGAGGAGCCGCCCAAGCACGCGGTGTTCATTCTCGCCACCACGGAGAAGCACAAAATACTTCCGACCATTCTCTCGCGGTGCCAGATTTATGACTTCCGGCGCATCACCACTCGAGACATTGCAGACCACCTCTTATATGTGGCGGGACAAGAGGGGGTGGGGACAGAACCCGAGGCGTTGAATGTCATCGCCCAGCGCGCGGATGGAGCCATGCGTGATGCACTCAGCATTTTTGATCAAATGGTCGCCTCCAGCGCTGAAGGGGTGACCTATGCCGCCGTGACGCGTCACCTCAATGTCCTTGGGCACGACGTATACTTTAACGTAATAGACGCAGGCCTCGAGGGTCGAATTGGAGACATGCTCCTACAGCTTGAGGAGGTTGTGGCTGCTGGGTTTGATGCCCATCATTTTGTCACAGGTTTGGGGCAACACCTTCGTAACCTGCTGGTGTGTAAGGATGAAGCAACCTTGTCACTCATGGAGGCGGGCGCATCCGTTGCCGATCGTTTTGGAGAGCAGGCCCGCAAGTGTGGGTTGCATTTCCTCGTCGGTGCCATCGGTCACGCCAATGAGGCAGACCAGCAATATCGAATGTCCAGGCATCCTCGATTGCTTGTGGAATTGATGCTGATGCGCATCGGCTCTCTCGAAGCGGTTTCCGCGGAGGGAGCAAAAAAAAAATGAGCTGATTCCCATTGTGGGGTGGGGCGCAGAGATCGGCCTTCGCGAGCCCGTATCTGTGGGCGTGCCAAGCACTCAGCCTGCTGCGATACCGACCCAATCCATCCCTGATGTGAATTTGTCTGCCGCTGCAGAGCAGGAGGCACCCCAAGAGAAGGTGGTGACGGATTCTGTGCCCGAGTCGGAGACCTCCTCAGTGAAAGAATCGATTCCGGAACAGGCGCCCCCTCAAGAGGTCACTTCGGCCTTGAAAGATCCCGGTCATGCAGCCGAAAATGCGCCGGTGTCGGAGCGTCCTGAAGGTGACGAAGCCATAGATGCAGACCTCGCAATTGTGCTTGGTAAGCCAAAGGTGACGGTAAGGCCGACCGGAAATCTGGCGGGTTTGACTGGCGGAAAGAGCATGTTAATCGCCTTAGAGGATGAGGAGGGAGATACAGGTGCAGAGCTGTCCGACACGTCTGGTTTGGATGCGGACTATGATGTTGAATGCGTCAAGAAAGCATGGGTAACATTGGCGGAGGACCTCAGACAGAAGAACAAGGTGGGGCTGGCGGCGACATTGGCCAATGGTGACTTTGAATTTTCGGACCCCACCATTCGCTTTACCGTGGCCAATGATGTGCAATTTGAAGAGCTCAAGGAGTACTCCACTGAATTGTTGCATTTCATTCGAACGGAGGTGGGCAACGGATCCATCGCGTTGGAGGTGCAGGTGTCCGAGGTTGAGGGGCCAGTTGAATTCATCACGCCGAAGGACCGATACGTGAGGTGGGCTTCGGAGAATCCGGCCCTCGAGGTCATCCGAAAGCGTTTGGACTTGGACATCAGTTGAGGGAACCTTCGCGGGCTTTCTGGTGTTCCCCTTGGATAAGTGATGGTCTCTATGCTCAGATTTGACTTCCGAAGCCTGTTTTCTGTGGCTTCATTCCTTCTTCTTTCAATTGCTGCTCAGTCGCAAACCGCTTCTGTCAAGGGGGTGGTGACCGATGAGGTAACCGGAGATCCACTGCCATTTGTGTCGGTTGTGGTTCAGGGTGCGATGTCGGGAACGTCAACTGATTTCACAGGAGAATTCGAGCTTGATGGCCTTGAGGCTGGTGTGGTCAATTTGTCTTTCAGTTCGGTGGGATACAAGTCGACCAAGCGCCTTGAAGTGGAGTTGACGCCTGCGAGACCGGCGTTCTTGACAGTGACCATGGAGCCGCTGACTGTCGCGGTGGAGGCCGCAGAAGTTGTAACGGTGTCGGCCAAGGGTGAGGAGGAGTCCCCCGTGTCCCTGCGGAGAATTGGCACGAATGAAATCAAACGCAACCCGGGGGGAGGCCGGGACATCAGCAAGGCCATCCGAAGTCTTCCAGGTGTGGCGGCCATTCCCAGCTTTCGAAACGACATCGTCATTCGCGGTGGGGCGCCAAATGAAAATCGGTTCTACATCGATGGCATCGAAATCCCGAACATCAACCATTTTCAAACCCAAGGTGCCAGTGGGGGGCCCGTGGGCATGATCAACGTTGATTTGGTCGAAGAGGTTGAGTTTTTTGCGGGGGCGTTCCCGGCCACCCGCGGAAATGCACTGTCGAGTGTGCTGGAATTTGGGTTCAAAACCGCCCGAACTGACGAGTGGACATCCAACGCGGTGGTTGGAACAAGCGACCTGGGGCTCACCTTCGAAGGGCCGACAGGAGAGAACAGCTCCCTGATCATCAGTGTGCGAAGGAGCTATTTGCAGTTCCTCTTTGAATTGCTGGGCCTTCCTTTTTTGCCGATTTACAATGACATGCAATTCAAGTGGGTGCACCAGGCTTCTCCCAATGAACGCTTGACGGTTTTGGGCATTGGGGCCTACGACAACTTCCAGCTGAACTTGGCAGCAGCAGAGGACACCGCTGCGGCAGATTACTTCAACCAAGTGGCCATTCTCGACGCCTTGCAGGTCAACCGCCAATGGAACTACGCGCTGGGGGTCAAGTACGATCGGTTCACGGAAAATGGGCGCTGGACATGGGTAGCGAGCCGAAACATGCTCAGCAACCGCGCCTTCAAGCACGAAGAAAACGATGTCAATTTGCCCCTGACCTTGGATTATCGGTCACAGGAGATGGAAAACAAGCTTCGGCTTGAGCGTCGTGTTTATGGACAAGCGGGATTCAAGATGGTCTGGGGGGCACAGTATGAGTTTGCCCAGTTCACCAACCGGACAGAGAGTCAACGCTACCTGTTTCTTTCAGACTCAATTGTGACCGTGGATTTCGAGAGTGCATTCGGCCTGCACAAGTATGGTGCATTCGTTCAGGCCTCTCAGCCCTTTTTTGATGGCAGGGTGACATTGAGTGGAGGACTGAGGATTGACGGGAATGAATTCAATGCATCCATGTCCAATCCGCTGCGTCAAGTAAGTCCCCGCCTTTCAGCCCGGTGGAGTGTGGCGCCCAAGTGGAGCTTGAACGCCAACGTCGGGCGTTATTTCCAATTGCCGAATTACTTGGTTCTCGGTTACGTCGAGGGTGGGCAGCGGGTAAACCAACCCGGAGCGACGTATTTGCGCTGTGATCAGGCGGTGCTCGGTGTTCGCTATGATTGGGCCGAGCGAAACACGACCCTAGGGCTCGAGGGCTTTTCCAAGATATATGATGGTGCTGCAATCAGTCGGAGCTCAGGCATTGCGCTGGCCAACCTTGGGGCAGATTTTGGGGTTGTGGGCAACGAGTCCGTCTGGTTTGATGGACAGGGCAGAGCATATGGTTTGGAGTTCCTCGCACAGAGAAAGTTGTACAAGGGGGTATTCGGCTTGCTTGCCTATACATATGTAAGGAGTGAGTACGGTGTCGGCGGGGAATACACTGCAAGCGCATGGGACAGTCGGCACATTGTCTCCATGACCGGTGGGGCCAAATTGAATCGAGATTGGGAAATTGGGGTTCGCTGGCAGTACAGCGGGGGGCTGCCCTACACACCCTACGATCTCGAGGTTTCAATGGACCGCGAATACTGGGACAGTCAGAATGTACCCCAACTTGACTACGCGGCGCTCAATTCTCTTCGCAACACTGCATTTGGTCAAGTGGACCTTCGGATCGACAAGAAGTGGTTCTTTGATACCTGGAGCCTCGACATCTTCATGGATGTGCAGAACCTGCTCGGGCAGGTTCCCGACGCCCCGGATGCCCTGGACGTGGTTCGAGACCCAGCGACGGGTGCTCCGATTCCCAATCCCCTGGACCCCTCGAGATATCAAGCTAGGTTTATTCCCTTGGGGACGGGTTCTGCCATTCCCGCTGTGGGGTTGATTGTTGAACTTTGAATTGTGCGAGTGGACAAGTTTCTCTGGAGTGTACGCCTGTTCAAGACGCGGTCTATGGCAACCGCTGCAATTCGCGAGGGTAAAGTATTCGTCGGAGGGGCTCTGGTCAAAGCGAGTCGTGAATTGAAGATTGGAGAGCAGGTGTCCGTCAGACGAAACGGGATCACAAGAGAGTGGGAGGTTATCGCCTTGCCCAGTAGTAGGGTGGGGGCGCCTCTTGTCGATAATTATACCGAAGAGACCACGTGTCAAGAGGAGCTGAATAAGATGGAGACGATGCGACTTGAAAGGAGAATGGCTCCTAAAATGAAGGGTAGGCCTACCAAGCGAAACAGAAGAGATTGGAACAAATGGACGGAATAGAGATGAAGGGGTATGCCGTACGTCTGGTATTACCTAGTGAAACCTGGGCAGTAAGGGCGTCGGTATTGTGGCCAGAAAAATCTGCGGATGACACCTGCAGCCTGGATGTAGACAGTGACGATGGGGTCCTTCATTTTGGGGTGATGTATCAGAATGAGGTGGTTGGAATTGGGTCCTTCATGCCCCAAAATCACCCGGATTTGGGGCCGTCAATTGCCTATCGTCTTAGGGCAATGGCAACCCATTTTGATCATCGCGGAATTGGGGTCGCAACCATGCTGATTCGGCATGCAGAGTCCGTTCTTCAAGAGCAAGGCGTGGGGGGCATTTGGGCGGATGCCAGAAAGGGGGCTCTTGGTTTTTATGCGGGCCTAGGATGGGATGTTACAGGGGCCTTCTACACAGTTCCAAAACGTGGTCCTCACAGGTTGGTTTGGACGCGATTTGACGAATAGATAAATCATTCGTCGATTAAATAGGGGCATAGAAAATATTATATCCGTATAATATAGCCCTTTTCGAAGCTGGGGTTCTTTTCAAAAGTCTGTAGGTCAAGTGATTAAGCGTCTGCAAAGCCGTTGAAATTAGAGATGTAATAATTTCATTTTGGCGAGTTTGCTTCTCACTTTCCGAAAGCCAAAAGTATCGCCATGTCTTATCAGAAGTCTGTTGTGCTTCTCAGCTGCTGCCTGTTGTTCTCGATCACCATCGTGAACCAAGCCTTTGCCAGCCTCACTGGAACCCCTTCAGGAGATTCTCCTGGGTTCATAGAAGTAACCGATGAATCGCTTGAAAATCCTGCGGGATTGGAAATCAATTCTGCCCTGTTTGCTGTCCTACCCCCTGATGAGGAAGGGCCCATCATTACCATCGATCCACCAAGTGATGTGAATTTGACTGGATGTTGGTCAGAATTCACCTATTCAATCGCGGCGATGGGTAAGCCAGGGTACTCTGTCGAAGATGACTGTGGAGAGGCTACGGTCACAGAGACCGTGGAGGACACCTATATATACTGTGAAGCAGCCGATGACAGTTCGCCTGAAGGTGGGCTGGTCATCGAGCGTGAGTTTTCATACGTCGCCGTGGATTGTTTCGACAATGCTACCACTGCTTCTTATGTCCAAACCATCACAGTGACGGATGCGGAGGCTCCTGAATTCAATGAGGACCTCCCAGGAGACATCACTGTGGATTGCGAATCCATTCCGGAGGCCGCCACGCTGACGGCTACGGACAACTGTGATAGTGATGCCAACGTTGCGTTCTCAGAGGAGTCAAGCACCACTTGCGCAGGCATCGTGCGGACTTGGATTGCCTCGGACGATTGCGGAAACACCACGACGCACGTCCAGAACATCACCGTAACAGATGATGAGGCGCCTGTCATTACAAACATGCCTGCTGACATCATTAAAAATGCAGATACGGGCTTCTGCAGCACCACAGTGAATTGGGACGAGCCGTCCGCAACGGACAACTGCACCCTTGAATCTTTCACTTCCAACCACATTTCCGGTGATACGTTTGATGTGGGCGAAACAGTGGTTACATACACGGCAACAGACGATTGTGGCAACAGCACATCACTCTCTTTCACGATCACGATTCTAGATGTGGAAGACCCAACCATTGTCAATCTCCCAGCGGACATTACCGTAAGCAATGACGAAGGCATCTGTGGCGCAGCGGTCTCATGGACTCCGCCGACGTCTGCTGACAATTGTCCAGGTTCGAGCATTGCGCAGACTGGGGGAAGCGCAAGTGGTTCTGTGTTTGCTGTGGGGGAGACCCACACAATCACTTACACGGCAACTGACGATTCAGGAAACGATCATAGTGAAAGTTTCACCATCACTGTATCTGATACAGAGGCACCCATCATTACGGCGGGCGCAGAGGAAGTTGTCGAGTGCGATGGAGCAGGCAATGCGGATGAAATCAATGCGTGGTTGGCC
>Ga0209503_10001914_pt1 | contig 10430 bp, 4 predicted proteins | sample SouAtlMetagenome_2_FD_187448 | JGI IMG/M metagenome (GOLD analysis project Ga0209503, IMG submission 187448) | Marine eukaryotic phytoplankton communities from Atlantic Ocean - South Atlantic ANT15 Metagenome (SPAdes) (version 2) | ecosystem: Environmental > Aquatic > Marine > Oceanic | place...
TGAACGCCTAGAGGCTCACCTCCTGACCGATGCCCACATCGATCACATCCACGTGGACCTCCTGTCGCATTTCCCCAACGTTTCGCTCGTTTTGCAAGACGCATGGCTGCTGGGATCGCATTCACCCACCGACACCCTCCTCAAAGCGCACGAACTCTTCGTCACGTGCAACGCCCTTCAACTCATTGGCGGCAACTACGAACTCACTGCACTAGACGTGAGCAACGCCTCCCTTTCGGTGGCATCCAATGCAAACGGATGGAATACCAAGGTGTGGGATGCGGGCAACGGGGACGCCGATAACGAGAATTTTGCCATCGACCAGTTAGCGCTCACCAACGTTCAGCTGGCCATCGACGGGCAGATGATTGGGGTGGATCAGGCCGCACTGCAATTGAACTGGACAGAGACCGGGCTCCGTGCCACGGGAGCTGGGCAATTCGCTGCAGTTGATGCCAAGGCCTTCGCAACGTCGGAACCGTTGACGTGGTCAGGGCAGGTCGATTGGAATGCCGCTGAAGACACTGCACACGTATCCATCTCTTCCCTGCAGTGGTTGGGGGTAGAGGCGTCCATTGAAGCTACTCAAAATGCTGAATGGACGGTGCGAGGGGCGGTCGAATCGGCCAACATGAAGGCGTTGCGCGAGGTGGTGGCGTTGCCCTCCACTTACGATGCCCTCACCTCCGATGCCACGGCCAACGGGACGTTCACGTGGGATGGCCGGACCTTCAAATCCAACTGGGCCTTGGCGCCTGCCCGGTGGAACGTCCCGTACGGAGATCAGACGCTCCAGATTCAAGGCGATGCGCGCCTGTGGGTGAAATACGAAGGAGGGGCGTGGCGTGCTGACGCTCCACACGTGGCGTTGCGCATGAACGGCATCGATTGGTCGGGCAAAGTGGAGCGCATCCTCTTTGATACAGGAAGCTTCGAAGCCACAGGGCAAGGCAGCGTGGAGTGGCCGGATGCTGATTTGAAGATACTATTCCCGGGCGACTGGCCCACCAGCGGGCAGTTGCAGTGGGATGGGATGGTCAAACGGAAACGGTCAGGCGCAATGGACTGGAACGGACTGTGGTCGTTGGCGGAAGGATCGGGATCCCTGCAGGCTAACCCTTGGACCGCATCGGGCAGCGGGTCCCTGGACGGTACCGACCTCGTTGTTGACGCCTTCGACGGCACATGGAGCGGAATCGCTGTAACGGGCAATGTCCAAGGACAGCTCCCGCTGCAGGATGCGCCTCGCTCGCAATGGACCGGTTCCCTTTCGCTTCCCGAATTGGCCTTTCACTCCTCAGACACCGGCTCTATCTCCCTCGCGTCGCTGCAACTTCCTGCCAGCATGCGGGTGCAATGTGACGTGGCCATCGGCACCATCCACTACGACGGTTGGCAATTAGCGGCTGCATCACTGGCTTTGGAAGGCAATGGAAACGGATGGGTTGTGCCGCGCTTTCGTGCGGAAACGCTCGATGGGCTCCTCAGCGGAGACGGGTCGTTGACATTCCGTTCCGAAGGGCAACGTGTCAGGCTCATGCTGCATCCCACCGCCGCTTCATGCGACCTGCCTGGCCTCTTTGAGGCTTTTGACAATTTCGACCAGTCCACGTTGCGAGCGGAGCATTTGACCGGAGCCTTCGACGCCTCCGGTTCGGTGCAATTGGACATCGATGACGCGTTCAATTGGCAGCCCGAAAGCCTCGATGTGCTGGGCTCTGCCACCATTCGCTCCGGTGAAATCAGCAACCTCGAAGCTTTCCAGGAAATCGCCAATTACCTCCGCAGCAACCGGCTCATGGCACCGCTGGTCGACCCAGATGACCTGGCTTCACGGCTCGAACACGTGGAATTCGAGCAGGTCGAATCGCCGATCTACATCTCCAACGGCACCGTGCAATTGCCGCACACGGACATCCGGTCATCGGCCATGAACATCACGCTTGAAGGGGAGTACCGGTTCGATTCGTCTATTGACTACACGCTCGGGTTCGCTTTGCGCGATTTGCGTGCCGCCAGCGAAAGCGAATTTGGCACCATCACCGACGACGGGTTGGGCCACCAATTTTTCGTGTCCATGACAGGAACCATGGAAGACCCCGCTTACGGCTGGGACCGTGAAGCCCAGAAAAACCACCGAAAAGAGAATTTCCAACGGGAAAAAGACCTGCTGAAGGAACTCTTCCGAAAATCAACTCCATGAGCGACGCCACCACTTCCCATTTGCAAACCGCCCGCGCTGCGCTGGATCGATGCCACGATTTGCTCGCAGATGAATCGCCCCCATGGGCCGAACTCCACGCCGCGCTGCACAGCGCACAACGGGCCATTGCCATCGCCGAATACGCCAGTGATTTGACGGTGACTGCGCCTCCCGTCGAAGAAGTGGAAGCCGAAGCCTTGGTCGCTCCAGCATCGGAGCCCGTCGCTCCAGCGCCCGAAGAGCAAGCGCCCTTGCCGGCAGCTGGGGCCTCGTTGGCCGAGCGCCTCAGCGAACAACGCCTCGAAAGCCTAAAAAACAGCCTGAGCATCAACAACCGCGTTCGCTTCGCATCGCTTTTGACCGACGGCGACGTACCGGCTTTGCTGAAGTTGTGCGACGCGCTGGAGGCGAGTGACAACTTTGAAGCGGCACAGGTTTTGATCCTCGAAACCGCAGGAGATGTGGACTGGGACGACGAGGAAAACGGCGGGGTAGAGTTCCTTTCGTTGGTGCGGCGTTTATTTGCAACTGCATGAGCACCGCCAACCGCGCCTTCGGCACCCTTTATTTGGTTCCCACGCCCATCGGAAACCTCTCCGACTTCACGCCGCGGGCCGTTGACGTGTTGAAGGAAGTGGCCTACATTTTGGCCGAAGACACGCGGACTACAGGGAAATTGACCCGGCATTTCGGCGTCGAAACACCGCTCAAAGCGTTCCATCAACACAACGAACACAAATCCACTGCTGGTTGGGTTCAGGCCCTGCAAAATGGGCAATCCCTGGCCGTTTGCTCGGACGCGGGGACACCCGGCATATCCGACCCGGCCTTCCTGTTAGTTCGGGCCTGCGTGGAAGCCGACATTCCTGTCGTCTGCCTACCGGGGCCCACGGCCTTCGTGCCCGCTTTGGTCACCTCGGGTATCCCTTGCGACCGGTTTGTCTTCGAAGGATTCCTCCCCCACAAGAAGGGCCGCCAAAAGCGCCTGGGTCTGCTCGCTCAAGAGCAACGAACCGTCGTTTTCTACGAATCCCCGCACCGCATTGTCAAGCTGCTCCAAGAATTGGAAACGCACTGCGGCCCAGAGCGGTGGGTGGCGTGCTCTCGAGAGATCAGCAAGCTCCACGAACAAACCGTTCGCGGAACGGTGGCGGACGTACTGGAGCACTTCAGCCAGCACGAACCCAAGGGCGAGTTCGTGGTCGTCGTTGCCGGTAAAGCGTAAACTCAGAATAAGCGGCCGTGCAAGTCGCTGACCTGCTGGATGCCCACCAACTGCATCGCTGTGCCTTTCGGCACCTCGATGTTGCGCGCGTGACCACTGTAGAACATCCGTTTCATCCCCAATCGGCTCGCCTCCGCAATGCGCTGGTTCATGCGCGGCACAGGCCGAATCTCACCCGTTAGTCCCACCTCTCCGGCGAACACGGCCCCCCCCGGCAGCGGAACATCCAACACGCTGCCCAGAATGGCAGCAACGACCGCCAAATCGATGGCGGGGTCTTGAATTTTCAAGCCGCCCGCCAAATTGAGGAACACGTCCTTCGACCCAAGCTTGAATCCACAGCGCTTTTCCAAGACCGCCAACAGCATGTTCAAACGGCGCAGATCAAATCCCGTACCCGAGCGTTGGGGTGTGCCGTACACCGCTGTTGACACCAGCGCCTGCACTTCCACCAGCATCGGACGCGCGCCTTCAAGGGCTGCCGATACAGCTGTTCCGCTCAGCGCATCCGCTTCCGACCGCTGGCCCAACAAGGCATCGGAAGGATGATCCACCGCCTTCAGGCCCGATCCACGCATCTCGTACAAGCCGAGCTCAGCGGTGGTTCCAAATCGGTTTTTAGCGGCCCTCAGCATGCGGTAGGCGTGGTGGCGTTCCCCTTCAAATTGAAGGACGACATCCACCATGTGCTCGAGCACCTTCGGTCCGGCCAACGAGCCCTCCTTGGTGATGTGGCCGATAAAAAACACCGGAACGTGGTGCTGCTTGGCAAACCGCGTGAACGCAGCCGCCGTCTCTCGAATCTGCGCCACCGAACCCGGGGCCGACTCCACTTCAGGGAGGAACATGGTTTGAATGGAATCGATGATTACTGCATCCGGCTTATTCGCCTCCAATTCACGCAGCACAGCTTGGGCGTCCGTCTCAGCAAACACGAAAAGCGACGGCGAAACTGTCCCCAATCGCTCGGCCCGCATGCGGACCTGTTCCGGGCTTTCTTCGCCCGCTACATAAAGGATGCGCTGGGAGTGTGCAGCCATGTGCAGCACGGACTGAAGCATGAGGGTGGATTTGCCGATGCCCGGTTCACCGCCGAGCAACACCACGGCGCCAGGGACAACGCCCTGACCCAACACGCGGTCCAATTCTGCGTCACCTGTCGGGGTCCGGCCCAATTCAAGGACTTCGACATCCGCGAGCGGTTTGGCCTCAACAGGCTTCAGCGAGGCGCGCTGCCGGCGTTCGCTGGGCGTATTAGGGCGAACCATAAAGGCCTCCAGTGTATTCCACGCTTTGCACGAGGGGCATTGGCCTACCCATTGCACTGATTCCTGGCCACAAGCCGTGCAGACATAATGGGTCTTTGCTTTGGCCAATGCAGGATCAGTTGTCGCGTAAAATGGTCACGTGCCCGTTGTAGTCAAACCCATTGGGCAGGCTCATGGTGTACCAGTAAGTGCCGGTCTCGCCGTTGTTCGGGCGCCAAGCGCTTTCGTTGCGGTAATTGTCGTCTGAGTATACCAATTGGCCCCAACGGTTGTAGATGCGCATGCGAACGTTGTCGTATACCTCCAATCCTTGAATGTGGAAATCCTCGTTCAAAGGATCCCCGTAGTCCGGTGTGAAGACGTTGGGCACGACGAGCTCGCAGTAATCAATGATGACGTCCCACTCCTCACGTACTCCACCCACTGCACACGGGTTGATGGCCGAGCCCACCAATGCAATGCCGTATTCCCAGCAATTCTGGTTAAGCATCGAGCTGATGACAGTCATCGCATCTTCCGGGTCTCCGAAGTAAATCGTTGTGTCTGGGCACTCGACCCACCACTCGTACTCGCCCGCGCCATCGACCCAGTCTGTGCCGTTCCATGTTTGTGCATTCAGGTCAAACTCGTATTCCACCTCTGGGCACAGGGTCAAGTGAGGTCCGTCATTGTTACCGGCCTGCGTTGCTTCAATCAGGCGGAAGGGGTTCGACCACTGCCAGTAATCAACGCCGTTATCATCCACCAAAATCGGCTCCGGCTCAATGGTCGGTGGCAATCCAATGTACAAGTAGCTGCACACCGTATTGGTCTCGCATTCAAACGGATCCGTGTAGTCCAGGCAAATTTCCGTCCCATCATAAATACTCGCGTCATCCACTTGCCACGTCAGGTCAGTCGAGCCGTCCGGCCAGACCACGGTGTATCCTTCCGGCAAATCCGGAATGACTGAAGCAAACCCGTCACCCAAGCAATCAATCGTCATACTTTCGAGCGGTGGCGGAATGTCGCCCACAATCGTGATATTCGCACACGCCTCACCTGAGCCGCATTGGTTGGTCACCTCCACGCAGTACTCCCCCGTACTCACGGCGGTGTACTCTTCGGCAATTTCTCCGGGAATCAAGTCCCCGTTAAGGTACCACTCAAAGTTCAAGTCGTCCGTATCCGGGCTAGTCGGGTCGAGGTACACCTCGCCTCCGTCGCAAAGGCTTGCGTCCTCAAGACTTGGGTCCGGCGTGTACTGGGAATACAGTGGAACAGACGCGGAAGCCGAACCGCAGCCGTTGGTGACCACAATCGACGCGTTGTACGTTGTCGTCGTGGAGAACGAGTAGTCATTCGAAGCTACCCCATCTTCCCCTGGAGCGGACCAGTTCAATTCGGCTGTGCCGCCGATGTCTTCCACTTCCGCAAATACTGTTTCACTTTCGCCGTTGCACAACAAGTCGTCAAGAACAGAGAGGGAAACTGACGGTTCTTCCGTGATTTCAATGTCGTAACAGTAGTCCGTTTCACAGGTCTCTTCCGTGAAGCAGATCTCGTACAAGCCGTAGCTCGAAGGCGAGAATTCCGTGTCGTATTCGTTGACGTTCGAGAAGGACCACGGCACAGGACCGGAGAGGCATTGCCACATTCCCGTCGCTGGCGATGCTTCGCACTCGGAAGCCGACGAGAAAATGGTCCCCACTGACAAATCGCTAATGGTCGTAGCGTTCAAGAATCCACAGTTGTATACGGATACCGAGAGCACATCACTGTCGATGCTGGCATCCTCATAGAAAATGATTTCAATCTCGTCACCAGCAACTATGTCGAAGTCGAACTGCTCAAACGCATCGAATGAAGTTAAGATGTAGCTGTCTTCGCCATTGATGATGAGTTCCAGGTAGCTGCCTCCCCAGCCCGAGTCCTCATTGGAGCTCATGTAAATCAGCAGCGCACCTTCTTGCGGGCTTGAATACCCCCCTTCGAAGACAACGTTTTCCGGGATGCCATCGCAGAAGGGGTCGACCGTGACTTCAGGGATGTACGAGCCAACGGTTTCGATGATGAAAACGCGTTGGCCTTGGCAGCCGTCCTCATCCGTCACCAAAAGCCGGTACGTTCCCGCCGTCAATTCAGCACCCGCGTCTCCGACGTAGGACACCACTTCACCTCCCAATCCGTTCCAATCGGCGTCCCATTGGTACGAAGCATATTCCAATTGCTCCAGCGAATCCACCACGGCTATCGCGGTTTGTCCTGGGCATACCGCCGGTGGGTCAACAACCACATCTGGCAAGAAATAGGGGCTTTGATCTACGTAAAACTCCTCTTGAACCTGACACTGGTCGATGTAACCCGTGACAAAGAAGGTTCCGCCGAAGGTGTAGGTATTGGTATTGCCAACGGTGCCGTTCGACCAAATGATTTCGTCAAAATCGCCCGTCGCCGTCAACTCCAATTCGCCTCCGGCACAGATGGCCGTGTTGCCATCTACCGTTAACGTTGGGAGTTCGATGTCAAGCACCTCAATGTAAATCGTGTTAACCGTCTCGCCAACGGGAGAACCATTATCCGTAGCCGTGATGATGATTTCTTGGAAGCCAACGTTGGAAACCTGCGCCGTAAATATGCCCGTAATCGTGGTGACATCGTCGCCTTCAGTTATGGTGTAATCCCACCCTGGCAAATCCGTCGACGTAACCGTGATGGTCTGACCCGGTTCTGGCCCCAAGAAGCCCAAATCCAGCTCGTACGTATTGCCGAGGCACATGATCAGCGTATCACAACCCACATTGGCCGTTGGGAACGGAGCCAAGTTCTCGGTGTCCCCCTCAGAGTTCATGATGAAGCTCCGGTAGTCCAACCAGTTCACTCCATCGTCGTAACCATCACCGGATCCAGCAGGTCCGTTGTAAACGTCATCCAAGGTGTTGAATCTTCCGAACTGAAGGTACGGGCCTGTATCCCCCGGAGTATCCATGCCAACTGTCGCAGGGGTATTTCCGCAACACCCATTACTACCGCCTATGTCCCCATGTGCCCAGTCCATGTTCAAGTAACACATTTGGGTGTTGGCATCCCCAGGAAGGTAGTCGGAGTCATCACTGGTGATGATGATTTGGTAGGAATTGAACAGGTCCTCGCCTTGGTTGTAGTAGCCTACATCCACAAAATTGATGAACACTTCGTTCTGGGTGATCTTGTAATAAACCTCTCCGGACAAGCGGTAGTCTGAGTCTCCCCAAAAACCGGCGATTTGGTGCACCTCATCCGTCGTGAATGGAAATTCTTCTGGCGTCCAATCGATGGTATAGTCGTCAAAAGAAACCGAGCCTTTCGAATTCAGGTAAAATTCCGAGAAGGTCTGACCGTACATCTCGAAATCAAATCCCATTGGGATGGGTTCGGTGGAGTAATCAACATTGATCCCAGCACCCGACAAGTAAAATTGATCGTCCTCCGTAATCTGGGTGTACGATTCGTCCGGCTCCACCCAGCAATCGCAACCGCTGGTGGTGATGAGCATTCGACTTGCCTTGCGCTCCGCAATCTCGTCCGCGTGCTCCGCTTGCCACTTGTCCTTGTGCTCTTCCAAAATGCGCTTGGCTTCACTGTGATCGTACGCTTCCCAAGCCCGGAAGATTTCCCATTCTTCTCGGTTCATGTTCAATATGGCTCCTTTAAACGAGCCATACCGCTCGAGGATGCCGTCGACTGTCGTTTCGGACGGTTGGACATACGGAGCGGAACCATCATGGGTTGAATAATCGAGCTGAGCAACCGCAATACTTGTGGCAGCACTCAAAACCAAAGTCAAAATGAATCGCGTCATGAAAGCAGGTTTTCTTTTGTCAGGCGCCTCCGGCGTTTCCATAGTTTTCCACAGCAGAAACGTCCAAAGAGTTCGTAAATATAAGGCATCAGACGACCCAAATAAATAACACGCTCCCAATCTCAAAGACACTGGGCATTCCGCGCTAATTTTGTGCCCTAATCGCGAGCGATGAAAAACATTCGAAACTTCTGCATCATTGCCCACATCGACCACGGGAAAAGCACCTTGGCCGACCGCCTGCTCCAGACCACTGGAACCATTACAGAGCGGGAGATGCAGGACCAAGCGCTCGACGATATGGACCTCGAACGCGAGCGGGGAATTACCATCAAAAGCCACGCCATTCAAATGGCTTACAAAGCCGAAAATGGAGAGGAATATGTGTTCAATTTGATTGACACTCCCGGGCACGTGGACTTCAGCTACGAAGTGTCCCGTTCCATCGCAGCGTGCGAAGGAGCATTGCTGATAGTAGATGCCACGCAAGGCATTGAGGCTCAGACGATTTCGAATTTGTACCTGGCGCTTGAGCACGACTTAGAAATCATTCCAATCCTCAATAAGATGGATTTGGACTCCGCCGATCCCGAAGTGGTTGGCGATCAAATTGTGGACCTCATCGGCTGTTCCATGGACGACATCATACCCGCCAGCGGCAAGACGGGATTGGGCGTCGAGGACATCCTCGAAGCCATTGTAGCGCGCGTTCCTGCACCGAAGGGCGATCCGGAGGCCCCGCTACAAGCCATGATTTTCGACAGCGTCTACAACCCCTTCCGAGGGATCATCGCGTACTACCGCATCCTCAACGGCCGACTGAAAAAAGGGGGTCAGGTGAAGTTCTTCGCAACCAACCGCGAATACGAAGCCGACGAAATTGGGGTGCTCGGGATGGACCTGCAGCCCCGCAAAGAGATGACGGCGGGCAACGTAGGCTACATCATTTCCGGCATCAAGAACGCCCGCGAAGTCAAGGTGGGTGACACCATCACGCTCAAAGAAAACCCCTGCCAAGACCGGGTGAAAGGGTTTGAAGACGTCAAGCCAATGGTTTTTGCCGGCATCTACCCCGTCGACACCGAAGACTATGAGGAGCTGCGTGCCTCCATGGAGAAGCTCCAACTCAACGATGCATCACTGGTATTTGAACCAGAATCTTCGGCCGCCCTCGGATTCGGATTCCGCTGCGGATTCTTGGGGATGCTCCACATGGAAATTATCCAAGAGCGCCTGGAGCGTGAATTTGATATGACGGTCATCACCACCGTTCCCAACGTGAGCTACCACGCCTTCACCAAAGACGGCGAGAAGCACATCGTCAACAACCCGTCCGACCTGCCTGAACCGAACCACCTCGATCATGTGGAAGAGCCGTTCATCAAGGCCCAGGTCATCACCAAAAGCGAGTACATCGGCCAGGTAATGAACCTCTGCATCGAGAAGCGCGGGGTGTTGAGCAACCAGGTGTATTTGACATCAGACCGGGTCGAGCTGAGCTTCAGCATGCCCCTTGGCGAAATTGTCTTTGACTTCTACGACAAACTGAAGTCCGTCTCCCGAGGCTATGCATCGTTCGATTACTTCCCGGACGAATACAAACCGTCCAACCTCGTCAAATTGGACATCATGCTGAACGGCGACGGGGTCGATGCATTGAGCGCTCTGATTCACCGGGACAACGCCTTCAACCTGGGCAAGAAAATCTGCCTCAAGCTGAAAGAGCTCATCCCACGTCAGCAATTCATGATTGCGCTCCAAGCGGCCATCGGCGCCAAGATCATCGCGCGTGAAACCATCAAGCCCGTTCGAAAGGACGTCACCGCGAAGTGTTATGGCGGGGACATCACCCGGAAGCGGAAGCTGCTCGAAAAGCAGAAAAAGGGCAAGAAGCGGATGCGTCAGGTTGGCAAT
>Ga0209503_10001916_pt1 | contig 10416 bp, 8 predicted proteins | sample SouAtlMetagenome_2_FD_187448 | JGI IMG/M metagenome (GOLD analysis project Ga0209503, IMG submission 187448) | Marine eukaryotic phytoplankton communities from Atlantic Ocean - South Atlantic ANT15 Metagenome (SPAdes) (version 2) | ecosystem: Environmental > Aquatic > Marine > Oceanic | place...
AAAAAGATTATTCTTCAATAATTCTTTTAAAATAAATTAATGAAAGCCCCGAGCAATTTTTACTCGGGGCTTTTTTTATACATTCTGTTAGTTTGAGATTTAGTATGTATTTTTGTATACTTATAATTTGCCAAGATGTTATTCAACTCTTTAGATTTTGCGTTTTTTTTACCCCTTGTTTTTAGCCTGTATTGGTTGTTCCACAAGTCGATAAAAATTCAAAACATCATACTTCTTATTGCTAGTTATTATTTTTATAGTTGTTGGGATTGGCGCTTTCTTTCTCTAATTGTCATAAGCACAATAGTAGATTATAGTGTAGGATTGTCTTTATCAAAAGAAGAAAGTCAAAAGAAACGAAAGGCATTGTTATGGCTTAGTATTATTGTCAACCTCGGCTTTTTAGGCTTTTTTAAGTACTACAATTTCTTTATTGAACAATTTATTCAGTCGTTTGCTCTTTTTGGTGTAGCAATAAAAGGCAATAGTCTAAATATCATTTTACCAGTAGGTATTAGCTTTTACACCTTTCAGACGATGAGTTATACTATAGATGTATATCGCAAAAAAATTAAAGCTACCAAAGACTTTATAGCCTTTAGCTCCTTTGTGAGCTTCTTCCCTCAGCTAGTGGCAGGGCCAATTGAACGTGCTTCTAACCTATTGCCACAATTTTCTTTAAAACGAAGGTTTAATCGTGCTGAAGGAGTGGCTGGTATGCAACAAATATTATGGGGTTTATTCAAAAAAGTCGTCATCGCTGACAATTGTGCTGAAATAGCTAATCTCATTTTTAATAATTCTACAGAATATTCAGGAAGTGTTTTGGTTCTTGGTGCTTTGTTTTTCACTTTTCAGATATATGGCGATTTTTCAGGTTACTCGGATATCGCTATCGGTACAGCACGATTATTTGGTTTTAAACTTATGAAAAATTTTAGCTTTCCCTATTTTTCAAGGGACATTGCTGAATTTTGGAGAAGGTGGCACATCTCTTTAAGTAGCTGGTTTAGGGATTATGTTTATATCCCTTTGGGAGGTAGTCGTGTCAGTAAGCGTAAAAATATCCGTAACGTATTTATTGTGTTTATAGTTAGCGGTTTCTGGCACGGTGCTAACTGGACTTTTATTTTTTGGGGCGCACTAAATGCCGTCTTCTTTGTCCCACTATTGCTAACTGATAATAATAGAAACTATTTAGAAATTGTAGCTAAAGGGAGACTTTTTCCAAACATTAAAGAACTGCTTTCAATAGGTCTTACTTTTCTTCTTACGATGATAGCATGGGTGTTTTTTAGGGCAGAAACACTAGGTCATGCTTGGTCTTATCTAAAAGGAGTCTGTAGTAGTAGTCTTTTTATAATGCCTAATTTTGAAGGCTATATACAATCCGTAATATGCATTATCCTACTTGTCTTTTTAATGGTTTTGGAATGGTTTGGTAGAGAAGGAGATTTTGCCATAGATCACATAACGAAAAGTCAAAGCAGATTAAAACGATGGTTACTTTATGCTTTTTTAATATTCCTTATCGGTATGTATATTCCAACTAATGAAAACGCCTTTATATATTTTCAATTCTAATGAAATCTTTCGTAAAACATAGTATTGCTTTTTTAGGATTTTCTAGCTTGATATACCTCATTTTAATCTTTGTTTGGGGTAGTGTAATGCCTGTATGGCTAAATAATAATTTAATATATAAGCAAAGGGGTGGTCATTTACATTCTCGCCTAGCAGAGCTCAACAAACATCAAAATGTTGATGTTCTTTTTCTAGGTTCATCACATGCATACCGTGGTTTTGACACGCGTATCTTCAAAGAAAGTGGTATTCATAGTTTTAACTTAGGCTCAAGTAGTCAAGCACCAGTGCAAAGTTTACTATTGTTAAAAAAACACATCGACAACTTACAGCCCAAGAAAATTATTTTTGAAGTCTGTCCACAATCCCTAAGCTCCGATGGAATAGAATCAGCATTGGATATTATTTCTAACGGTAAAATTGACTTTCAAAGCATCAAGATGGCTATTGACTTGAATCACATTAAAGTATACAACACTTTAATTTATTCTAGTATAAGACAATTGTTAAATTTTGACCAAGATTTTGTTGAAGAGCAACACATCGGAAAAGACATCTATATATCGGGAGGTTATGTACAAAGAGATGATGTTCAATTTGAGTATAAAAGCCCCTTAGAAAAAAATATAAATCCTGAGCAAATGGTGGCCTTTAAAGAACTAGTTAGCTGGGTCAAGTCAAAAGACATTGATTTGATTTTGGTTCAAGCCCCAGTAACGACTACAGAATACCATAGCTATGCCGATAATACAGGTTTTGATAAATTAATGCAAGACTATTCAAGCTATTACAATTTCAATACCTTAATCACATTAGACGATAGTTTACACTTTTACGACCCACATCATTTGAATCAGCTGGGTGTAGAAACTTTTAATAATGAACTTATTGACTTATTAATTGACTAGAAAAGGAATATTAGCAGTCGCCCCTTTTTCTTCATCTTTAATGACAATAAACAAACGGTACTTACCGCTTTTTGAAGGCGCTTTGACCTTAAATTCAGAGTTTGAAAATACTTTTTGAAATACAGCCGTCGGTGCTTTTTCGAAGTCACCTCCTGCTTTAGTGTCAGTACTTTCAGGCACTATTTCTATATGATAAGAAAGCTTATCATCATTAGGGTCAAAAGCATCAATATTAACTTCCATAATGCTGCGCTTCTCTACTTTTACGCTTTGGTAAGCATCAAGGGAATTTATTGTAAAGGCATTGATGTCTGGCGCAAGGTTAGTAGGCTTTTTACCTGACCACTTCTCTATCAAAACATCCATAACGCTAGTTTGTGTGCCGTCTTTTAGGAAAAGCCCATACCATGAAGATGTGGTTTCTTGCTTAAAGCCCCAAAGAAAAACATAAGAACCAAAACAATTTGTAGAGTCTGCAAATATCATTTCATAACGCTCTCGATATGATCTAGCCTTTTCTGTACTTGTTTGCTCAATAGGAATACCCCAATCTGTCGTTGGTGACTCCCAATGGCCGTTAGGCCCCCACTCAGTGATGATATAAGGCTTGCCCCAACCATAGTAAGGTAAAGATTCTATAGCAAAGTCCAGTCCACCATAGGTATTAACCCCCAACAAATCTAAATCAGGAGCATATTTTTGTATGAGCTTAACTTCCGCCACATCCAAACCAGCCGTTACAGTTGTTACAGGGTGGTGAGGGTCTTTGGATTTAATCATTAGTGCAATGTCATTGATGTGCTTCCATACGTCAAAGTTGGAATAGAATAAGTCCACCTCATTACCAACTGCCCACATCAATAAAGCCGGGTGATCTTTTACTTCATCTACGACTTTAGCAAAGCTTTCAAGCTGAAGTTTGACAGCTATTTCGTTACTCCAATCAAAACCGTGTCTTTCGTGTTGAGCCCAAAAACCTAAACATACTGTCATACCTAATTCTTGAGCTTTGTCCAAATACATCTTGGCATCTTCAGTAGACCACGTTCTAAAGGAATTAGCACCATACTCTTTGGCTTTCTCTAAATATTCTAAGCCGCCGACTCCTTTGATGTAATAGGGCTTACCCTCTCTAAGTAATTCGTATCCCTTGTCAGATTTTACAATCTCTACAGGCACAACTTGAGCAAATGCGATGGAATGAATGAATATGAAAATAAATAAATACCTCATTAGTTGCTTATTTTTTGATATACTCTAACGTAGTCTACCAACATAAATTGGGATTGGTCAGCTAGATTTGGTGGTCCGCCTAATGTACCTCCAACGGCTGTATTTAGAATTAAATGAAACTCTTTGTCAAAAGGCCAATTGTCGTCAAGAACACTGCTACTTGTTCTAACCACATTTTGAATTAAGACATCATCTACATACCACTTTATAGTAGATAAATCCCATTCTATTGAATAGACATGAAAGGAGTTAAAGTAGTTTTCATTTTGATAAGGAAAAGCCGTGCCAATGAGTGGTCCCGTATGATGCATTGTGCCCGCATAAAAGTATTCTCCTTCTCTATTGGCAAATTCTAAAATATCAATCTCTCCAGAATAAGGCCATATTTCTTGAGGAAAACTCGGTAACATCCAAAAGGCATGCCACAAGCCGATTGCTTTATCAAACTTGATAGAGGCCTCAACTTTACCGTATGTAAAATCAAATTTATTCTTGGTGTTGAGTCGAGCAGAGGTGTAATTTTTTGTTTGATTAAACCCACAAGCATCGCTATATAAAACGTTTTCTTCTTTAGCCTCAATTTGCAAAAAGTCATTGTCAACAATTGAGGCGTTTTCCTTTTTATAGTATTGGTCTTCAAAATTTCCCCAACCGTTAAGGTTAGGACCATACTGACAGCCTGTTCCTATTTCAAAATTCCACTTGGACTCATCAATGCTTTCAGAACGGAAGTTATCTTCAAAAACTAATGTATATTCAGGATTATCATAAACTGTTTGTTCACATGACCACAACAATATTACTAGAGATATATAACTTAAATACTTCATTGTTTAACTAACTTCATTTCGTAAATAACCATTGAACCGCCGTTTTCATTACCGACAAATGTAAATTGCTTCATTCGGTCTAAAGTAAATTGCTTTTCTATTAATTTAAAGTCGGCAAGTGGAATGTTTAAAGTCGATACAGAATCATTCTGATTGTCAATGGTGTATCTTTTAGCAACTACCTCTGAGCTTTTACCCGAATAATCTTCCAATACAATCTTAAATGGCGAAAAATCAGAAGATAATTCGATTTTTAAAGCTGTTTTATCTGCAATTCCTCGCAAATTAAAAGCATACCAATTGTTCCAATTGAAACCCCACCGGTTGTAGAAATCACAAGAATTCCACTGCCAGTGAATTTGCTTATCTTTTTCCATTAGAGAATGGCAATCATTAGTCCCAATATTCCAAGCTAACTCTTGAAAATTAGAGGGATAGATAAGTTGATTAGGATTGCCTTTTGGTCTCATATCTTCTACGTCGGCTAACATTTGATTGTAGTCCTCTTTTGTAAATGGCACTACCTTAATGTCATCAAGAAAAACTTTACCAGCACCTTCTAACTGAATAATCATTTGCTTGATATTAGTGGGGTCAACACCTTGATAAGAAAAGTTATATCTAGATAAAGGAATATAGAGTGTCGTCCATTTATCAGCAGTAATACTCAACTGATTGGCGAAGGCATTGAAATCAGAAAATACATAGGAATTACCTCCGCCATAGTCTTCTAGTCCAATAACAAAGGGTATTGACCTTTGCTCAGTCTCTACAGCTTTGACACGAAAAGAAATCGCTGAATTATGGATTAATTCACTGATATCGTCAGCCACGAAATTAGACCAACTGTTACCAAAACCTACCCAATCGCAATTGACTTTATTCCAATCTAATCGAATGACATTATTACCGTCTTCTTTTACTACTTTGAACTCAGCACAATCCTTAAGTTCTTGCCATAATAAACCTAAAGACTCATCAAAAAAAACTTTTTCTTGTTGAGAATTATCTTGCTCGGGTTCTATGTCATATACTGCAATTGGTTTAAACTCTACGCATGCAGTAAAAAGCAATAAAAATAATATGAGATTAAGGTTTATAACTTTCATTTTCTGTAAATGCAATAAAATCAATATCTGTTTTTACGATAAGGTCTGTGTTTTCTGGACAGGTCGGCCCGTCAGGAGCTGACTCTGCTGGACAAGATAAACACATAATTTCAATCTGATTAATTTTGCCAGGCTCTCTCAGATTATTTACCGGAGCCGACTCAAGAACAAAGTCCGAGTATGGTAAAGTAAATAGCTGCCATGTATCCCAATTTACAGGATTTATCTCCATACTATACTTTTCTCCATTAGATAAGTTTGAACCATCATCTTCTCGAATGATAATTTTAATGAATTGATTAGCAGGGACTTCGCCCAAAGTTCCACCAATAGTAGCCATATTAAAGTAAAGTAATAAGGGTGATGTAGCAGAAAAAATATCCATATCCTGTACAGGAATTTTAATAGATGTTAAGAGATAATCATAAGGGACATACCCTCCTAAATGCAAGTAGTTAGAGCCTACAGCTGCTGAATTTTCTGTAACCGTTAGCTCTGCTCCAGGCTGGACAAAAGGTAATGAATTAACGGGTAAGCCATCTTCAAAATCGGCAACCACTTTTAAGCCCTCTTGAGGATTCTTAATTTCACTCACATTAACCGTCGTTGTTAACTCTATGATGGTGTCAGAATCTGAAAGGGTAAGCGTAGCTTGACATACGTCATCTTTCATAAATGAGGGGAAGTCATCAGCTGAGCCGTCCCAAGATGCGTTATCAATATCTAGTTTATTTGAATATCCTGTAAATGTTTTTGTAGCACCAGTTTGTGTTGCTCTAACAGACAAGCTCCAATTTAAATTTTTTGACCATTGCGCTTCAAAAAAACGAGGCGAAACTATTGAAAAGTTAAAGTTTGCCGTATTTGATTTAAAAGGCTCTAAAACGACTAATTCTCCGAACTGATCGTTAAGACTGCCTCCTAAAAACTCTTGGTTTTCTCTTTGGCATGAGAGAAAAGAAATCGCAATGATTAGTATTAAAAAATAATTTTTCATCTCTTAAAAATTTAATCTATACAATAGTTGAAGTTGGTTAAAGGTGTACTCTTGCTCAGCTTTTTGCGAGAAAGAGCTCAGCGAAGCTGTTAGTTTAGAGCGTTCACTAAAATTAACCATTAATCCTATTGAATTTAACATTTGTTTTTGGTAGTTATAGCTAATTGGGTCAAAATATAAGGGGTTATTATACGAATCGTAAACTGCTAATAATTCATTCCCATCAGCCATATGATACTTTGTTCCGAAAAGAATAGATAGTTGGTCTGTTAAATCAAAATCAATACCAAAATCAAAGAGCATCGAACTTAGCTCTATCTTTTCGTAGGCTTGACCATCTCTTGATGTAGACTCGTAAGCTAAGCCTGCATTTGCCGACCATTTTTTGTAGTCATAATTCGCTTTAGCAACAAACTTCATAAATGATTTTAGCTGTGTTGTTCCTGTACCTATTATTTCAGACATCATGTGTATCTCTGAAGATAGATTAAGCTGTTCTTTTATGGCCAACTCATCTAAACTTACTGAAAACCCTTTTCTGTTTGGTGTTGCCAGTCCGTAAGGCAATGCGTTACTGAAGGCAGGGTTGTATAAATCCAATTGACTATCGAAGGTTTTGTAATAGAAAACATCGTTGTATAAATAATCCATTAAGCCCATATTTCTAACGGCAAGATTATTACCAATAGTTGGGAATACATTGCTGCTAGACGAATACCCTAAACGAACATTTTGAGCCGCTGGTGAACGGAACTGAGGGCCTGTATTTATCCCGTTTACACTGAGCCTTAATTTATTAGTAGGTGAATAAATTAAACCTAAATTCCAAAAGTAATCTTGTATAGTTACCGTTTCTTCTTCAATTAGATTTTCATAATTAGCCTTGGAAGTTCCACCTTCATAGTTCAAGCTAAATTTTGGAAGGTCAGCTAAACTGATGTTCGCCGAAATAGTATTGACCGAATTATAATATAAGTTCATGTCGTTAACTGTATTTTTCAAATCAAACAAATTAGCAGAATGGAAGGTTATTAAACCGTATGAGGTATTCAAGCCTATTTGCCCCCCCGAGAACAAACGCTCTGGAGATGCTGAGGAAGGATCGGCAGTTCTGTTTCTTGTAGAAAATAGATTGACATCAATAGACTTAAAGGTTTCATTGTTCAGATAAAATCCATAAGACGACTGAACACCTTGTTGTCTCCAAGCATTTCCACTAAAATAGTTTTCATAATCTATCACTTCTCTAGCCATTTGAAAAACTGTCGCTTCATTAACTACGTCTTGATAGTTGTTATTGTACAAGGTGTAAGGTGTCATTTCTAAATCAATATCACCTATCTTATAGCGAATAGCATCGTTTACAACCCCTTTAAGTGTTAGTTTTCTTATACCGTAAGTTACAGCACCTCCCCAAAATCCACCAAGCTCATTTCTTAGCCTAAATTCAGTAGCTATTTCAGTATTAGCACTTGGTCGCACCAAAATTCCTAAGTCAATTAAAGAGTGACCATAGTTAGCCTTTGATACATTCATAGTATCCCCATATACATCAAAACCCTGATGTAAAATGTTAGTTTTGGCAGCCCCATAAAATTCAATCTTTTTAACTCTCTCTTGCGCCATTGTTGTAATGGCTGTAAAAACGAAAAAACATATTGCGATTAATCTCATATTCTATGTTTTAAAAAGTAACTTTTAATTCTAGCGTTGTCTCATGACCATTGTTATTGTCTAATTCAAAGTTTCTGTCTTCAAAAGAAAAATAACGATGACGTAAGTACAATGCTGTATTTCTTGATAAATTATAATCTACACCTATGCCTACACCTACAGTTGTTTGAAATCGAGGCATAAAAGTGTTGTAATTAATATCTGTCTCATAATTGCCGATAACTCTTTCTATGCCTAAATAGCTAGTAAGAATTGTTCTTGAACTCAATGAAAGGTAATTCTCAAACTCGTGAACATATTGACGGATATAAGCATCTTCAGTAAGTACTACAAATGGAGAAAACATACTTTGAGCCGAACTGAATGAGCCTAAATAAAAACAATAAGAATTAAGTTTTTTAAACTTATATTCATACTTGGCTTGTAATTCAAAACTGTTAAAGTACTTGTCGTCCTTAATTTCTCCTTCTTTAATGTTGTCAAGATTTACCGTTTCATAAACCCCTCTATATACTTTATTTAATCTGCCGTAAGGCCCAACGCCAGAAGGGTATTCCCAGCGATAAAACTCTGAAAGTGTTAAGGAATTAACTTTACGCCCATAGGTAAGTTTAGAATTGATACGTTCTAACTCTTTAGAAATAGTTTGCCCAAAACTTACTTTTAGTTTTTTGACTTCAAACTCAGTATTTATTGAAAGACCTGTTCTATTATTTGCTAAGTTACCAACTCCTAATAATGCACTTCCTGTTTGTACTAATACACGCCCCTGTTCAGGGTCGTCTGGTTGTGAATCTTCTACTGATGTGTTCACAATTTCCGAATTGTTATTGTAAACATTTGTTCCGATGTAAAAATACTCAACGTCAAAAGGTAAAATGGTGAGTTGTTTGCTTGTCTTAATCTTTGCCGCCAACGCAAAGTCATAATCTAAATCATTAAACTTAGAAAGCCCTAATTCTCCTACAAAAGTATATTCTTTGCCCTTTAATAAATAGTCTAATGAGTGAAACTCATAGCGATTCATACTTGTGCCTGTGGAATCCAAATATGCATAACCGTTTATCGTATTAAGGCTTATATCACCTGCGTCTAAGGTCTTAGTTAAACGACCTCCTAAAACATAAGAAGGTAATAATGATGAATAAAATTGAGTATTTAAAAACTGTATAGACTGCTGATAAGTATTATTATCGACTTCACTTAATTGTGCCCCGCTGGATTCTGCCTTTCCATATAAAAAAGTAAAATTGAGTCCGTATGGCAATTCGCCACCATCAACTGCAAATCCTTGAAAGGCTTTGTTTCCCCAACGTACATCTTGCTGAACACTTCCTCTTTTATAATAATCCGAATAACGCTGACTAAAAATAAGGTATTGAGGGTCCCAAGGGTTGCGGTCAAATAGCGTATATCTATTAAAGCCTTCAGCGGTTTTCATAGTAAATCGACTTAACCTAAGCCAATGAATACCCCCAGTTTTAATATTATAATTTCCAATTGGTGTTTTGAAGGAACCATATAAATTAATCCCTAAGTTAAGCCCTCGGAAATAATCAAAGTTACCTGTCTTTTGATTCCAAAAAGTTAAATCTGTTCCAAAGGATACATTATTACTTGGGTTAGCACTAATATTCAATGTTAACTCTGGAAGTTGTGTGGCATCACCGACAAGAATAGACTTTTTAACCAATTGAGCCGTGTCAAGTCCGTTAACTGCCGTGATGTAAGGATTGACAAAATGCCTATGCTGCACAAAAAATCTGTAAGAGCCTGAAATGTTTAATTTTTTATAAACCTCTGGCTTAGTCTCAATAAATGATTGTGCAAAAGCAGATAATGAACAACTAAAAAGTGAAAGAAAAAAAATTACTTTTTGGAACACGGAATTTGCTAATTGTAAAATTTACACAAACATAGCTAAATAATATAATATAAAAGTCAAAATTAAACATAATGAAAAGCCCCGAACATTACTGCTCGGGGCTTTCATCAATCTATTTAAAAAGGATTATTGAATAACAATCTTTTTGTTGATACCACCTGTAGAAGTAGTTATTTCTAAGAAATAAACTCCTTTT
>Ga0209503_10001918_pt1 | contig 10407 bp, 7 predicted proteins | sample SouAtlMetagenome_2_FD_187448 | JGI IMG/M metagenome (GOLD analysis project Ga0209503, IMG submission 187448) | Marine eukaryotic phytoplankton communities from Atlantic Ocean - South Atlantic ANT15 Metagenome (SPAdes) (version 2) | ecosystem: Environmental > Aquatic > Marine > Oceanic | place...
TTCATCACTTTGAAAAGCTCCTTGAATATTTAATTCTAGTTCCTCTTTGAAAATTCCATAATGTACAGCAAAATCAACTCCATATCCGTTTGCATCATATGATGGATAAAGAGATCTATTTTCATTCATTATATAGGGACCAATTTCAAATTGTAATACTTTTTTTCCAACTGAAAAAGCAGATTGGGATATACCTGGACGATTAGAGTTAATAACCTCAGTATATTGCCCAAAACATATTTGTGAGAAAAAAAAACTGGTTAACAATACTAAATTAAGTTTTATTGTTTTTAACATCGATATCATTTTTATCAAATCTACATATTTTTTACTAAAATTTAATTGGTTTTATTGAATCTAGTTTTCAATCTAAATAAGAATTGTATTTTTGAAAAAATTATATTTTATGATTCAAACAGCATCGTTAATTGGCTTAATTAAAACACTTTTAATTTTATTTTTGATATACACGATATTAAAATATATAATACGTCTTTTTGCGCCATTTATTATTAGCTCATTAGTTCGTAAGATGTCACGTAAATTCGACAAGAGCCAACACGATAGTACACAATATGATGTGGGTGAGGTTTCTATAGATAAATCAATAACTAAAAATAAATCTAATAATGATTTAGGTGATTATGTTGATTATGAAGAAATAGATTAATTTTAATATTATGAAAAAATTTATCTACTCCAATTTTAAACATTTTTTAGTTTTTATTGGTTTTGTTTTAATTTCTCTAGCGTATTTTAGTCCAATTTTAGAGAACAAGAAAATATATCAAAGTGATATTGTTCAGTATAAAGGAATGGCTAAACAACAAATTGATTATAACAAATCAAATGGAGAAGAAACTTACTGGACAAATAGCGCTTTTGGAGGTATGCCTACCTATCAACTCGGAGCTAAATATGAACACAATTATATTAAGAATTTAGATTTATTTCTAAGATTTTTACCGAGGCCAGCAGATTATTTGTTTCTTTATCTAATAACTTTTTATTTTCTTTTAATATCTCTTAAATTAAATTATAAATTAGCAATTTTAGGAGCTTTAGCTTTTGGTTTTTCTACTTATTTGATAATTATTATTGGAGTTGGTCACAATTCTAAAGCTCATGCCATAGCTTACATGCCATTAGTTATTTCAGGTATTATTTTAGTTTTTCAAAAGCGTTATTTTTTTGGTTTTATAATAAGTACATTATCTATTGGATTAGAACTAGTAGCTAATCATTTTCAAATGACTTACTATTTATTATTCATTGTTATTTTTCTAATTTTTGCATACGCAATTAAATCAATAAAATATAAGCAAATCGCTGTCTTTTTAAAATCAATTATGATCTTAATATTTGCTTCATTTGTGGCTTTGGCAATGAATGCAACTAATTTATTAGCTACAGCCGAATATGCAAATCAAAGCACAAGGAGCAAAAGTGAGCTAAACTATTTACCTGATGGTAGTAAAAGATTAAAAAGTTCGGGATTAGATAGAGATTATATTACTCAGTACAGTTACGGTATTCTAGAAACAGTAAATTTATTTATACCCAGATTTATGGGTGGTAGTAACTCTGAAGATATTGGAATAGACTCTGAAACTTATCAAGCTTATAAATCTATTGGCGCAAATTCAATTCAAGCTCTCAACGAAACAAAAAGATCTCCTATGTATTGGGGTGATCAGCCTATTGTTGAAGCACCTGCTTACATAGGTGCTGTTATGATATTCTTTTGTTTTTTATCTATTTTATTGTATAAAGGATTTCATAAGTGGTGGATTTGGTTAGTGCTTGTTTTAGCTTTGTTACTTTCCTATGGAAGAAATTTTTATGCTTTAACAAATTTCTTCATAGATTACGTTCCATTATATAACAAATTTAGAGCAGTTAGCTCAATACAAGTTATCGTTGAATTTTGTGTCCCTATTTTAGCTATTTTTGGTTTAAAGGAAATTTTTAGTGACAGTTACTCTAATACAGAAAAGATTAAGGCTATTAAAATAGTAACAATATCTTTATCTTCACTTTGTTTATTTTTTATACTTTTTAAAAATAAATTATTCGATTTTGTTGGGCTTAGGGATGAACAATATCTAAGTTATTATGGTCAGAACTTCGTTGATGCTTTAATAATTGATAGATCTGATCTCTTAGTTGGTGATTCTCTAAGGTCAATGCTTCTAGTGTTACTTTCAGGAATTTTAATATTCGCATTTATTAAGAAAAGTCTAAATAAAAATTTTACTTTAATTTCTATAGCTCTTTTGATTCTTTTTGACCTAATAGTTGTTGATAAGCGTTATGTGAATAATGATGATTTTGTTTCTTCAAGTAAAGTCGATTTTCCATATCAAGCAAATCAAATAGATAAACAAATAATGAATGATAGTACGGTATTTAGAGTATATGATACTTCTGATGAATCAACAAAAGCATCATATTTTCACAACTCAATTGATGGCTACCACGCTGCTAAAATGCGTCGTTTCAATGAAATAATTCAATTTCATATTGACAAAGGAAATCCCGAGATTTTTAATATGTTAAATACTAAATATATAATTTACAGGGATGACGAAGATGAATTGAAATACTTGTTAAATGATCAAGCTAATGGTAACTCCTGGTTCATTAAACATTTAAAAGCTGTTCCTGATGCAGATAGTGAAATCAGTTCATTATATGATACCAATACTAAAGATACTGCAATAATTAATTCAAATTTTTTAGACTCAAAATATTACGAGCTGAGTTCAGAATCAAGAATTGAACTTGTTGACTACTTGCCCAATAGGTTAGTATATAGTTCTAATAATTTAGAAAATGGTTTTGCAGTTTTTTCAGAGAATTTTTATAGTAATGGATGGGAGGTAAGTATTGATGGCGAAAAAGTACCACATTATAATGTAAATTATATTTTGAGAGGTTTAGAAATCCCTAAAGGTTCTCATGAAATAGTTTTTGAATTTAAACCTAAAGTAGTCCATATTGGAAAACAAATATCTTTATCTGGTTCAATTTTATTTTTGGTTATTTTAATATTTTCATTAATTCAAATTGCTAGAGTGAACAAATGAAAAAAGTTCTAATAATCACATATTATTGGCCTCCAGCTGGTGGACCTGGAGTTCAACGCTGGCTTAAATTTGTTAAGTATTTGCCAGAATTTAACATCAAGCCCATAGTATATTGTCCAAAAAATCCAGCATATCCAACAATTGATTATTCGCTTTACAGGGATCAGAGTGATGAGCTAACAATACTAAAACACCCAATAAGTGAACCTGTAAAAATTTTGAATAAATTTTTTAGGGTTAAAATAAATAATTATTCAAGGGGAAATATACCTAAAGTTAATAAACAAAGTTTATTAGATCGTTTGTTGATTTTTATCAGAGGTAATTTTTTTGTTCCTGATTCTCGAATTTTTTGGGTTAGGCCGTCAGTTAAATACTTATCTAATTATATATCAAATAACCAGATTGATACCATAATCACAACGGGACCTCCTCACAGTATGCACTTAATCGGTATGGAATTAAAGTCTAAGTTTAAATTGAAGTGGTTCTCTGATTTTAGAGATCCTTGGACTGATATTGGTTATCACAATAATTTAAAACTTAACTATATTATTAAAAAGAAGCATTTTAAATTAGAAAAAGCAGTTTTATCAAAATCTGACCATATAATAGTAACTTCTAATAGAACAAAAACTTTATTTAGTGATTACACTACTAGTCCAATTACTGTAATTACTAATGGTTTTGATACTGAAATTGCAAACAAGGTAACTTTGGACGCAAATTTTACTTTAACACATGTTGGCTTTCTATCAAACGATAGAAATCCAAAAATTTTATGGAGTGTTTTATCAGATTTAATTAATGAATTAAAAGGGTTTAAAGAGAAATTTAAATTGGTTTTAGTTGGAGATACTAGTTCCGAAATTTTGGATTCTATAAATTTAGCTGGCCTGAATCCATATTTAAAATTGATAGGTTCAGTTTCCCATTTAGAAGCGATTAAGTATCAAAATCAATCTCAAATATTGCTACTTTTAGAAGCTAATACAACAGCAGCTTCATATATTATTCCTGGTAAATTATTTGAGTATTTACGTGCTAACCGCCCTATTGTTGCCATAGGACCTGAATTTTCAGATATTCAACCAATTATATCACAAACCTCCACAGGTAAATATTTTAATTACCTAGAATACGAAAAATTAAAATCTCATATTTTATACTTATTTTCATTATACAATGAAAAGTCTTTAAAAATAACATCAAAAAATATAGAAAACTACTCAAGATATAATTGTACCAAACAGTTATCAAAAATTTTAAATTAAAATATTAATAACACAAACTTTTCTTTAAGTACTTCGACGTTATAGATGATTTATGTTTTATTAATTCTTCAGGAGTTCCGCATACTATAATATCTCCACCTTTTTGCCCCCCTTCCGGACCTAAATCTATAATGTGATCAGCACATTTTATTAGTTCTAAATTATGTTCAATTACAATTATTGAGTGTCCTATATCAATTAGTGCATTGAACGATTTCAATAATTTTTTTATATCATGAAAATGAAGACCTGTTGTTGGTTCGTCAAAAATAAATAAACCTGAATTATATTGACTTCCTTTTCCAAGAAATACTGCTAATTTTATTCTTTGAGCCTCACCACCAGAAAGGGTAGAAGAACTTTGTCCAAGTGTTACATATCCTAATCCAACATCTTGAAGAGGTTGAAGTTTATTTTCAATTTTTTTATAATCGTGATATTTGAAGAATAATAGAGCCTCATCAACAGTCATGTTTAATATATCATCAATGTTTTTTCCTTGAAATTTAATTTCTAAAACAGAATCCTTAAAACGTTTTCCTTTACAACTTTCACATTTAAGTTTAACATCTGCCATGAATTGCATTTCAATTGTTACAATTCCTTCGCCTTTACATGTTGGACATCTACCTCCATCAACATTGAATGAAAAATGTTTTGGTTGATAATTTCTAATAATACTCAATTTTTGCTTTGAAAATAAGGAACGAATTTCATCATAAGCTTTAACATAGGTAATTGGATTCGACCTTGAGGAACGACCTATTGGATTTTGATCAACAAATTCTACAAAATTGATAGATTTAAGATCCCCAGATATCCCTTCAAATTCACCTGGTTTGTCTCCATATCCAATTAGATTTTTTGTTAAAGCTGGGTAAAGAATATTTTTTACTAATGTACTTTTTCCACTACCAGAAACCCCTGTAACAGCTACAAGCATTTTCAATGGAAAACTCACATCAATATTCTTTAAATTATTATCACGAGCACCTTTGATTTTTATAAACTTATTTGACTTTTTTCTTTTTTTTGGAATTTCAATTTTTAATGTTTTGTTTAAATATTTTGCAGTAAGTGATCTTTGTTTAAGTATATCATTAAAATTTCCCTGTCCAACAATCTGTCCACCAAGATTTCCAGCTTCAGGACCAATGTCAATAATATAATCAGAAGCTTTCATAATTGTATCATCATGTTCTACAACAATAACCGTATTTCCAAGTTCGCGAAGATTTTTAAGTACACTTATTAATTTATTTGTGTCTCTTGGGTGAAGTCCAATACTAGGCTCATCTAAAATATACATTGAACCAACTAAACTACTTCCAAGAGATGTGGATAGGTTAATTCTTTGACTTTCACCACCAGAAAGTGTATTAGATTTTCTATTTAGTGTTAGATAACCTAAGCCAACATCGTTTAGGTAGTTTATTCTATTTTTAATTTCAGTAATTAAACGTTTTGAAACTTCAATTTGATAATCATTTAATACTATTTTGTCAAAAAATATTTTCAATTGATCAATTGGTAACTCGACAAGATCAGTAATTGATTTATTATTAATCTTTATAAAGTTTGCCTCTTTTCTTAGGCGTTTTCCATTACACTTATTACATTTTGTTTTACCTCTATATCTAGAAAGCATTACACGATTTTGAACCTTATATGACTTAGACTCAAGCTCCTGGAAAAAATCATTTAATCCAACAAAATAATTGTTACCAGTCCATATTAATTCTTTCTCATTGTCTTTTAGTTCGAAATAGGGTTTGTGAATTGGAAAGTCAAATAGATGACCGTTATTTACTAACATATTTCGGTAATACGACATGCTTTCTCCTCTCCAAGGAAAAATAGCATTTTCGTAAACTGAGAGCGATGTGTTTGGAATAACCAGTGATTTATCAATCCCAATTATATCTCCATAGCCTTCACATTTTGGACATGCTCCATAGGGGTTATTAAAACTAAATAAATGAATGTTTGGTTCTAAAAATTTTTTTCCATCTAATTCAAAATTATTAGTAAAATTTTTTAAATTTTGATTTTTGATATTTTCAATTGTACAATATCCTTTTCCTTCATAAAAAGCAACTTCAATTGCATCAGCTAAACGATTAAAAAAATTATCTTCATTTTTGGTTATAATTCTGTCAACAACTATATCTAAATTTTTTGATTGTATTTTAGAATTAATGAAATTTTCAATTCTATCAACTTTACCATTAATTTTAACTCTAGAATATCCTTGATTCATTAATGATTTTAGTTTAATTTCAATATTTTCATCTTTTTTTAATATTACAGGAGATAACAACAAAAGTTTTTGGTTTTTTTCTAGAGACTTAATGTAATCAACTACATCAGATATTGAATCTTTTTTAACAACATTACCAGAGATTGGAGAAATTGTTAATCCAATTCTTGCATAAATTAATTTTAGGTAATCATAAATTTCTGTTGATGTACCAACTGTTGATCTTGGATTTGTTGAATTTACTTTTTGTTCAATTGCAATTGCTGGGGCAATGCCTTTGATGTAATCTACTTGAGGTTTATTCAATCGGCCTAAAAATTGGCGAGCATAACTAGATAAGCTTTCTACGTATCGCCTTTGACCCTCAGCGTATAACGTATCAAATGCTAAGCTTGATTTACCTGATCCCGATAACCCAGTGATCGTTACAAGTTTATTTCGTGGAATGGCAACATCAATGTTCTTAAGATTATGCAATTTTGCACCTTTGATAAGAATATAATCTTTAGGACTCAGATTCTGAAATTCATTGTTCATTGATAAAAAATAAAATGCTAAATATAACACTATTGAAAGTCTAAAAAAAGCAGATTAACTTCTTGTTAAGATTAAATAAAGAGAAAAAATTTGGAATTTTAATTTCAATATCTTTATATTTGGCTATACTTTAAAAAAAATTGCTTATTGATTTTAACATTACTCTAAAAGTTTTTTAATACTTCACTTCTAAAAGTGTATAAATTGTAATGTTATGAATGCAAATTTTATAAATGACGCTCAACTTATCAGTAATTATGTTTCTGGTGACGAAAGAGCCCTCTCAATTTTAATTAATAAATACCAGTCACGTCTTTATGGATTTATTTTCTCAAAAATAAAAGATCGTGATGCAGCGAATGATATTTTTCAAGATACTTTCATTAAAGTAATTAGAACTTTGAAGCGGGGAAATTATAATGAGCAAGGTAAATTTTTGCCATGGGTAATGCGCATATCACATAATTTGATTATTGACTATTTCAGAAAAAATAATAGAATGCCAAAATTTAAGAGTAAAAGTGATTTTGATATATTTTCTGTTATTTCTGACGATAGTTTAAACATTGAAAATAAAATTGTTGATTCTCAAATTGAAGATCACGTCAGAATACTTTTAGATGAATTGCCTGAAGAGCAAAAAGCTGTTATAAAAATGAGGATTTATCAAGAAATGAGTTTTAAAGAAATTTCGGAAAGTACAGGAGTTAGTATTAATACTTCTCTCGGAAGAATGCGCTATGGATTAATAAATCTTCGAAAAATGATTAATAAACACAAAATTAGTTTAATTAATTAAAATTTTATAAAATAAATTGCTTTGTTATACGTTACAAATATGAATTAAAAATTATTTTTGCGAATGGCACAACTTTACTCAGAAAACACATCAAATTCAGAACAATTAAAACCCAGTAAAGAAACTATACGTTTCATAATCGATTTCTCTAAGTCTCTAAAAATTATTAAACTCAGGCAAAGTATTCATGAAACTTTTTTGAATTAAAATTTTTATTTTAAAACCTAGTTAATTTGATACTAGGTTTTTTTATTATATAGTTTCAATACAGATTTCCTACCGATTTTTTTAGTAATAATATCATTCTCTAAATTCCATCCACGTGCTGGTGAATATTGTCTTCCATACCATATTATTTGAAGATGTAGTTTATTCCATTTATTTATTGGAAATAATCTTTTTGCGTCTTTTTCAGTCTGGACTACATTTTTACCATTTGAAAAATTCCAACGATACATTAACCTATGAATGTGTGTGTCAACAGGGAATGCTGGAATCCCAAAAGCTTGTGACATAACCACACTTGCAGTTTTGTGTCCTACTGCTGGAAGTGATTCTAAAGACTCAAAACTTGCTGGAACTTTCCCTTTATATTTTTCAATTAAGATTTTTGATAGACCGTAAATTCCTTTACTCTTCATTGGGGATAATCCACACGGTCTAATTATTTCTTGGATTTCATTAATACTCATTTTAATCATGTCATATGGGTTATTTGCCCTTGAAAAGAGTATTGGCGTTATTTTATTAACACGTACGTCGGTACATTGAGCCGACAGAAGAACAGCAATAAGTAGAGTGTAGGGGTCATTGTGGTCTAATGGTATTGGAATTTCTGGATATAAATTATTTAAGGTTTTTATAACAAAATTTATCTTTTCTTTTTTGTTCATTAATTTATATTTGTAACAAATATAATAAATATGATTACACTTAAACCTGGAGATAAAGCTCCAAACTTCTCAACAGTAAATCAAGACGGTAAAACAATTAGTTTATCCGATTTTTATGGTCAGAAACTTGTTTTATTTTTCTATCCCAAGGCAAGTACTCCTGGTTGTACATTAGAGGCCTGTAATTTGAGTGATAATTTTGATCGTTTTAAAGCTGCAGGTTATAATGTTTTAGGAGTTAGTGCTGATAGTACTAAGCGACAATTAAATTTTAAAGACAAGTATAATTTTCCATACGATTTATTAGCAGACGAAGATAGATCTGTCATAAATGCTTATGGTGTCTGGGGTCCAAAGAAATTTATGGGTAAGGAGTATGAAGGAATTTATCGAACTACATTTATAATTGATGAAAAAGGGTTTATAATTGATATTATTGAAAAAGTTAAGACAAAGGAACATACTTCTCAAATATTAATTTAAAACTATTTTTCTATGTAGCCAAAAAGTCTTTGCTCTTTAATCATGTCAGAGATAACAGCTGGTAACATAGGTTCCCAGCCCCGTTTTCCTGAGTTAATCATTTTTAGTACTTTCCTTGAGAAGATGTTTAAAATTTCTGGTTTATAATTTTGAATGTCAACTAATTTGCCAGTGTATTTAAAAAATTTGTACAATTCTTTCATTCTAGGATGCACTTTCAAATTATCACTAGTAATTAAATTTCCATCTTCATTTAGCATTGGATAAAGATAAACCTTTAAATCCTTATGAAATAATTTACTAAATGCCTCAAGAATTCCACCGCTCAAGTGTCCATAATATTTATGGTCAAAAATATCAATCAGGTTATTTACACCCATTGATATAGCCATTCTTTTTTTTGAGTATAAACTGAAGTACTCAACCAACTTATAATATTCTTGGAAGTTTGATATTAAAACTGTTTGTCCAAGAGCGCAAAGCAAATGTGCTCTATCCATGAAATCTTGCTCATCTATTTCACCTCCAGAATTTCTTAAGTTAGAAAGTGTTATTTCAAATACAACTTGTGTATTTTCTGACTCAACTTTATTTTCTTTTTTAAACATTTCAAACGAATTCTCATACATGTCAACATTAACAAGTGTGACAGGTCTAAAACTTCCTCTAAAAGCCAAAATATTCTTTTTGTAAAGTACTCTTGCTGGTAATACGTTATTACCGTCAGGGGCAAACATAACAGCATCAGTCATACCATTTTTAACTAATTGAAGACTCATTAAACGATTATCAACTTCTTTAAAAATAGGCCCGGAGAAGTTTATTGTGTCAATCTCAAGTTGATCCTTACTTATGTGATCATACAAATAGCGTAAAAGCTTTTTAGGTTGATTGTGTTTATAAAAAGCGCCATATATTAAATTAGTTCCTAATTTACCTAAAGTTTCTTGCTGAAGACGAGCATTACTTTCCTTGAATCTTATATGTAAAATAATTTCGTTGTAGGCTTCTTTAGGGTCAATTTGATATCTAACACCAACCCAACCATGTCCTTTATATCTTTTGGCAAAGT